>Ga0307515_10025492_pt1 | contig 10227 bp, 1 predicted proteins | sample 17_EM_MG_FD_194513 | JGI IMG/M metagenome (GOLD analysis project Ga0307515, IMG submission 194513) | Populus trichocarpa ectomycorrhiza microbial communities from riparian zone in the Pacific Northwest, United States - 17_EM | ecosystem: Host-associated > Plants > Roots > Unclassified | place...
GTGTCAAAAAAACACGACATAGGCTAGTCGGTCGAGTTGCCAAATGACCTCAACTGCGCGCCAATTGCGTCAACCACCAGCCATTGAGGCCATTGAAAGGGTACCATATTTTCCCGATGTTAAAAGCATAGCTAGAAGATCTAAGAATGGATATATACAAAAATTAAGAAGTAAAGTATATCCTAAAAAGTATAGTAGAGCATTTTATAGAAGATTTCTATAAGGGAATAACTTAAGGATATAATAGAGCAATAGGCTTAGTGTTAAGACTTTAATAAGAATATATTATTAATAGAATCTAGGGTATAGCTAAAAAAGTAATAAAAGAGTATTTAGATTACTAAAGAAATAAACTAATAAGGCATAAGCTATATAGAGGGCTATAACCTATTAAAATACTAGAGAGACTATAGGAGGTTATATTATAGGACTTTATTATTAAGTTACTAAAGTTAAGAGATTCTATTACTGGATAAGAGTATAATATAATTTTAGTAATAGTGGACAAGTTAACTAAATAGGGCTACTTTATAGCATGTATAGAAGAAATCTTAGTAAAAGATATTACTAAAATCTATATTAAAGAAGTGTTTATAAGATATAGAGCACTAAGTAAGATTATATTAGATAGGGATTTAAGATTTATAGTAGTATTTTAAGAAGTATTCTTAGTAGAATAAGGAGTTAGAGCAGTAACTTTTACTATATATTATTCGCAGACGGATAAATAAATAGAAAAATTAAATTAGACGCTAGAATAGTATCTAAGATATTATATTAATTACGTATAGAATAATTAGGTATCGCTATTATTAATTATATAGTTTATATATAATATAATACTATAAGAAGGAATAAGTATATTACTATTTAAGGCAAATTATAGATATAAGCTAAGAATATTATTATTACTACGGTAAGTAAAGAAAATGTTAGTTACACAAGGTGATATTACGTAGCTATAGTTCGTAGATAGTATAATAATTATTATTCTTTTTAATTCTTAAAGAAAGGGGTAAGGAACTTAAGGTTCCTTACCACGCTAGTGCCGCGGCGGCACGTGACGGCAACTTGCCGCACGTAACGGTAACTTACTATATATAGTGGTAATATGCCTTATATAGTAACCACTTACCTTTATTCCTAATACTAGCAACTCTTCTTTTATAGTTACCATCTATATATATATACCGCTTGACTAGCATAACAAATATTAATCCTTTTTACTTACTATTGCTATTGTAATATAAGTCTTATTACGGACGCTTTAAGTACAATGTTACGACTACTCGGAGAGGAATTAGAGGAAGCTAGTTAGTTAATATAAGCACGGTCCAGGATGGATCCGGTAGAACCATATAACGAGAAATGGTAACTAAGTCACGTAATATGATCTGTATAATCTATGTGATCTGTATAATCTGTGTAACAGAGCAGACGGAGTACACGTACCTTATATATAAAAAGGATTTTATAGGAGTACGGTTATGTATTTAAGGACCCTTAGTCCCTACCTAGATAGTTCCTTCCTTATAGTAATTCTTAGAATACAATTAGAGTTAATCTGTTAGGTAACTACTTTACTAGTTATTATTACGTTGTTAACTTTACGCATTACCTATATACCTAGCCTAATAATAAACCCACCGTAGTACTTACTACAAAGTTCCGTTATATAATTACTACCTAATTACGGTAATAAAAGTTAAATAACATGCCACCAAAAGTAGCCACTATAACGCCATTGACGGCGGTAACTACTTTAAGGTTAGGAGGTGATACTAATATAGTAGATACTAATTTATAACAACCTATAATGGTTGGATAACTATAAGAGGTAGTTAACTAGTTAATAGAAAATAATAAGGCACTTAAATAAAGGGTTAATAGGATAGGAGCAGTAAAGGTTAAGTTACTATTAATTAAAAGATTCTTAGGAGAGAGATTAAAGCTTAAAGGATTCCTTATGTAAATGCATTTTAAGGTTACGTAAGAGGGAGCAAAGCTGGCAACACTTATAGATTAAATAGCGTATGCAGGATTATTCTTATTAGGAAGAGCACTTAAGTAGTTTAAGCCTTACCTTATAGAGATATAAGTAAATGGAATAATAACGACGAACTAAGAAGTACGGTTTATGTTCTTAAGCTAGAATAAATTCGTAGAGCGACTTATATAGATATTTAAAGACCTAGAGGCAATAACTATGGCGGAAAGAAAGCTTTAAGACATTACGTAATAAACCTCAGCTATTAAGTATATAACGTAGTTCTAAACGCTAGTAATATAAGTTAAGTGGAATAATAAGGCGCTTATAGCATAGTATAAATAGGGACTTAAGGCTAAAGTCTAGGACGCAATTATTCTAATAGAAGATGTGGATACCCTAAAGGAATTAATAGATTAAGTAATAAAGATTAATAATAGGATCTACTAAAGGGAATAGACTAAGAGAGGTTAGGATAGAGTTCTATAGTTGTATAAGGCGCAGAGTACGTATTAACCAAAGCTAAGTTAGAAACTATAGTATAGCGCAGAGCTAATAGACCTAAGTGGTACTAAAGAAGCCTATAAGAGATAGAGTAAGATACTATAGAAACCAAGAGGATAAGGATTAAGTAATTAAAGGTCTAGGGAGCATAGGCTAAATTAGGGATCTTAGCAGTAGAAGATATTTAGGCGGACTCTATAATAAGAAAGATAGTTTAAAGAGGGAGATTATATAAATTGCGGAAAATAGGGTTATTTCGCCAGAGATTATAAAGATGGTTAGAGTTACTATATAATAAAGGGAACCGGACTAGCAGACGGCATATACGTATAAAGGGATAATAATATATTATAAGAAATAAAAGATTATTTAATTAACTACTTTACGTTTTATTATAATAACGCGTGCCGAATTTATAAAGATACTAAGTACGGCGCAAGCTATTGGCTATAGGAACCTAGTTTAGAGAAACTAAGAGCTACCTAAGACTATAAAGAGTAAGATAGGCTTTACAAATGCGACAAAGATCTAATAGCAACTTTTAGTACAGTGTTAATAAGGTAGTATTTAGAAAGGGACTTCGGAAAAAATCCATTCAGCGATATTAAGAAAGAAGATCTTAAGACATTAGCATTAGAAGTAGAGACTAAGACCGCTATAGAGTAAGGTTTAGTAATGGGTATTATAACACCGTTAGATACGGCATCTATCGCTTTACGAGACGGTAAAAAGAGCGTCTTATAAAGACTAAGTAAGCAGACGACTGCTAGTGCTAATTCACCACTTAATAAAGGCAAAAGGCTAAAGGCTTAAAATTTTTAAGACGAGATAAGAGACGACTAAGATTCTTAAGATAAGATAAGGTATACCTAAGGACCTATAATAGACGAAAACCAATAGAGTAGGGCAATAGCTTAGTTTAGGAATATACAAATGAGCTTAGGATAGAGTTTCCTACAGGCATTAAATTCTTAAAACGAGATAGATAAGATTTAAGACTCTTAAGACGAGATAAGAACACTACGGACACCTAATTAGACTAAGGCGGGAGCTAAGCTTAAGTTAGAAGTAAGCTTAGGATTAAAAAATCTAAGGGATTAAGAATTTAGAGTATAAATAAGGACACCTATAGGTAAGAGGTAAGGAGCTTCTTTATAGATTAGAGAATCTGTAATCTAGGTAGTAGTTAGACTAAAAGATAGATATATAGACCTAGAGGACTTACTAGTAGAATATAGTGTTTAGCCTAAAAATTAAAAAGTTAATACTAAGATTAAGAAGTATAAAGACTTTAAGGATCTACTCGTAAGATGTAAAAGAAAAAAAACTATAGAGAAATTTAGAGCGAGAATTACCTCATAGCAAGAGCAGAAACTAGATAAGAGATTTAGTCTGCTAGGTTATATAAGGGATAGAGCGCTAGTACGAAGAATTACTAATAGGCCGAGAGTAGGTATACTAAGAGCTAAGTAGCTTACCAAACTAGAACAAGAAGAGGATTTGGGAATCCTAACTAGGTTTAAAGAACGATATATAAAGGGCTATTACGACGCAGTAATAAGAAGATACTTCCTTACGGATAGAGCGTATACACTTAAGCAGCTATACTAAAAGTAGTATAGGCAGCGACATAACGATAAGTAGGAAGATTTCTATATATAGTTAGATAAAAAAGTTGTCTAAGACCACCTAATTACGAAAAAGGCTATAACTTACATTAAAGGAGCCTTAATTATAACATTAAAAGATCTAAAGGAGTAATTAGAGGACTAGAGAAGTAAGAGACGAATCTTAGTACCTATAAATAAAGTTATGACGCTTAGATTAATATAAGAAAGGTTTAAACTTAAGGACAAAAACGAGCTAAGAGTTAACCTAAGATACTAAGCATATTACACACTATTATAGATAGCATATATGGATAATATGTGCAGTATATATAGGACACTAAAAGATAAGAATCGGAAGTATCTAATAAGAATGTATTAGATAACGGATAAGGCGAAATACTAAAATACTAAGTATATATATAGCTGGCACCTAGTAGAAGTTTAAGAATAAGGGGACTTAATACTTTAACTAGGAAGATTCCTTACAGAAGAATGCCTAGATAGACAACAGTGGTGGAAATGTCTAAAGAATACCTGTCTATAGCATATTAAGGATAAAAAGCGAACTAAGTATTAGCCTAAGTTGGACTAAGTATAAACAGGATCTAGTAGCTAATAGTTAGGAAAAGTAGAGGCCTACGGGACTAGAGGGAACCAGTAGTAGAGCCTTAGACCCTTAAAGGAATTTAAGGAAAATACCTAAAATTACAAGTTAAATAGTAAGATTAATAGTTCGAAGCACTAATAGATAGTGGAGCAATAAGGAACTATATTTTACTAATAGCAGTTAAAAGAATAGGACTACCATATAGGAGAAAGGAGCACCTATATTTATTAGTAACAATTTTAGGAGATCTAATAGCCTACGGAGATGGTATTATTAATCTTAAAACAGGACCTATTTAGTTAACTATTAAAGGAAGACAAATTTAAATGTCTTTTAATATCTTACTATTAGGGAAGGACAAGGCGATATTAGGGATACCTTAGTTATAGAAATACAATCCAAAGATTAATTAGGTTATAGGTTAGGTCAATATTAGAGATACTTAATGCCGCAAAATGCAATAATAAGCTAAGTTGGTATGGTACTAAGTAGGAGCAACCTATAAAAAAAATAGAAAAAGGACTAAGCTATGTACTAAAGAGATACCATAAGTATAGCAAGAAACTATGGTTATTAGAAAGTAAAAAGCTGTTAGAGTATATAGCATAGGACTATAAGATAGAATTAGAATTAGGAACAAGTCTAAGGTTCTTTCTAATCTATAAGCTTACTAAAGAAGAAGGTAGAGTATTAAAAGAGTTTATCTAGAAGAATTTATAAAAGGGATATATTAGACCATCGCAATTATTAGCGGGTTATTTAGTATTATTTGTCCTAAAGAAGAATGGCAAGCTAAGGCTGTGCATTGACTATAGATAGTTAAACAGCATTACTAGGAAGGATAGGTATCCTTTACCCTTAATTAGCGAAATCTAAGACAGGATAGGCAACGCGTAAATCTTTACGAAGATAGATCTAAGATAGGCGTACCATTAGATCAGAATTAAGGAAGGCGATAAATAAAAGGCAGCTTTTAGATTAAAGGAAGGACTATATAAACCATTAGTTATGCAATTCGGGCTTATAAACGCACTAGCAACGTTCTAGAAGTAAATTAATAATATATTAGAAGAACATTTGGATAAATTTGTTATAGTATACCTTAATAATATTATTATCTACTTAATAACTAAGGAAGAACACGGGGAATATATTAAATGGGTCTTAAAGAGACTATAAGAAGAATAGATACTAGTAGTAATTAAGAAATATAAGTTCTTTACCAGGAAGATAGATTTTATAGAATTTATTATTAAACTAGGCCAACTTAGCATAGATCTAAAGAAGATTGAGGCTATAGTGAATTGGCAAGAACTAGAGAACGTTACGCAGTTGAGATTGTTTCTAGGGTTTTGCAATTACTATAAAAGGTTTATAGCGCAATGGTTAAAGAATATTAAACCATTTACGCGGTTAACAAAGAAAGAAGAACTATAGGTATAGGGAGAAGAATAATAAGAACTGTTTAAAGAAGTTAAAAGGTTGTTTACCTAAGAGCTAGTTCTTAAGATCTATTAACCAGGTCTAGAGACGGTTGTTAAAATAGATATATTAGACTTTGTACTAGGGGTATACTTTATATAAAAGTATCTAGATGAATAGCACCTAGTAGTATACTATAGTTGGAAGATAACACTACCGGAACTAAACTATAACATCTATAATAAGGAGTTATTAGGTATAGTTACAGCACTAAAAAAATGGAAAGCATTCTTATAAGGCATAAAGAAACCATTTATAGTTAAGACGGATTATAAGAACCTAATAGGATTCCTAACGATAAAGAAACTTAACTAAAGATAGGTTAGATAGGCAGAGATGCTTATAGAATACTATTTTGAGATTTAGCATACTAAGGGTATAGACAACATAAGAGTAGATACTCTAAGTTAAAAAGCTAAACTATAAAACGATAAAAAGCCATTAGGGGCTTTACTGCAAAAGGATACAGACGGATTAATTAGGTATAATCATCCTAAAATTATAGCAACTTAGGAAGAATTAGAGAAAGTCTACAAGATACTAGAAAGCTTTTAGGTATAAAGAATTCTAGAAGCATAGCTAGAAGATCTATAGATGGATATATACGAAAACCGAGAAGTAAAGTACATCCTAAGAAGTATAGCAAAGCAATTTATAGAAGATTTCTATAAAGGACTAACTTAAGGATATAATGGAGCTATAGGCTTAGTGTTAAGACTCCAGGAGGAGTATATTATTAATGGAATCTAGAGAATAGCTAGAAAGGTTACTAAGGAATATCTAGATTACTAAAGAAATAAACTAATAAGGCATAAGCTATATAGAGGGCTATAACCTATTAAAATACTAGAGAGACTATAGGAGGTTATATTATGGGACTTTATTATAAAGTTACTAAAGTTAAAAGATCCTATTACCGGACAAGATTATAATGCGATCTTAGTAATAGTAGACAAGCTTATAAAGTGGGGATACTTTATAGCGTATACAGAAGAAATATCAGCAGAAGATATCGCTAGAATCTATATTAAAGAAGTGTTTATAAGACATAGAGCACTAAGTAAGATTATATCGGATAGAGATCTAAGATTTATAGCAGTATTTTAGGAGGTATTCTTAGTAGAGCAAGGAGTTTAAGTAGCAACTTCCACTATATATTATTCGCAGACAGACGGTTAAATAGAAAGGTTAAATTAGACACTAGAGCAGTATCTAAGATATTATATTAATCACGCGTAGAACAATTGGGTATTACTATTACTAGTTATACAATTTGCATACAATGCAACACCATAAGAAGGAATGGGTATGTTACTATTTAAGGCGAACTATAGATATAAGCTAAGAATATTACTATCGCCACGTTAAGTAAAGAAGATAAGTAGCATAGCTAAGTAAAGGATGGAGATATTAATAAATCTTTATAAGAACCTTACGGAAATAGCTAAAGTAGTATAATAAAGAATAAAGAAATATTATAATACTAAGAGATCTAAGGGACCAGATCTTAAGGAGGGAGATAAAGTGTGGCTACTATACAAAAATTTTAAAAGTTAATAACTAAGTAAGAAGTTAAACTACGTTAGACTAGGACCTTTTAAAATTAGTTAGAGGATTTTACTAGTTACGTTTAAGTTAAACTTACTAGCTAAGATAAAGATCTACCCTATATAGTATATCGCAATGCTAAAGCTAGTATACGGAAAAGTTAAGCCACTAGTTTATAAGGTAGACACGTATAGAGGATAAGAAGAAGACAAATAGCAAGTTTTAAAGATCGTTAGTTATAAGGACGTTAACAATAAAATATAGTATAAGGTTAAGTGGATAGGCTATAATAAGACTACCTAGGAGCCACTAGAAAATTTAAAGAACGCTATAAAAAAGGTATAGGAGTATCGGAAGAGAATAGGTTAGGCAATATTAAAAAAGAATTACTAAAGAATAAGTTACCTAAGGGGGACCCAAAAAGAACAATTGCCGAATTACTTGGAGTTGTTTCCTTTACTATTAGAAGAGAATCCATTCTTTTATTACTAAGTTTCTGCAGACCTTATTTTACAAGTTTCTACTCCTTAAAATGAACCTTCTTACGAACCTTCTTAAGATAAAGAAGCCGAGCATAAGCAGAGGCACGGGCTTTAAGGGCTTAACAATCCTCTTCTCTTACCCGCTTAGCGCGAGCTTAATCTTCGCGTTAAAGACAATAAATCTCACCTAGGGCACCCGTAAGTTTACTATCGAGCTTTATAGCGGCAGATTAAATATAAGACCCTATAATAAATTACTTAGGGAACTTAACGACTACTAAGAGTTATAGGACGCGTATACTTAGCGTTAGATATAGAGTAAACGTCGCAGGATAAATAAATATTCGCTTTAGTGCACTCTAAATAAAAAGAGGGTTACTAAGACGAAGGACTCGCCAGCGCAACGCAAACTAACCCCTCTTTCGCATAACGAGAACACGAAGATGGTATTATTCTACCTAAAGATAATATCGCAGCAACGGTATAAGACCAACGAGCTATAGAAGAAGAAGGCGGAGGCTTAGAAACCTTTAAAGGCATTATAAGTAATAATATTAACCAAATTAATTAAACGGATATTATACCTCTAGTAAACAACTTAGAGATATTAGGAATCTTTAAGGACGAAGATAAAGAAAAGGGAGATGGTATTACGGACGCTTTAAGTATAATATTATAATTACTTAGAGAGGAGTTAAAGGAAGCTAGTTGGTTAATATAAGCACGGTCTAGAATAGATCCGGTAGAACTATATAATAAGGAATAGTAACTAAGTTACGTAATGTAATCTATATAATCTATGTAATCTATATAATCTATATAATAGAGTAGACGGAGTACACATATCTTACGTATAAGAAGGATTTTATAGAAGTACGGTTATGTATTTAAGGACCCTTAGTCCCTACCTAGATAGTTCCTTCCTTATAGTAATTCTTAGAATATAATTAGAGTTAATCTATTGGGCAACCACTCCACTAGTTATTATTACGTTGTTGACTTTACGTATTACCTACACACCTAGCCCAATAATAAACCCACCGTAGTACTTACTACAAGGTTCCGTTACAAGTCTCACTATTCTAAAATTTGCCTCTTAGCACGTGGTGCTTTCTTACTTAGGAGTTGTAGGTAGATATTATATTTAGAGGGCCGCTAAGGCGCTAGTAGTAAGTAAGCTAATAGCGATTTTCTATCCCGGGGATGGAAAATCCTAATTAGCTAGATTAAGTTAGGCTCCTCCTCCAAAAAAAGTCTTAGTAAGAGAATTTAACTAATTAGATAACTTTAACCGCCGGTTAAAGTTCCTAGATATCTTAAGACCTTACGTAACTAAGAAATTTCTAGGGACTCCCTTTTAACCTAACCTTTAACTTATATACGTAGAGTATTTATATTAACAAACGTCTCTAGTACCTTGTTTAGGTTCGCCTTTATTATTACATCTACTAGGTTATCTTAGCTATTAATCTATTAAATCTTAAAGAGTTCTTAACGCTCGTAGGATTGCTAAAGTGCTATAATATCAATTATAAGGCGCTTTTTTTTGTGGTACTAAGCTTAACTAAATACTTATAGAGGGAATATAAGTCGGTATATACGATTATAGGGATAACAGGAAGTTTAAGTTAATCTATAATTATCTTTAGGGTAGTTCTAATTGCAATTGCTATATTGACTCCGCTAACTATTTTATATATCTTTAACGCTAAAACACTTCGGGTGACGCGCTTACTCTTAGTTAAGCTCTAATAGATAAGATTACCATAGATTATAAAGTTATTCTCTCCAGTAAATTTGTTCGCGATAATAATCTTATATCCTAACTAGGAGCTAAAATCTTTATTATTTATAAACGATCTATTAATAAATATAAAGAGCTTGGCGGTAGGAAGATTAATAGGCATATAGAGTAGTCCCCAATTAAGATGGTTTATTTACTAGGAAAGACGTTTATTTAGGGTAAGAATATTATCCTTAGTTGGTTTCTAGTGTTAGGTAGTAACG
>Ga0307515_10025493_pt1 | contig 10227 bp, 8 predicted proteins | sample 17_EM_MG_FD_194513 | JGI IMG/M metagenome (GOLD analysis project Ga0307515, IMG submission 194513) | Populus trichocarpa ectomycorrhiza microbial communities from riparian zone in the Pacific Northwest, United States - 17_EM | ecosystem: Host-associated > Plants > Roots > Unclassified | place...
CTATCGCTTGCACCCTGTCGAATGGAACATCGGCGAAGCGGCCGGCATGCTGGCGGCTCATTGCCTGGAGAAGGGCCTCACGCCCCACCAGGTTCAGGAAAACGACGAGCGACTCCACGATTTCCAGCGGGAGCTTGGCCGCGAAGGCATCGAAATTCGCTGGCCGGACGTCGCGGCATACTGATCAACCCATCTTTGGAGGAGGAACGGGAATGAACTATCACAAGACCCTGAAATCGGCCGTCGCGGCATTGGCGATCGCTGCGCCATTCGCATGGAACGGCATTGCCAACGCACAAGATGCGATCAACCTGCGCATGACGATCTGGAGCGCCAATGAGGCGCATCTCAAGCTCTTCAACGAGATCGCCGCGGGCTTCGGCAAGGATCATCCGAATGTGAAGGTCAGTTACGAGTCGCTGCCGTTCGACACCTACACGACCGCGCTTACCACCCAGATCGCCGGCGGCAATGCGCCTGATATGGCCTGGATATTCGAAACCGCGGCCTACGATTTCGTCAATTCCGGCGCGCTTTATCCGCTCACCGATGTGCTGAAGGCGACCAAGGGCTACAATGCCGAGGAACTGAGCGCTACGGCGGCCGAACGCTGGACGAAGGATGGCAAGCTTTATGCCTATCCTTTCTCGACCTCGCCATTTGCGGTGTTCGTCAACAACGACGTCATCAAGGCCGCAGGTGCCAAGACGCCCGCCGAATTGATCGCCGCCGGGCAATGGACCTGGGATAACGCGATCGCCACTGCCTCGGCAGTCGGCCAGACGGGCAAGGGCGGCCTGATCGTCCGCGATTTCAACTACCAGATCTGGCAGAATCTCGCCTCCATCTGGAACGGCTGGGGCGCATCGCCCTGGAGCGCCGATGGCAAGACCTGTACGATGACCGAAAAGCCGATGGTCGATGCGCTGACCACGATCCACGAGGCGATCTTCAACAAGAAGGCGATGCCAGGGCCTGGCGAGAACGTCGATTTCTTTGCCGGCAATGCGGCAATGACCATCACCCAGATCAGTCGCGCTTCGCTCTTGCCGAAGGACAAGCCGTTTGGCTGGGATCTCGTGCCTCTGCCGCAGGGTCCGGCTGGGGATTATGCACTGATCGGCCAGGCGGGTGTCGGCGTCATGCAGGCGAGCAAGAACGCCAAGACCGCCGCCGAATTCGTTGCCTATATGACCAACCCAGAAAATTCGGCCAAGCTCAGCCAATTCTTCCCCTCGGCTCGCAAGTCGCTGCTCAATGCCGAAGTGCTGAAGAAGACCAATCCGTTGCTTAGCCAGGAGCAAATCGACAAGGTCGTCATCTCCGGCATCGCCAGCGGCAAGGTCATTCCGGGCCATACGGGTTTTGCGCAGATCCAACAGGCGGTGCGCTCCGGTCTCGATGCGGTCTGGCGTCCGGATGCGGATATTCCGGGCACGCTGCAGAAGATCTGCGGCCAGATCGGCCCGCTGCTGAAGCGTTAAGAGGATAAACGAATGGCTGTCGCGCAGGATCACGCAATTCCGGAAGGCCGTTCCTCATCGCCGTTCTGGACGATTGCCCGGCGCGACAGCCTCGCCGGCTTCCTCTTCATCGCTCCGCAACTGATCGGTATTATCGTCTTCGTGCTGATCCCGCTCGGACTCGTCTTCTGGTATTCGCTCCACGAGTGGAACGTGCTCGCCAATACCTTCACCTATACAGGCACGCAGAACTACCAGATGCTGATCGAGGACACGAACCTCCTCCAAGTGCTGGGCGCGACCGCCATCTTTTCCGCCGGGCTGGTGATCCTCAACATGGCGCTGGCACTGCTGCTCGCGGTGCTTCTGAACCAGAAGCTAGCCGGTATCACCATCTTCCGCACGCTGTTCTTCTCGCCGGTCGTGGTATCGCTGGTTGCCTGGACGATCGTCTGGGGGTTTCTCCTGCAAAAGAATGGCGGGATCAACGGCATGCTGCAGGTCTTCGGCATCGAGGGGCCGAACTGGCTGCGCGAGGAAACCACCGCGATGATCTCGGTCATCGTCGTTCAGGTGTTCAAAAATGTCGGCCTCAACATGATCCTGTTCCTGGCCGCCCTTCAGGGCGTGCCGAACGAACTCTACGAGGCGGCCCGCATCGATGGCGCGCCGCGCTTCAAGCAGTTTCGCCGCATCACCCTGCCGCTGATCAGCCCGACCATTCTGCTTACCTCGATCATCACCATCGTCGGATCGCTGCAGGTCTTCGCGCAGATTGCGGTTCTGACCCAGGGTGGACCGGGCATATCGACGACGGTGCTGGTCTATTACCTCTACCAGCAGGCCTTCCAGTTCCATCTTTTTGGCTACGGCTCGACGCTGTCGATCATGCTCTTCGTGATCGTCGCCGTACTGACTTTCGCCCAGTGGCAAATGCGCAAGAGGATTGTCTTTTATGAAAGCTGAACTCTCCCCGCGCATGAAAACCTTTCTCTACGGGCTGATGTGCCTGCTGCTAATTCCGTTCGTCTTCCCGACCTGGTGGATGGTGACGTCGTCGATAAAGCCGATCAGCGACATCTTCGCCTTTCCGCCGCAGCTTTTCCCGCAGAGTTACGACTGGACCACCTACCGGAAGGTTTTCGAGCTGCAGCCCTTCGTGCAGCAATACTGGAATTCGGCCTATATCGCCGCGGTCGTGACGATCGGCACGATGCTCGTCTCGTCGATGGCCGGCTACGCCTTTGCGCGGATCAAATTTCCCTTCGCCAATACGATCTTCATGATCGTATTGCTCGGCCTGCTCATCCCGTCCGAAGTGACCATCGTGCCGCTCTTCCAGATGTTCCTCAAGGCCGGCATGGTGAACACCCACTGGCCGTTGATCCTGGTGCCGATCTTCGGCGCACCGAGTGTCTTTGCCACCTTCGTGATGCGGCAGTTCTTCGTGACGCTGCCGGCGGAGCTGGAGGAGGCGGCGCGCGTCGATGGCCTCGGCCGCTTCACGATTTTTCGGAAGATCGCACTGCCGCTGGCCAAGCCGGCTCTGGCCTCGGTCGCGATCTTCACCTTCCTGCATTCATGGAATCTTTTCCTCGAACCGATCGTGTTCCTGTCGAGTGCGGACAAGTTCACACTGCCGCAGGCGCTGACCCAATATACCGACGCCTATGGCGGGCCGATGTGGAACATCCAGCTCGCCGCTGCGACGCTGACGGCGCTGCCCGTCCTCATCGTCTTTATCATCGCCCAGAAGCAATTCGTCGAAGGGCTCGCGCATACTGGCCTCAAGGGCTGAAGAACCGGAAATCTGATTGATGGCTGAAGTTACCCTCTCCCGCGTCCGCAAGAGTTATGGCGCCGTCGGCATCATCCACGACGTCGTCCTCGACATCAACGACGGCGAGTTCGTCGTGCTTGTCGGCCCGTCCGGCTGCGGCAAGTCCACGCTGCTGCGGATGATCGCCGGGCTTGAGACGATCACCGGCGGCGACATCCGCATTGGCGGGCGCGTGGTCAATGAGCTTGATCCAAAGGATCGCGACATCGCCATGGTTTTCCAGAACTATGCACTCTACCCGCATATGACGGTTGCGACGAATATGGGTTTTTCGCTCGAGCATCGCGGCACCAGCAAGGCCGCGCTCGAGGAGCGGGTGAAGTGGGCGGCCGATATCCTTGGCCTGTCGCACCTGCTCGACCGTTATCCGCGCCAGCTTTCGGGCGGGCAACGGCAGCGCGTCGCGATGGGACGGGCGATCGTCCGCGACCCGCAAGTGTTTCTGTTCGACGAGCCGCTCTCGAACCTTGACGCCAAGTTGCGCGTCGTCATGCGCGGCGAAATCAAGAGCCTGCACCGGAAGCTCAAGACCACCACCATCTACGTCACCCACGACCAGGTGGAGGCGATGACCATGGCCGACAAGATCGTCGTGCTCAACGGCGGCCGGGTTGAGCAGATCGGCGCGCCGCTCGATCTTTACGACCGGCCGGCCAACCAGTTCGTGGCGGGTTTCATCGGGTCGCCGGCCATGAATTTCCTGCCCGGTACGATCACCTCGAGCGGTTTCGCCGCACCGGGCATCCTGCTGCCACTGCCGGAGGCGGCGCATGAGTTCCGGGACCGCAAGGCGGTTTACGGCATTCGTCCCGAGCATTTCGCCCTCGACGCCAGGGGCGTGCCCGCGGAAATCATTCTCGTCGAGCCGATGGGTTCGGAAACCCAGGTGACGATGAAGCTCGGCGATACGACGGTCACCGGCGTTTTCCGCGAGCGCGTGTCGCTCTCGCACGGCGCGACGATCCGCGTGCGGCCGGAACTCGCCAACATCCATCTCTTTGCGGCCGACGGTGGCAAGCGGCTGAATTGAGACCCGACTTGCATGGATATCCTGAAACCAAACTCACCAGGTGCTGTGGCGTGGCGAGTTTTCGCATTTTCAGGTTTAACCGGTATCTCGCAATCCTTGGCGAAGGGCCTGGCTACTGCCTGACCCGCAGGGCCTGACGGCCGTCCAGGTGCGGTCCCACCGACAACCATCTGACCAAAGTTTGAACCTTCCCGCTGAAAGCATCTTAATTCGCCTTCGGATGGAAAAAAGATTGAGGTTTGAGGTCGCTGATAGCGAACAACCCATTGCCGGAAATCACCTGTCCCTTCGGCACGGTAAGGTTTCGGGCGCTTCCGAAACCCTTGAGTAGACCGGCGCGGCGGTCGGAGTCCGGGTCCTGGTACGCTTGGCCAGCTTCAAGCCGGCAGCTGTCGGCGGCGATTGCTCCAAGGATCTGGCTGCCCGATCCAAGCAACGTTTTCCCGAAAACCGAGGCGCCGCCCAGGTAACGTCCGTGGTCGCCGATCGTAATCGACGCATCGGCGCGGTTCGTCTTGGCCGTGAAGCCGCCTTCGCCAAACTGGTTTGAGGAACCGATACGGATCGGGCCGGAAACGGCTTCGATATGCGAATTGCTATGGAACATATTGTCGTCGCCGATCAACAGTTCTCGGGTGCCGCATAGAAGCGAGACACAGGGGAAAACGATGTTGCCGGTACCGATGCTTACGGACTTGCTGATGAGCACCGAAAACGGATCGAAGATCACGTTGCCCCGCTCGACCAGCAGCCCGATGCTTTCGATCGTCATGAGACCGCGTGAGCGGCGGATATCGTCGATGAAAGCGGGATAATCCATCTTGCCCTACCTGGTTGACTGCCCCTGAAACCGCAAGGGCTTTCGGTACATCAAGGGGCTAGGAATTCAAGCATTTCATGAAGTCGCTCGACCGGTGTGGTCTTTCAAACGCGGGCGCAGACCTGTCCAGTTCATCATGCAGGGCCGAGGCTTCGACATATTCGACTCTGCGTTCTGTCCATGCGCGATTTCCCGTGGAGGCATCACGCCCATAGGACGAAACCATGAAAAGAGCGCCAATGATGATCGTCCAGAGCGCCAGATCGGCAAAGCAGCGCCGGCGGCCGCTGGAAATGAAATCGACGCAACGGTCGACATAGTCAGGATTGGGTCGTTCCGACATTTTTCCGTTCCTTTCGTATCGATGGTTGGTACCCGTCATTCCGCTGGGGCCGCGACACCGGAATGCTCGGGTGAAGCCACGGGCCTGGAGCGTCCCTTGAAAATCCGGCGGGTCGCGAAGAACAGGACCGGGATGAACAGGATCCCGAGGAAGGTGGCGGAGATCATGCCGCCCATCACGCCGATACCGATCGAGTTCTGGCTGCCGGAGCCGGCCCCACTGGCGATCGCCAGCGGGAGAACACCGAGGATGAAGGCAAAGGATGTCATCAGGATCGGCCGCAAGCGCTGGCGTGAAGCCTCCAGCGTCGCCTCGAGAAGTGATTTCCCCAGTTGCTGTTGCGCGATCGCAAACTCGACGATGAGGATTGCGTTCTTGGCGGCAAGCCCGATGGTCGTCAGCAGGCCGACCTTGAAATAGACGTCGTTCGCCTGGCCGAAAAGCGTTGCTGCAGCCAAGGCCCCGAAGATGCCGACGGGCACGGCCAGCATGACGGAAAGCGGGACCGACCAGCTTTCGTAGAGTGCTGCCAGAGCGAGAAAGACGACGAGGATGGAGATGGCGTAAAGCTGGATGGCCTGATTGCCCGCCAGCCGCTCCTGTGCCGAGAGGCTCGTCCATTCATGCGTGAATTCAGGCGGAAGCTGCTCCATCATCCGGTCGATTTCGTTCATGGCCTGGCCGGAACTCGTGCCGGCCGCCGCAGCGCCCTGGATCTGGACAGCGGATGCGCCGTTGTAACGTTCCAGTCGAGGAGAGCCGTAGGTCCATTTGCCTGTTGCGAAAGCCGAAAAGGGCACCATCTCGTCGCTGATGTTGCGGACATACCAGCGGTCGAAATCATCCGGCTGCATGCGGAAGTCCGCCTGCGACTGGACATAGACGCGCTTGACGCGACCGCGATCGACGAAGTCGTTGACATAGGTGCCGCCCCAGGCCGTCGACAGGGTTGAATCGATGTCGCCGAGATTGAGACCAAGCGCGCTTGCGCGGCCGCGATCTATGGAGACCGAATATTGCGGCGTATCTTCCTGGCCGTTCGGGCGAGTGCCGGTCAGCAGGTCGCTCCTGCCTGCAAGGCCGAGCAATTGGTTTCGCGCAGCCATCAGCGCCTCATGACCGATGCTCTCAGTGTCGCGAATGAAAAAGTCGAAGCCGGCGGAGTTACCAAAGCCAGGAATGGCGGGAGGATTCAACGCCACGACACGGGCGTCACGGATGGACCCGAAGGCTCGCATAGCACGCCCGACGATCGCCTGCGCGGACGATTCCGGGGTGGTGCGTGCGCCGAAATCCTTGAGCGCGACGAAGGCGATGGCGACATTCTGTCCCTGGCCGCTGAAGTTGAAGCCGACCGAACCGAACACGCCGTCGACATAGTCTTTTTCATTGCTCACGAAATGCTGGATCACCGTATCGAGCACGCGGCGTGTTCTCTCGGCCGTCGCGCCCGGCGGAAGCTGGATCGTTGCGATCAGACGGCCCTGATCTTCCTCCGGCAGGAACGCCGTCGGCAGGCTGTTGAAGAGGGCGACGGTGCCTGACACAAGCGCTGCAAACAAAAGGATCGAGACAATCATGTGCTTGACCATTGCGCGGACGCTGCGCTGGTAGAGCTGCGTGCCGCGCTCGAAACCGCGATTGAACCAGCGGAAAAGGACAGGCTTGAGTGCGGGATGTTTCGGTTTGCGCAGGATCGTCGCGCAGAGCGCCGGCGTCAGGACAAGCGCCACCAGCACCGACAGGATCATCGCCGTAACGATGGTGATCGAGAACTGGCGATAGATCACGCCCACGGAGCCCGAGAAGAACGCCATCGGAATGAACACCGCCGACAGGACCGTGGTGATGCCAAGGAGCGCGCCGCTGATTTCGCCCATCGAGCGGATGGTTGCCTCGCGCGGCCCCAAGCCTTCCTCTTCCATGACGCGTTCGACATTTTCGACCACGACGATGGCGTCGTCCACCAGAAGGCCGATGGCGAGCACCATGCCGAACATCGTCAGGGTGTTGATCGAATAGCCGAAAAGGGCCAGCACGCCGAAGGTTCCCAGGAGAACAACGGGCACGGCGAGGGTCGGAATCAATGTCGCACGGAGATTCTGGAGAAAGACGAGCATGACCAGGAAGACGAGCGCCACGGCTTCGATCAGCGTCCTGATGACGCTTTCGATCGAAAGCCGGACGAACGGCGTCGTATCATAGGGATACTCGACCTCGACATTGGCGGGCAGGCTGCCCCTTTGGCGCTCGATTGCCGCGCGCACGGCGTCCGCGGTGTCGATGGCGTTTGCATCGGCGGCGAGACTGAAGCCGATGCCGGCGGCGGGACGGCCGTTGTAGACGCCGGTCGTGGTGTAGCTCTCGGCGCCGAGTTCGACAGTCGCGACATCCCTCAACTGAACGAGTGCGCCGCCATTCTCGCTCTTGAGGATGATCGCCTCGAATTCTTCCTTCGTCTGCAGACGGCTGCCGGCCGTCACCGTGGCATTGAGCTGTTGCCCGGACCTTTGCGGCAGCGCACCCAGCTGACCGGCGGAGACCTGCGTATTCTGATCCTCGATCGCGTTCGTGACGTCGCTGACGATAAGCTGGTATTTCGCCAGCTTGTCCGGATCGACCCATATGCGCATGGCATAGCGGGAACCGAAGATTTGCGTATCGCCGACACCCGGCACGCGGCGCAGGGTATCGTTGAGCGAAGCGTCGATGAAATCGGCAAGATCGTTGGCGGTCTGCCTGCCGTCGGTCGAAACGAAGGACGCGATCATGAAGAAGCTGGATGTCGATTTCGAAACCGTGATGCCGGTGTTCTGCACGACCTGCGGCAGCCGCGACTGGACGAGCTGCAGGTTGTTCTGCACCTGCATCTGCGCGACATCAGGATCTGCCGCATTGGTGAATGTCAGCGAGATGGATGCCTGGCCGGTCGATGTCGAATTCGATGTGATGTAGTCGAGATTGTCGATGCCGGTCATGCCCTGCTCGATCACCTTGGTGACCGAGTTCTCGACTGTCTGGGCATCGGCGCCAGGATAGTTTGCCGTGATGCGTACGGTGGTCGGCGCGATCTGCGGATATTGGGAAACCGATAGTGTGGTGATCGACAGGGCGCCGGCGAGCATCACGACAATGGCAAGCACCCAGGCGAAAATCGGCCGGTCGATGAAGAAGCGCGACATGTCAGGGGTCCTACCGTGTGGTGATGCGGGAATCGGCGGATGAAAGGCGTCTGGTGTTTGCCGGTTCGGAGGTCGGCCCCTCGCTTTCGGCTACGGCAATTACTTCGCCCGTCGTGTCATCGATCCGAACCGCCGTTACCTCGACGTTCTGACCTGTTTGCGCCCGTTGCAAACCGTCCACCACCAGGCGATCGCCATTCTCGACACCGTCATTGACGAGCCAATTGTTGCCGATGTTGCGATCGACGGAGAGGACCCGTTCCTCGATCTTGCTATCCGCATTGACGAATTTCGCGACTGCCTCGCCTCTCGGATTTCTTGACACGGCGCGCTGCGGCACGAGGAAGCTGTTTTCGCGAAACCCTTCTTCGACAATCGCCCGAACATACATGCCCGGCAGCAGAAGCCCATCCGGGTTCGGAAAGATCGCGCGAATGGAAACGGTGCCGGCGGAGGTGGAGACGGACGACTCTGAAAATTGCATCTTACCGGGGTGGGCGTAGCGCGATCCATCTTCCATCAGGAGCTCGACGCTGACGTAATCACCATTCGTCCGAACTCTGTTTGCCGCAACCGCCTTCTTCAGGCGCAGCAGATTTGCGCTTGATTGAACGACATCGACGTTGATGATGGCGAGCTGCCGGATGGTGGCGAGTGCGGCTGCCTGATCGGCGGTGACGAGCGCGCCCGGCGTCACGCTCGAAGCGTCGATGCGACCGTCGATCGGTGCGCGGATCTTGGTGTATTCCAGATTGATGCGCGCCGTTTCCAGCGCCGCCGTTGCCGCGGCAACATCGGCCTCGGCTTGCAGCATGGCGGCTTTCGCCTCATCAAGATCCTGCTGGCTGACGGCATTGCGCGTGGCCAGGTTCGTGTATCGCTCAAGACGGGCATCGGCGTTCGGAATGGCGCCGTTTGCGCGCTGGAGGGCTGCCTCGGCATTCCTGTAGGCGGCTTCGAATGGGGCAGGATCCAGTTCGTAGAGAATGTCGCCCGCCTTGACGTCGCTCCCCTCCTCGAAATTCCGGCTGCGAACGATGCCACCGACGCGGGGACGAACCTCCGAAACCATATGGGCGCTCGTGCGGCCCGGCAGCTCGGCGGTAAGGGTCACGGTTTGCGGGCGAAGGGTTTGAGCGCCGATCTGCACCTTGGCGGGTGCCGGTCTTGCGCCAGCTGCCTGCTCGTCATTGCAGCCCGCCAGGCTTGCCATCATCGCAACGCCTGCAGCAAAACGTAGGGAAATACGTCGCACGATTATCATCCTTGATTGGATCGCATTCGGATTTGAGGCGCCGGATCGGTCCGGGCATCGGAAGCGTCGTGAGGATGCTTCGTGGCGATGAAGCTACTTGCCGTTTGTCGCAGAGATGTGCCGGCGAGGTGCGAGACTGTATTAAATTGTATCAAATTCCGGCTTTTGTTGCAGCGCACCAAATTTGCGACACTTTAATACAATTTAGGCGCCTCGTTTTCTCGCGACGGAACGACCTTGTCCTTTCAGGAGCTTTCGCATCAAACGCTTTGCGGCCTTGGCGAACTAGATACA
>Ga0307515_10025495_pt1 | contig 10226 bp, 6 predicted proteins | sample 17_EM_MG_FD_194513 | JGI IMG/M metagenome (GOLD analysis project Ga0307515, IMG submission 194513) | Populus trichocarpa ectomycorrhiza microbial communities from riparian zone in the Pacific Northwest, United States - 17_EM | ecosystem: Host-associated > Plants > Roots > Unclassified | place...
ACATTAATCACTTTTTTTTTTCATTCTTTTTCATAAGTTATATGACATGCTTTAGTCAAATGGCTGAAATGTCATGCATAATTTTATATGATCTATCATCAAAAGAAGAGACAAGATTAACTCGAAAAAAAATGTAAATTAAATGAGTAAATAAAGAAATAATTTTCTTTGAAAAAAGGAAAAGGCAAGCCTGGGCTAGCCATTGCTTGGGCCTGGCTCGCTAGGTCCTTGCTCACTGGGGTTAGATGCCTCTGGCTAACACACTTAATTATGAAAGAAAAAAGAAAACATACCAAGCTGTTTTTCATAGCTTTGCTTCTCTTTAATAGGCAGCAAGACAGACAATAAGAAAGATGTCATTGTCTTGGATTTTGAGGATCACAAGAAATGGCAGCCATTGGTTTGTCTCTCATCGACCCTCATCTTATGGACTCTTGCTCTCCAACAATTCCCACTCTTCTACTCGAAAGGTAATACTAACAAATCTCCTTTATTGATTTCGTATATTCTATGACATTAGCAAGCTCATTCTCAAATGGGGCTCTTCATTCTTTTATCCCTTCTCATCTTGGTTTGTTTCATTGGTTTTTCAAGTGTGTGGGGTGTGGAATTGGAAAGGAAACAAAAATGAGCTGTTGGGTGAGCTTAAAAATGAGGAAATGAAATGATAGATTTAGTTTAGATCATTGTCAATGTCGGGGGTAATAAACTGCTAATTCAGTGACATGTTGTTGCTGCAATCAAAGCCAGTGTTTAGAGGGCCTTTCAGGCTTGGAATGAACTTAATTAAAATACTAAGTTTTTTTTATCTTTGTTTGAATTGTTGGTATGTTTTGAGTGCAAGATTTTCCTAGTAATTTGTGCCAAATAGAGCTTTCTTGATGAGGATCAGGGTGTGCTAACCCAATCATATTCAATAGATGACAGGGAAAATGACTTAAATATCTGAAAAGCTTCTAAATTGTGATGGAGTGATTCAACTGCAAAGGACTTATAAATGATCATTTGCTAGTGATGCATAGGCCTGCTTTATGATTTGGAATGAAATGATCGGGAGTAAGCTAATATAATGGAGTTGAGGGAAGAGATAACAACAGGATATTTAAAGTCTAAAAGTAAACATCTGTGATAAAATTTTTTTTCCAAAAGGTTTTAGTCTCATTATACATGGTTAGATTTGAGAAGATTGGATGTTATTTATAATTTTGTTTGGTATCAATTTCTTTAAAGGATCAACAAGGTTTAGATCTGTGTTTTAATTAGAAAGTCTTATACTTGGATTACAATTTAATGTTTGCATTAAGCTTTATACGTGATGCTTTAGGAGCTCAATCTTTTATCTCTTTTTAAGTTTTCTACAGTTGATTGACTTACAGTTGTCTTACATATGCTGTTACTATTTATATTCCACTTGTTTTTGTTTCTGGTTATTAGTAGGTTTTCAATTGCAGAGAAACTTATTCTTGGACTGTACCTTCCTTTCATGTTTTCAAACATCAGATTCATCACCAGAGCAGTTCCTTAGTGGAGGTTAGATGTAGCACTCTCTTTTCATTTCTCTCCATGTTCTGTTTTTCATAATGTATTTATACATATGTATACATATATATTCCACTATATATTTTGGGTATGTAAAAATTTATTCACTTATAACATGTAAATGAGGCATGGGAATGTGGGAGTTCATGATTGTGGGATATTTGCCATTCTTAAAGGATATTAGGGTTCACCTCTTGTCCCTTCTCCTGTTGGAACCTTTTAGTGTGTGATATGTATCCAAAGAAGCAAAAAGAACACTTCAATTATTATCCAATACTCTTTAATGATGTGTTGTAGACTTGGTGAGAAGTTTCATTAAAAAAAGGTACTATACAGTATTGTAAGCTTAGTGATAAATTTGATTGTGGACCATTTGTTTGGAATGGAATAGCATGTGGGTAGTTGAGCTAGGTTGTACCTTGATATAGTCGTATTTCAAATTCATTTACAGATTTTAAATCCTTTCCTCTTTAAAGTTGAAACTGCAAGTTTTGAATTTAGAGATCTCTTAAGGTTTTATGGCGTAGGGAATTAGGGTAGATATAACACAAGGTCCATTCCCTTTTATCTATTTATTCATTGAATAAACAAAGGTTTTATGGGGTTTTGAGATACTCAATCCTTTGAACTAGGTAGCTTTATAGTTCTTGACTTCCTTGGTATACTTCCAGTGTATGAGAGGCCATGTTATTGGTGCCTTGATTGTCAAACACTTGGTTTTCTGTTACTTGATACTGCATCTGATCCATCACACATTTTCTTGTGTGCTACGTTGCTCACTCCTATGATTCGATACTTTGTTTTCCAGGAACAGCTTGACCCATTTTCACTTGTTGCTGATGAGCTATCACTTCTCGCTAATAGATTGCGGTCAATGGTAATTGCTGAGGTATTTATTCTGTCTTTTTGCATATGTCAAATATGGTTGGTAGCAATAATAGATATGACTTTTCTTTTCTGTTTTAATTGTGCTTATTTGATATGATGTGATAAAAATTGGATTCAAATTTCATTCACAGGTTCCTAAGCTTGCCTCAGCTGCCGAGTACTTTTTTAAAATGGGAGTACAAGGAAAGAGGTTCCGTCCCACGGTAACTACAATGATGCTTATGTGCTCATTATTTGGGTTTGCTTCAAGATTGTGTTCAGCTAGTGTCTAATGAGTTTATCTAATCTATGTTGAGTGTGATTTTGGTGGCTATTTTCCGGGAAGGAAGTTGTCCATATACTTCATTGCTTGTTTGAAACATTTAAGTGTGTTGTGCATACTTTTACTTTTTGGTAGTAATAAGTATGCAATAATATTATTGCAGCAATGACCAAAGACATTATTACTTGTGCTTTGGGACTAGGAAAATGTCTCGAAGTTCAAACTTGAGGCTTTGTGACTTAAGCTCACATTAAGGTCTGCGAAGTCTATTATTGATTCACCTTGTTGTACACTTGAAACTCGACTCACATCCGGAAAATCTGCTCATTAGCTAGTCAATTTTAATCCAATATCCAATGGTATTACTTTTACTAATTTCTGTCTCTGAAACTCTGAAAATATATGAATAAATAATTTGTAAAAAAATGCTTAGGAAGAACACATGATCAACTAACATTGCTTATGAAATGTTTTGTAAGGTATCATGCCTAGCCTAGATCATTTGAACTTTAGTCTGAAGCTACAAGCTCTTGATTATTTCTTGTTGAAGTTTTCTAAACTCTTAATGTTATTACTGTTATCAAATAAAATTATGTTTTTTTCATGTTTCAGATACATCATATATCTCTTTAAGTTTTGTGTAGGTTTTGTTGCTGATGGCAACAGCTTTGAATGTGCGTATACTTGAAACGGAAACTGGCAGTGAAGGAGATGCTTTGACAACAGAACTACGTAAAAGACAGCAATCTATAGCTGAAATTACCGAGATGATCCATGTCAGTTTCTCATAGTTCAGTATTTTTCTTTTGCCAAATGCCCTTTTGCTCTAACTTCATTCACTCATGCTTTTGTATCAAGTAAAGAAACATGTTTGTTATTGCTTCAGTACTAATGCAGTTGTTCCACGTGTTAGGTGGCAAGTCTTCTGCATGATGATGTATTGGATGATGCAGATACGAGACGTGGTATTGGTTCATTAAATCTTGTTATGGGCAATAAGGTGCTGCAATATATTGTTCTTTTTTATTTAAGTTCCACTCGTCATTTTAATTTTCTATAATTTCTGCTCTAGTTTTTTTTTTTTTTGAACTTTATCCTGATTTTCTTTTGAAATGTGGAGTTGCTTTTCAATCTGTGCTTTCTCAATCTAGGTTTCTTAGCAGTTATGAGTTTCATTATTGTTGTATTTGGAATTTCAATTGTTCGTGTTCAGCACTGTAGGAGGAATTCAATATATTATCCAAATTGTTAATTCTGTCTGACCTTCCAGCACTGGCAGGCTTCAGTCTCCATATAAAAAGCAGAAACATTTGTTGCAAGGAGAGGCAACATTATTTTGGAACATTATATGTAATGGTGTTGTGAATAAATAGTTGATCCCTGCTTGGTACTTGGGTTATGTTTGTTATGGGGTTAAAAATTTGGAGGTGAAATGTAAAGGATGTAACATTTAAGAGTGAAGTGTTAAGGGTGTTAAAAATTATGTGGAAGAGTTAATGGTTTTTGGTAAGATTGTAAAAGATCATGGGTATTTGTGGTCCCCATGCTAGTCAAATCAAATTTGAAGTTGAATGCAAGTATAAAAACATTCAATAACATATATTTGTTTCTCAAATGTGTGGTGGAAGGAAAAGAGAAAAAAATGGATACAAAATTCAAGAAAGAGAACATGCATATAAGACGACACCCCCCTGAATATTTTTACCTCCCCCCTCATCAGGGTGAAGCCTAACCTGCCTTCTATATTCTTAACCTCCTTTGTCTTATAACTATATTTTTAACCTCCTTGAGATTTCACCCCTCTCCAATACTGTACCAAACACAAGGAGGTGAAAAATTAAATTACCCTTGTAAGTTTCATTCCCTCGTAATAAACACATCCATAGTAGATCTCTATCCACTGTGATGATCGCATTGCCGCCTCTCTCATTTAGAGGGCTTTGCATTTAGATTTGTATGTTCACAAGTCCTTGGAGGCCATTTTCCTGTGCAATTTTAGGAACTTAAGAGGTTGCAGGTTGTTGGTGAAATTTGATTCTGGAATAAAATGTTGATATTGAGCATTGCAGTGAGTTCCCATACTATAGAGATATTGATGGGACATTACTCTAGGTGCAGAAGTTTGGTTTTAATAATGTAGGGTATTAATGGTAAATATAGAGAATCACTAATTGCTTGAATTGTTAAGGTAAATTGTATCAAGGAAAACACAAATAAATCTCTAGCTATATGTTTTTGGAGGGTTATAAAATTTTGTGCTTATGAGTTCCCATAGCTATATGTTTTGGGGATGCTCAAGTGGTTTACTTACACAATGAACTGTTTGCGTGCTCTGGCTGTATTTATATTTGTCTTTAGTAATATTCGAAACCTTCTTGAAGATACTGATTATGGTGATAACATTGACTTTTCCTGGTTTTCATAGTATACCCTATCAAATCATAAGTTATGTAATTCCCCATGCAGGTGGTACCCTACTGGTAGTGAATCTGCTAATGAACAATAGCATCACAAAACTTTCCCATATATTATTGGGCAGGTTTTTTTTTTATCATTTCAATTTGTACTTTGAAATTGAGTTCTACATCACTTTTATGCATTGCTTAGACTAATAAAATTGTAGAGGACTGTAGCCTAAGGTCTTCTTGTTTTTAATTTACTCCATTTCATTTGTATTGCAGGTGGCAGTACTTGCTGGAGATTTTCTACTTTCACGAGCTTGTGTAGCCCTTGCTTCTTTGAAAAACACAGAAGTAAGAATACATTAATGTTGTTCATCTAAGCATGAAAACCTAATATTTAGCAATAATCTCTTCTCTATTTAAGCAATGATACCGAGTCTTTCTATAATGCTTGGTATCTTTCAACTTTAGTCGCAGGCTCATATGCACCTCAAAAGTAATCCTTTATTCTTCAAACTTGTTCCTAGTGGTGAAAAAACCTTGGGGTTGAGTAGCATAATGGATTGGCAAGTTTTAGCCTGTCTTCCAATCCCTTACTTTTTCTGCTTTTGCATATAGATTTAACTGAATAACTTATTTGGTGTCAAATTTATCATACATCAGTTCATTGGTCGGTGCATTTCCATTTCCCATGATTAATGAGATGAGTTAGTATTAGTAAGCGCCATGTTAAGGACAATGGTATTTCTTTTTTGGTGTGTGTGTGTATTGGGGGGTCGGGGAGACTTCATATTTTCTCTGACTACTGCTATGTGCCTGTAGGTTGTTACATTACTAGCGACAGCTGTAGAGCATCTTGTTAATGGTGAAACTATGCAGATGACTTCGACATCTGAGCAACGTTGTAGGTATGCTGCTTTGCTTTCACTTTTCTGGGTGTCTGTAGAAAACTTTTATCTGGCTTGCCTAATCATGGACGGGTGGCGGTAATTTTCCTTTGAAAACAATGATCCAAGCGCTTGTACATACTGACTGTTTATTGCTCTCAATTACTTTTTAATGGAAGGGGTAAGGCAGGCCACAGCAGCTTGATAGATTTTTTTTGTTCCCCCTTGAATCAGTTCTTTTCACGAAGTAGTTTCAATTTCTAATATCAGTTGTTTCTGATAGTTTATTATAATCTAGTGCTTTCTCCATGCATCTCCCTTTCACTATAAGTGGTTTGGATTCTACCTGGAATTGCAAACTATATGAAACCTATTGTGTGTTGAAGCACCTCATTATGCAATGTCCTACATAGTATCACCAGATAGAAGTTCTTGTTTTGGCCTATTCAACCTGGACACCCTTTATGGCGTTAGACAAAATGGAATGGTCCCGTGTAGTCTAATGACCATGAATGCTTTTATTTAATTGGCATAAAATGGTCTAAAAAGATGCACTTGCATAAGGTTATGCATGTGAATCAGCTGGATGACTGGGAGGCTATGAGCCACTTCTTTTTCCTTGTCTGTATATGATTACACCTATCTAAGCGATGGCGTGCAAAAGATTTGCAATAACACCTCAATGATGTTCCATTTTTCGGTTTATTTGACTTAAAAGGTGTTGCTATTGCAGCATGGAGTATTATATGCAAAAGACGTACTACAAGACTGCATCTTTGATTTCAAATAGCTGCAAGGCAATTGCCCTTCTTGCTGGGCAAACAACAGAAGTTGCAATGTTGGCTTTTGAGTATGGCAAAAATCTGGTTTGTGATTTCATTCTTTCTTTCTTTCTTTTCTTTTCTTTTTTTGTTTTTTTTTGGGGAACTCTTTTATTTGTTCCAAGTTGTGTTTTTGCTGGTGTGGACAGATTGATGGATTTCATGATTTCTGGTCAAATCTTCAGTTTCTGGCTATCATTTTCCTGGCTGATACCCTTCTGTCTATGGTTGTTCCTTTTCCTATATTCTAACCGATTTCTTTTCCAGGGATTGGCATATCAATTGATTGATGATGTTCTTGATTTCACGGGAACTTCTGCTTCCCTTGGAAAGGGTTCATTATCTGACATTCGCCATGTAATTCTTCTATCCTTGTTATGATATCTACTGGCTGGAGATGATAATGGTTGTAAGCTTGAACTGGTTGTGATTGCACAACCACATTAAATAGTTAACAAGGTTTTATTATATATATATATATATATATATATATATATATATATATATTCATTTGTTATGTTGATATGTCACCTGAAAGAAATATATATTTTGCCAATTGTCTTACAGGGAGCTTTGCTTCTTAATCAATCATAGTATATTTTTTCTTTTGCAACAATGTTTTATGGTTTAGGTCAAAATTTGAATTAGGTTAGACTTTGTTCTCAAATAAGATTGAGAACAGGCAATCTTGATTCAATTATCTTCTTATGTAACTGCAAACAAGAAATGACTAATTTCTCTTTTTTGTCGCAATCCTCATTCTATAACAACAGGAAAATGTAAAAGCTGAAGCATTTTGTTTGATATCATTCAGTCTTAACTATCATGAAGTTGGCTAAATGTTGACTCTTTTGGAAAGTTCATAATCAGGGCTCCAAATGTTCCACCTGCCAACTTCTTGGCTTATGGCACTGTCCTTGGGACAATATGACATAATGGTGGCCAAAAATTTTGGTTGTCACTTGGTTCAAAAATTCATAGCTGTCTTTATTAGCTATGACATGAAAGGCATGCTTAGTTGTATCTTGCACTGGATTGATTTGGGGTTTTTTCACTGGCATGATGTAGAATAGTGTATAGTATTTGATCTCAGTGAACTGCTTTTACATTTTAAAGTCCCTACATTGGTCAGTGTCATTTCATTTGTGACATGACGACAACTCTCAACATTCTTTCTGATTCTGTTACATTTTCAGTTGCACATCAGAGCTCATTTTCATAATTTCTGGTTCAACAATGTGAAATTTTATTGTAGGGAATTGTAACAGCTCCAATATTGTTTGCCATGGAGGAGTTCCCTCAGTTGTGTTCAGTTATTGACCGGGGCTTTGACAAGCCTGAAAACATTGATGCAGTAAGTTCATCTTCATTTACTGATCTCAAAAAATGCTGATGTGTGACGATAATAATCTACCATAAAGCTGAAGCTACCTCAGAGAATTGCAAAACACTACATTTTTTTCTGGTTTTTATGTGCATCAATTCTCTGATGGTGCCTAACATTCATCAATTCTATGATGTGCCTAACATTCATGCTTAATGTCATCCAGCAACAAAAAAGCATATATTACTTGCATTTCTGCCGTCAATCAGTGATTGATGCTGAGACTTAATGATTCTGACGTGGGGGCTATGAATTTTTGTGGACTTTAGCTCTGGCATTCCAATATGGAATGTTGGAGAATGCTTAGTATTTTCACCTATTCAAAATATTTTAAATGATTTGGAACTCCTCTTGGCATGACAAATTTGAAAAAAATGGACAGTAGTTTTCTATACGCAAGAGGTGAAGTACCAGATGTATGATTTGGCCCTTTGGGAGGTGTTTGCTATTGGAATTCTGCTTTTCTACAGAGCACGATATGCTCACTCTGCATTCCTTTCATTCCATCTAATCCCCATTCTTTGCTTTCTGATGTTTTCTTTACTTTGAACCGCGGAACTTGCTTCCATCTAATCCCGATTCCTTTCACTCCTTTGTTCATGTTTTACATGGAGTGTTGATTCCAACCCATCTGTAAAACTGATTTTCATTTAAAGCATAGGTAAAATGATGATGCCCTGATCGTTTCTACTGTTTGTATCATCTGTTTGTTTTTTTTTCCCCTGTAGAAATTAATGTTAATTTATCCGAGCTGCTCTGTCTTTGGATTCAGGCCCTTGAGTACCTTGGGAAGAGCCGTGGAATACAGAGAACAAGGGAGCTAGCTGCAAAGCATGCTAATCTTGCTGCAGCAGCTATTGATTCTTTACCTGAAACTGATGACGAAGAAGTAAGAAAATCACGGAGGGCGCTAGTTGATCTTACTCAAAGAGTAATCACAAGAAATAAATGACAGAATATGAATTCTTGCAACATAGCGTAGAAGTAAGAAAATCACGGAGGGCGTTTACTCAGAGTAATCACAAGAAATAAATGACAGAATATGAATTCTTGCAACATAGTGTAGCAGATTTTTGCTTATTTTTCATTTTATTGTTCCTGCATTTGAGGGTCTTGCTCCACATTATTTATTCAATTACTTGGATTTTTGTTCCACAATATTTGTTGCAACGACTTGGCTCTTGTAAATCCTACTTGGTGTTAAGTGCAGCACAAAGAATGATGGATAAGGGTTACAATCAGCATTCCCTAGTGATGAATTGCTGCTTTCATCCATCGTAATTTCTCAACGAGATGTTGAAATTTCCCCCTGGCAGGACACTATTGTGTTGGGGAAAATATCTTTGTACCATGCTGTATCCTCACAATAGCTCAAGAAAGGTTCCTCAAGTAGCTACGAGGACGATGAACGATTTCAAAGAGTTCCAAAGTTTTTAATGAAATGGTATTGTTTGTTTTGAATGATTTTATTTTTAGAATTGACCTACATGAGTTTGGACAGGTCAACTAATCTGGCTAGATTAAGTAAGTTTTAACATATTAATGTGTTTTCTAGTTCAAGTTGAGAAATCTAGTGTGGATTAATTCCGGGTCACGGGTTTCTCAGCTAACTATGATCCTGATTGCATTATATAGTGAGCATAGATTTAAAGATACTCAATAGATATTCCCAAGGAATGATTTTTCTGAAGAATGATTGTATCAGAAAACCAGTGTTTAATCTACTACTCTAACCAACACCTTCTTCAATTAGCCATCCTGAGAAAGAAATGTATCAAAACCCCTGGTTTCAACATAGGATGTTGGTGCAGAGGCAACTATTTTAGGAAGCGCATTCGCAAAGGTGGGAGGGATTGCTAGCATTGACAATTCTGCACCGGGCTGAGTCTATATATATATATATATATATATATATATAGAGAGAGAGAGAGAGAGAGAGAGAGAGAGGCATTATCACGCCCATTGATTTCACCGGCCAAGTTGATTGAGTACAAGTATGGAGTGTTTGCTCAAGCACTTACTTAAGACTGATGATTAATTTTT
>Ga0307515_10025496_pt1 | contig 10226 bp, 14 predicted proteins | sample 17_EM_MG_FD_194513 | JGI IMG/M metagenome (GOLD analysis project Ga0307515, IMG submission 194513) | Populus trichocarpa ectomycorrhiza microbial communities from riparian zone in the Pacific Northwest, United States - 17_EM | ecosystem: Host-associated > Plants > Roots > Unclassified | place...
TAGGGAGTTTCCCCGGTGGGCGCGGTGCGGTCAGTTTGCAGATTTATGACCGACTACGAACTGGAAATGTAGTCTATTACAAACGAAAATGTAGTCTTTTGTGACCCATAACAACCGGTAACAAAATACCATCACGCGCATCAGCGGACTTTGAATTCTGGGTACGTAAATCGAGCACGACCCATTCGCTTTCCATATATCAGGCCCGGGGTTTCGTGGTAAGTGGGGAAGTGGGACTATGGAGGATTATGGGCACCTCGCGGGGTCACTCGAAGACTTATCATGAAACCAAATCACGTGCAGCCCATTCATACGGTAAGCGCCACAAAGATGTCACCCAGGACATGGGGTCTTCCATTCAAAAGATCATCTCTGCGCGTTTTATCACGCCATTGTCCGTAAAAGCCGACCGTTAGATGGACAAAGAAAAAAGGGCCCCTATCTAACTTGATTTCCGCAATGCGATCAAGGGTGCACGTTTGAGCGGACCGCCAACACCTGGGGATCCATGCTGTCACCGTATTACGGGTTAATAAAGTTATCCTATGGGCATGAGTCGGGCTCGGCACCTGATCGAGAACGCAATGTCTGTCACATGCATCAGGAAAAGACACGACGCCGTGTGCATGAGGCACACTTCAAAAGTCCTCGTTTTCGTAACCAGTCCCATTAGGATACACTGCAGGACCTTCCAGACAGAAGTCCGAATCCAGCCCGACCAATCCTAGTTAGAGCACCTAAACGAGAGAGAAGATCTTTCGAAGCAACCAACCACAATTATCACGTCACCGTACCGCCCATAAATTACACTGTAGGTGGTATGGTCTTCCCAAGGTAGCGTCCCCTTGTAGGACCCAGTCCCCTCAAGGTTGGTAACGTTGGCAGATGCCGATCAGAGGTGGTGAAGGTGTGAGGTGCTCTGGACCGAGAAATCCCTACCCAGTAACACAAAGTCCGTTTGGCGGCGCGGTTGCGCCCACGGACAATTGAATTTTTCCACTTGAACGATCGATCTGACGCGGGCGGATCTAAAAATCGAAGACTGACGCCTTGCCAAACACCAACACGTGGACGTTTGAACAATCGACAGTTGACACTGGAAATGGAACCCGCGCCGCGTTCAGTCGAGGATCCAGAACACACCAGACGGAACTATACCTCAAGAGCGCAATTCACTTCAGCTCTTCTGGACTGCTTGGGCCGTGGAGGCGATAGGACGAACAAAAAGCGGGGATGAGCCAATCGCAAAGCAGCCAATAGGACATCGACCTTCTTGATCGTTCGACAGTGCGTTGCGCAAGGCAGAAGGCAGCCGGTGCGTATTCGAGGGGTGTTTGGAACCCAATAAGCCACCAAAAACAGAGGAGGGGGAGGATCGCATCATTTCTTTTCAAGGTTGTGACCGGATAATGCAGAAGTGAAGCAGGATGTGGGGTTCGTGATGCCGGAGCGGAGAGAACGGCATTCCGAGTGAGCTCAGGGGCAAGTATTCGCCAAGACCAGGCCGGAGATATCCAGAGGAACGGTTCCCCAAGCGAACCCAGTAGACCTGTCCAAGGGGTATGTGCATGAGTGAGCAGCCCACAGCATCCACGATGAAGGAAGAAAGGGGGCGAGGGCCTCAGAAAAGTTGAACAGCACTGCAACCTCCAAGTGAAGGTGCTCAGGCTCATTAAAATCAGTATATCATTTTGGAATCATAGGCCCTCGGAACGAATGCCGACAACAAGTTTGGAAAGATAACTCACAGTCAGAATGAGATCCAGGCGAGCGCAGACAACGTAACGGTCAAGTTTCAAGGACTGTCCCAGAAAAAAATTGAATGACGGCACGCGATGGGTCACGTGCCACGTCGCGTGCCGAGGGAAGGTTTGGTTCAACTTCCCCAAGTTCAACGACTCCAAGCAATAATTCCGCGTCACCAACTCCCGACGACGCTGCCGCAGCGACAAACCGACCAACGTCGAACCGTCACCGTATTTCGACCTTCGCACCATGCCTCAATTATCAAGGCCCAAAGCCGTGTCATCCAAGATCCCATTTACGCCTAGAAGACCTCCATCCGTAATGTCCGACACCTCTACATCCAGCTTATTGTCTTCCACCACCAAAAGATACAAGGCGGCCGTATCTGTCGAGTCTAAACCGCGGACGAAACAGGTTGCTGGTTTAACTGTCGGCCCCGGTACACCGACTAAGAAGTCGGACGGGAGCAGACCAAAGACTCCTACGACCCCCCGCAGGAACGGGGGTGATGACTCCTTGCTTAGTGTCAATACTAGCGAGATGGACGTGAGCAGAGTCGATCCCGAAGAAGCTCTCGTTGATTTCGAGACTGTGGAAGCGGGTGATATGTCCGCTGAGATTGACCCGAGTATGCTCTCCGAGTCTGGACAAGACAAAGTTCTTGTTTCCGTTCGGTAAGCCTACTTTTTTCTCTTCTCTCTCCCTCCAAACGCCCCTACACTCCGTCAGCTCGATGTCCTCACGTCATATCTCTTTCTTTTTTTCTTTCTTTCATTCAGCGTCAAACCAACTTCAAACGCCATAGCATGGGACCTCTCATCCTCGAGTTCCCAAACCATCAAACTCAATCCCCAATACGCAAAATCATCGAGCACCGCTCCTCCAGAATACCACTTTGACGAACTCATCACCGGATCCGAGAATAAACCCGTTTACAACAAGGTCGCCAGGAACCACGTAATCTCCGCCATGGAGGGTTACAATTCCGTCGTATTCGCTTATGGACAAACTGCTTCCGGAAAGACATTCACTTTGGTGAGTTCGATCATCGCCCTATTCCCATGAAATTGTGGGGGAGCGCTGACCTCCACTCAATTTCTAGACGGGAGACGACAATCAACCTGGTATCATCCCTAGAGCCATGAAAGACGTCTTTGCCTACATCAAACACACAACCCGCGAATACCTTCTCCGGTGCTCGTATATCGAAATCTATAACGAAACCATCATCGACCTCTTAGCCCCCCCTTCCTCCCAACCCGTCCAGATCCAAGGCTCAGGCCCAAACGTCTGGCTCTCGCCACTCAGAGAGGAAGTCGTGACCAATTTCTCCAGCGTCAAGAAGGTCCTGGAAAGAGGTGACGCGAATAGAAGAACGGCGAGCACGGATTGGAATGAAAGGAGTAGTAGGAGTCATAGTGTCTTCCGTGTTGTCATCGAGAGCCGAGAGCGTGGAAGCGGCAGCTCGTCTAGGAGGGATGAAGAGGGTAGTGCTAGTGGGCGGGTGACACCAACAGGAAGGATGACCCCCGGACTCAGACCCCAGACTCCAGGAGGGACAAAATTGCAGAGTAGGGATGGGCGGAGTGTCCAGACATCTACGCTGGTATGAACATTGTGTCTTGTTTGTGATACCGACTAACACCAGCATCTAGAGCTTAATCGATCTCGCTGGTTCGGAGAAGGCAACTTCGGACAAGGAGCGCACGAGAGAGGGCAAATACATAAACACCAGGTCAGTACTCCCCATCAGTGCATCTCCACGAAACGAACCTGACGTTGACCCTCATAAAGCTTACTCACATTGGGAAGCGTGATCTCCACCTTGGCCGACAACGCCGCAAGGAGCAAAAAGTAATACTCCCGGAGAGGATTCATCCTTGTAATTTTGACTAACGAGAATGCGGACCAGTGACCACGTACCGTTCCGAAACTCCAAGCTGACGAGGATGCTGCAACCCTCCTTGTCCGGTGATGCGCGGATATCCGTCGTTTGTACTATAAACCCTGAGGTTTCGGCCGTCGTGGAGTCCACGAGTACACTTCAGTTTGCGCAGAGGATCAAGAAGGTTCAGGTGAGGCGCATATGTCTATGTGTTGGTCGCGTAGTCACTGATCGCGTTGCTTTCCTCTGTAGCTGAACGCGACGAAGAAAGAGATCGTTGATACAGAGGCATTGATCGAGCGGTACCGTAACGAGATCGACGATCTCAAGCGTAGGTTGGGGGAGAAGGAAAAGGATGCACCCGCTTTGTCTAGAAGACTATCTGCTCGTGAGGTCAGTTTGATTCGTTCTCCTCCTCTCACCTATTCAACGTGTTGATCATCGTTTGATAGCAAATGGATGAGAGCAAAGCTATGAAGGATCTGGACAGCAGAATCAAGCAACTCACCAAGTTAATCTTGACGAGCCAAACCGTCGAGGATGGTTCGCGACCTGGCAGTCCAGTCAAAATCGACTTCGACATGTCTCCTTATCAGGTTCGTTCTCGATTTTATGATTCCTTCTCCGGAGTTCAAGCTCCAAAAGCTAACGTCGAGACACCGCTTCTCCAGCTTCAACAAGAACTCCTCTCCGCTCGTCGCGAGATCGAATCACAAGGTGTCCAGATACTTGCCCTCGAAAACACGCTCCGCGACCGACCGTTACTCCCACCCGATGCACCAGAGAGCGAGAAAGATAAATTGATCATGGAGCAGGGAAAGACGATTCGCGAGCTAGAGATCGTTGTCAAGGGGTATGAGGATAATCTGGGGGAACCGTTACGTGCCGTTCGGGAAGACGTCGAGAATGAGTGGCAAGTGAAGTTGGACGAGGAGGCCAAGAAAAGGCAAGAGAAGGAGGCTTGGGCAGACGAGCTTGTTAAACAACTGGAAAAGGAGAAGAAGGTGAGGGCGTTCTGGAAATCAACATATGAGACTGACACTTCGTGCCTCTAGATGAGGGTCAAGTTGGAGAACGAGAGGCAAGCCCTCGCAGCCTTCGTCTCCAAGTTTGACTCGTTGGGACTGGGCGGCTTAGGACTCCCATCGATCTCCGTCTCATCCACATCCACATCCATCCCCTTCAATCCACCCAAACCAACTCCGGGAGGCGCAAACGCGATCTTCACTGAAAGACAAAAGAACCGTCTCGTAGTGGGCCCACTGGAATCTTTTAAGATCGCCGAAACCAACGAATCCGGCCCTAACTCGAACGGAAACACGAACGTGACCGACTCGCCGCCGCGACTGTCCACCAAGACGAAGGTGGAGAACCAGCCTAGCTTGTTTGAGGAAGAGTGGGAGGGGGTTAGCATGCATGCGGAGGATTTCGAAGCTGAGACGGCGGTCACTGCGGTTGTTCCGGTCAAGGAGAAGAAGAGTTCGTTTTTGAAGACGATTGGGATCGATGTGAAGGATGTGTTTGGGATGGGGAAGGAGAACATGCCTGCCGCGGCGTCGCGAGATCGTGGTGTCGCGTGAGAGGGCCGGTTTCTCCTTTGTTTGTTGTAAACGCCATGCTATTTTATTGCTTTCTCTTTCCCCCCTCTTCTCTTCTTACGCACTCGGACTATTTGTTGTCAACCCCCCCCCCCCCCCCATTTTGCATGTTGTGCACAAAGACCTTGTATACCGTAGTACAAAAATCTCATACCACGCCTCGTTCGTTCACCACTTTTACCTCGGACACAGTGTGGGATCCCATTAAGTGGCCGTTCCATGGGATCTGCGGTCGTACAGGGTGGATTGTCTGTTGCGAACAAAATGCAAAAACAACAGACCGAAGGGAATGTACGAGGGCTTTGGGGTGCGATCGGGTGGGGTGTTCGAGGTAAAGAACGAATCGGAGGTTTCGCAAGGAAATCTCCCCGCGCGTCCCTGACTCAGGACGGTTTTATCTACCAAGGCGTGCGCCTGACCTCTAAAACCTTCCAGAAGCAATCGCACGTTGAATCAGAGAGGCAGAGAATACATTGATAACTGGTCTACGTCTACACTACAGTTTGTACAGCGATGGGCTGGATGTGTCCCCAACACAGCTAATAGGGTTCTCGGCACCATTCACTCGTTCCGAATGGCAGTTATTTTCAATGGGAGCTGTGTACCTTTATATTCCTCTCCGAGGACTAAGGGGATCGAAAGCAACCCTCCGGTTTTGACCCGTCTGATTTGTGGGTGACTATCCGCATGGGAGATATCGAACTTTCGGATCAGGGTCACCAGGAATGCTTGCATCTCGATGACGCTATTAGAAGGGCAATCCTAAACTCCTCTGCAACGAGCGGATGATATGAGAGATAAACAACGCACGCGAATCGCCACCCAACGCAGCTTCGAATGCCTCCAGAGAACGTAGAGCTGGGTGGATGAGAGGTCAATATCTCAACGGCATTATCGGAACTGTATGCAAGATCGTACAGGTTCCCATACACCCCGAGGGGTGAATCCACCTTTTCATTCATTTCGAACCAACGCTCCGGTCGGAATTCATATGCGTCCGGGCCCCACAAATCCTTGTTCCTGTCACGAGAAGAAAAGAAAAATAATTATGAGTTCTCTGCCGAGGAGGTGGTGGCGGCTATGGGAGAAAGGAAAGACGTACAAGTTGTACCCAAGCATCGAGACGGTGACAACAGTTCCTTTGCGAATAGGTAATTCGGTGTACACCCTCCCAGAGGCACCGACGATCGGTTTCGAGAGAGGTAGGACGTCGTCCTGTATAGGTGCACGCAGCAATTCCACAATGGCGGAGTGAACCCTCAAAAGTTCCTATTTGAGGGTTGATGGAATCTCGTCCTCACCCCAAGACACGAACAAACGATCCAGACGAACCTTTACGAAGGCCACCAAATACGGCATCTTCTCGAAGTCGTTGGTCGTGAAATCAGCATCACCTCTCGCCTTGACCTTTTCCAGAGTCTCGTTGATCTCTGCTCGGAGTTTCGCCTGGAAATCACGGTGCTTGGCCAACTCCCAAAGTCCAAAGGTCAACTGGAGGATTCGTGAGGACTGCATTCGAAAACAGCGCTGACAGCTGAAGACGGAGACCAACCGATTTCCCTATCGTCTCGTGTCCGGCCAACATGATTGTTCTGTGGTCAGTGAGCGCGGGGAACTCAGGGTGACCACAAAGAAACAGTGCCTACTGGACTTGCGAAATAATCTCTTCGTCGGTTAATCTCCAGTTCGGACGCTGAGCAATGCCAGTTTTGACTGGGGAGGTGACCCTCAACAATCATGTGAACAGAAGCGGAAGAAGGGGAGCAACTAACCGAGCAAACTCATGATATCTCTCCCCGGTGTACCGTCCTTCAACTCTTGCCTTTTCGAATCGAGCAACTTCCGAGCGACCGCATGCACCTCGTCCTTGTTCCATCGGAGCTTCTTCATCCCAGGATGGCTGGAATTGTTGTAAAGCCAGATAAGCAATCCTGGGAACCATCTCGTGATGGATGTGAGGAAAACAAGCAATCGGGAGGAATTCCCAAAGGACGTGTAACTAGCGAACAGAGCGGACGGGTCAGCGCGATGGGAATATTGAATCACAAATGACGAAGATCGGTGGCCTCACATTAGATCCATGTAAGACTTCGTTAACGGGTTGTCCATATCATCCAATGCACCAAAGTCGTACCCGAAAGCTCCGACACCGATCCTTTTGAGAGATGAGTTCATAGTTAGCCTATGGACCGCGCACACATCCGATACCAAGGCTGAGACGCACGCATCGAGAGTAGCCTTTACCAGCCACACGTTCACATCAATGACAGCCGAATCTCCTGTCTTGCTGTCCTCGATGATGCCATTCCACTTATCCGCCATCTGATGGCAAGGACCCAGATCAGCGCCCAAACTTCAAATGGAAACGACGTTCGCATGCCTTGTTTGCAGAATCCATGGAACACGGTAAAAAACTCTTGACCTCGGAGAGACCGAACGCCGGGGCCATCGCCCTCCTATGGCGCTTGTGTACGTCGCCTGCGAAATTGTTAAACAAGCTGGAAGCAAGAGCGTGCTCATCATGATGAGAGACTCGCCCTCTGCCCATACAAGACCGCGACCGGTTATCAACGCTGCCCGCTCCTGGCTGTGGCCCGGCTTCGCGTACAAGTAACCGGATTTCTGGAGGATGTGGTTGGTGGCCTTCGGGTCAGCAATCCACAGATGATCCTCCTGCACGCGCGTACCGATCATTCCAGTCAAGAGTTCAAATGTAAGATGTCCGTGTGTTCAATAAAAAAGCAAGACGTACTCCAAAGGGACCGTTCCAACGAACAACGTTCCCGAAATTGTCGAGGAACTTCTTCTCTACTCCTCCGGCTTCTTCGCTCTGGAGATACCACTGGTGTCCTTGAAGTTTTCGCATTCAGTGCCACCGACCCACAGGAGGGGAGAAAGGGACCGGGTTGACCGTCTGGGGACGTACCAAAAATCCAAGATGGATTTGCCGGTCCTGGGACATCGTTGATTGCGGAACGCTTCCTATGCCTTCGGAGGGCTACGTAAACAAAGACCGTCGCACAAGTCGCGAGTGCTCCGAGTTGATACTGCATGGTTAGTTGCGCGCCGGAAATTTTGCTGGGGAGAGGAGCGAGGAGAGGTGAGGTTCTTATAGCAATGGGACGTTATGCACTGTCCTCTGTAAGCATTGATATATGATGCATGGCCGGTGGTTCAGGCCAGGCCTTCAGGGCTTGGGTAAAACCCACGAGGCGGAATTACCGCACTGCACGAAGCATGGAGTGATTCATACTTTACCCTATTTACACCTTTCCGTTCAGTGCCTAGGGCTTGACATTCCTAGCTGGGGTTCATTTAGCAGCCTTAGCTAAAGGTTGTTGTTCGCTGATCGGCCGAGCCCGCCCTCCTATTCCCACACACCGGGGGCAATGGAGTATTTCCTCGCTGAAGAAATGTTGAGTTGACGGCGAAGTTTGTTCTCCGCCTTCGTCATCGACGGAACGGTCAGAAGCATACCTCCGAGCGATTCTGCTCAGCCTCAATCGATCCATTGCTCCCGACGAAGATCCCGCCGCTCCCCCAGTGTGGAACGGTCCCCCCGCCGAGATCATCACAACCTCAGACCTTCTGTATGCGAGTCTGCTGATGTCCCTGTTGGCCGCATTCGTCGCGATGCTGGGCAAACAGTGGTTGAACGTTGAACGTTGAACAGATATCTCCGGCACACCGGTGGATCAACGGTTGAACGCTGCGGCGACCGCCAGCGCAAATTTTATGGCCTTTAAAAATGGCCGTTCCAGTTATTCATCGAGAGTCTCCCCATCATGCTCCAGATTGCCCTCCTTCTCCTCACTTGCGGCCTATCACGATACATGTGGTCCGTCAACACCTCCGTCGCACGCGTCGTCATCTCCTTCATCATTCTCAGCATCCTCTTCTATATCGGGGTTGTAGTCGCCGGCAAATCCTCATATGAATGTCCGTTCCAAACGCCAGCATCTATAGCTCTTCGACACCTCAGAAACAGTGAGATATCCCGGAAAATCTTGGCGAACCTGCCCCCGCCCAACGTCATCTCGCTTATTCACACCACTTGGAGGACCACCCGGAGGTTTGTCGTGAGTCTGTCTCCGCCAAACACCATCTTGCTCATCTATCCCACTTGGATGGAGCGGAAAGCTTCCTGTGCCTTCAGAGAGCTACTTAAACAAGGACTATCGCACAAGTCGCGAGTGCTCCGAGTTGATACTGCATGGTTAGTTGCCCGCTGGAAATTTTGCTGGGGAGATGAATGAGGAAAGCTGAGGTTCTTATAGGAATGGGACGTTACGCACCAGCCCTGTAAGCCGTGGCCAATGATTCAAGGCTTGGCCCACTATCTGCCATCGAGTAAAATCCACCAGGCGAACGAAACTACGAACCAACCCTGGCCCGGGCTGGGTGTGCTGGCAAACAATCAATGTGGTCGGCTATCGTCATCTGTGGGCATTCAACGGAAGCCGGGGCTATCCCCTCCCATATACCTGCGCGGGATTCTCGGAGCGGATAACCTCTTAGAGTTGAGCTTAGAAGGAATTTTGTCCGTCCGTCGATGACTGGGTGGGGAGCCTGTGTGAGGATCTGCAGAATCTGCGTTTGGATGATCTCGATCTGCCGACTTGGATCGTCATCACCGCGGCCGACTCCGGACAAGTCTTCGGTTCGATTCTCGCCTAAGACAAAGCACTTTGTTGTTTCAGCCCTATCTTCGGAGAAAGGCCGACTGAATGAAGTGTAGGCAGATCGTTCTACAGATCCTCGTACGTCAAGTCCTGTATTCACAGGCATTCAGTCGGCTGTGTAGGTTGCGTCACTGTCATCAACGCCTGCATATGTCCAATCGTCGGAGGGTGAGACAGGCAGGGAAGCGCCCCACCCGCCCGAGGCTGACCCCCAGTGAAAAACCGGGCGAGCGGCAGCGAGGCCGGTTGGTCACGGGCGACGGAGCCATCGGGATTGCCCATGGTCGCCGGCGATCGCGCAACTGGAAACCAATC
>Ga0307515_10025498_pt1 | contig 10225 bp, 7 predicted proteins | sample 17_EM_MG_FD_194513 | JGI IMG/M metagenome (GOLD analysis project Ga0307515, IMG submission 194513) | Populus trichocarpa ectomycorrhiza microbial communities from riparian zone in the Pacific Northwest, United States - 17_EM | ecosystem: Host-associated > Plants > Roots > Unclassified | place...
CTATTATTGAAAATCACCAGACCATCAAGTGAAAATCACCAGACTGTCAAGTGAAATTCACCAGATCGTCAAGTGAAATTCACCAGATCTTCAGGTGAACTTCACCGGGCCTTGAATCACTACATTTCGTGGTGAAACATGTGGTGAGATATGTGGTGTATTTACTGTGGTGAAATTCACTATATACATTTCGCTCAGTGGAAAGTCCCCTTATATTATACAGGTGCGCTCCCTGCGGCCGTGTCCGTGTCTACATAGCTACTGCTGATTGATTCATCCTAGATGACTCGCTTAGCAGTGCTCCGCAGCCGCACACCTTCTGCTGAGACCTAGGTTACTCGCGCTGCGATTACTTTGCAGTATTACAAAGCAAGTCGGTCAAGGACGCGATACAAGTAGATAGTGTCCGAGAATAGTAACTAGCCTATTATCCTGCCAAAGGACAATAGTTGAGCATGCACCTTCAACACCGTAAGCCCATTCCTCTGCTGATGCACGCGTGCGTCAAGTCATACCCTTCTTCTAGTACCCGTTCACGGTTGCGGCCTTATTACGGTGACATAGTCGGATCTCTTTCGCTTGTCCATTGATGACTGTCCTATACCCATTCGGCACTGATCAATAAATTACTCGATCTATAATGTACAAATGTTCCACTACCCCGATCAGGACCGCCCGTACCCTCTGTCTTGCAGCATAGCTCCATCGGTTCGAACCAACGAGCATCGTTGTCGACTATCTTTGGCACCTCGGCGCTAAGACTCCGAATGAGCAGAACATTGACTGGCCTTCACTGCACCCTCTGGGAGACGCTCCTGTCGCCCTATCACGTTGTGGGCTTGGCTTCATTCGAGTCCCCTGAACAGCACTGATGGCTCTCCGATTCCTCAACCACCATGTCAGAGTGAGGGGATCAGAGCGGAAGTGTATGGATGGTGTATTATGTATAAACGTCCCATGGCCCATTCATGTGATCCAACGGCCCCCCTTCTGTTCAGGATGTCGCACATGGGGGGCGAAAGTCGATAGGCTGTCTTCGAGTTCTGGCAGATGTTCGGGGATCGTGGTGCTCAGAACCACCTTTAGCCTCGTGTACGTATCCTCAAGGAATCGTGGTTGGTCTTTAAACAATCAACTTGCTGGAACACTCCTCGCAATCCATGGATGACAACAATGCCCTATCAGTGGAAAGAGAGAACCCGTGTGTCAACCGGAGGGTACAACTCACCATGAGGCTGGGCGTTTGGCAGCGGGAGGCAAGGTTCGCCGCTCACGTCTGGATGGATTCTTGCTCAAAACTGGCTGAGAAACCTCGAGCGGCCATTCGGCAGCCTTAGTTTTGATGACTGATTACCCAGATGGCAGTAACTATGGACTTGGTAGAGGTAAATGTGGGATCGTCGAGTTGAAGGCTTTTGATGATGTGGAGAGCGACGATGCTGCAGGACCGTCGATGGAGAGAGCGAAGAACGGTATGGAAAAGCCTGTTCAGTGCACCCCATTGCCTGTCAGGGCCGCTACTTAGAAGGGGCCGTGAGGGAGATGACCGCGGGGCTGAGAGGGTGGGACGCCCTCAATACTAATCGCAACATACCAATTACCATTCTCGTAGTCCATGCTATACACGAGCAAAGAGGAAGCTAGACACGGCAAAACCGGTGGAGTGTACGGGAAAGTACCGTCGGCGGGCTCTTTGGAGAGGGCTCAGGCAAGGCCGACAAGAGATGCTTGCAGGGGGTTGATTAGTCGACTCTATCAGATCGAGTGGAGTTGCCGCTGCTTCCATAGCCACTCGCGAGTGGCTGATTATGTGCTTGGTCTTTGGCCGAGTGAACGACTGGAAGGGAGGCGATAGGCCCTGGAGAGTGATTTGTAGCGTCGTTCCTTACAGTTGTTGCTAGCGCCAGTCGGCGTGGGTTGGTGCGAGGGCAGTGGTTGCGAGCGGTTCTGGTTGTAGAGGCGAGGAAAGGCGGACCTGGTGGGTGGAAAGGATTGAAAGCGAGTGGATCCAGTATGCGTGATTGATCAAGGCCGAATAGGGCACGTGTGCTCGTTTAGATAATACATGGAGAGCTGCTCGTTGCTGCTAAATTTCCCAAAAGTTTCAGCAAAGGCTTCCAGCTTGAAAATGTGCTGCACCATACACTTGATACTCGCTTTCTCATTTTCCATCGATTGGGCGTTGCTGTGATGCATGCCCCCCGATGATGTTGTGGTAAAGTTCAAGCCGCATGTTGAACCTCGACCACCAATTCTCGGACATGTACATACATGGCTGGCCGTCACTGTACTACTCCATAGCTTCAAGATATCGATCAACCTCTCGGACTTTGACCACGCTCGTTGCTGAACTCGCCAGACTCAATTTGCTGTCCACACACACGGTTGCAGCCATTTCGTTGTATTATTCCCATATTGACCTTTCCTATGACCCCTGGAAACACTAGTTGTAAACTGGCGAGTCTGGCATTACTAGTATGAAGTATGAAGTGTTCTACTAGAAAGGCAGAGTGTGTGGTCCTCGTCGTTTAGACGGTTTAGACGGCGAGGTGCACCAGACAAGGTCTGTACTGGTGCTTGCGCTCGCGATTCAAGTCGTAAAATAACGTGGCGGTGAATTGAGGGTGTGAAGGTTGCGGCGGTCAGAACTGCCTGACGTGTTGTTGGCGAATGGCGGTCGTCAGTCGTACGCCGTTCGATCAGACGAGTGGCCACACAAATCCCGGTAGTAATTTATTAACATAATCGTTCGCCTAGCCGCGGAAATAGTATTAATGCCATGCGGCGTGATCGTGCACATGCACGCAACGCAGTCGAAAATGAGCGGACGGCGAGGGAAACAGAGTGCGTTTTGGCAGCCGCATTGGTGGGAAACGGAGAATTCTGTCAGTGTGAATGCGGGGGTCGCCGACCCCCGACGGGTAAACGAGAACCGTGCTATGTGGACGACCACCCGGACCTTTCGAAGGCGTGTGGTAACCAATGCACAGAGGCTGGGTGGCATCAGGCTTATCCATAAATGGTGAGGCCGATTAAACTTAGTGTGCCGATGATTTATATATTGGACAAGTGTGTTCGTGCGTGTTAGACGGGATTCGAAAAGATGACTTCGACGCCGAAAGTTGCATACCCAAGGTGGCTGGGAGGTGCAGATGTAGCCATCTAGCTGTGGTGAATTTGGCGCTACTGGGCTGAACCTAGCTATCATGGAGATGAGGAGGGGGAATCAACTGGCCTGCAGCAGCCATAATGATAGACACGGGCCCGAGAGTATGTCAGGACGCACGAACACGAGCATATTATTTCCTAAACATCCCCATTTCGCTTTACCTTCGGTTGCAGCCAGCTCGCAACTTGACGATCCCCCATGCACCTCTACCAGGTCCATTGTTGCTACCATCTGAGTACTCAGTCATCAAAACTAAGGAGACTGAATGGGCACTCGATTTTTCTCAGCGAATTTGGGGCCAGAATCCTTCTTCAGGCCAGGTGAGCCGCGAACTTGGCCTCCCGCCGTCAAACGCCAGCCCGACAGTGAGTTATACCCTCCGTTTGACACACGGCTTTTACCTTTCCATTGATAGGGCATTGTTGTCATCCATGGATTGCAGAAGGGTTCCAGCAAAATGGATGTGAAAGGACGATCGTACGTGTTTTCTTGAGGATTCGCATACGGGGCTGAACGTGGCGCCGAGCATCATGATTTCCAAATATCGGCCAAGATTCGAAGGCGGTCTATCGACTTCGACCCCTTCCCGGCGGATGTGCCACATCAGAAACAGAGTGGGAGCCGTTGGATCACATGAACGGAGCATAGAACGTTTGTACATACCATGCCATGTATCCACTTCCACTCTGATCTCCTCACTATAACACTGTGGTCGTGGAGTCGGAGAGCCATGATCTGACTGCTCTTCAGAGAATCCGAATGAAGCCAAGTCAAGAATGTGACAGGGCAACAGAAGCGTCTCCCAGAGGGTACGGTGAAGGCCAGTAAATGTTATACTCGTTCGGAGTGCTAGCGCCGAGGTGCCTGGACCTTGACCACAACCACGTTCACATCAAAGCCAGAATGCCGCTTTTCTCCACCAACCGAGGTTATATTGGTGTGCCCAACGCTGTATTTACCGTTCTATCTGCTGATTCCGTGCTGCCAAGACGAAGAGAATGTTCGCAAAATCGTGACCCGACTGCTCGGTGAGCCGCTCAGCGAGATGGAATAACACACAAAACTGATCTTCCTCCAGAGTCCTATGGGAGTGAAAAATCGATATGGGAATACTACAACGAAATGGCCGCAGTGGAAGACAACATCCGGGAAGTCGAGTGGCGAGACTTGGCAGATACCGTGCTCGTTTTTGTACGTCAGGATACTCTCTACAGCACGTACCTACTGACCTGGTTCCAGGATGGTCTATTTGCTGCCTTCCTTTCTGCCTTCCTTGTCTTCTTGATCCCCCGGCTCGAACCTAGCAGCACCGACGTCGCAATGGACGTGCTCATCCATATCTCACAACAACTCAGCAACTCCACAACCCCTGCATTTGAGCACACGGCCTTTCAAGTTCCCTCCAACGTAGCTGCGGTGAACATGCTCTTCTTCCTCAGCCTCGCGCTCGTTTTGGTTGATGCATTTCTCGCGATGCTCGTCAAGGGCTGGTTGCAGGAGTTTGACCGTGGATGGAGAAAGTGCACTGTTGCACAGCTCCGTGCACAGGAGCGCGAACAGCGACTGCGAGAACTCGAGCGCTGGAAGCTGCATGAGCTCGTCGCCCTCCTCCCCATCCTCATTCAAGGATCTCTCTTTTTATTCTGTATTGGCCTCATTGTGCTTATCTTCCCTCTCCACCTACCATCGGCCATTCTATGCTCACTGATCTTTGTATGTGTCGTCGGCTTCTATGGCTTCACTACATATGTTTCCATTGTAAACAATTATGCGCCATTCTCTTCTGCCGTGTCTCGTCTTCTCGGGCGTGGCCTCACGATGCTGCAAACCTGGTTTATTCCCATTACTCAGCGCATCGCTTCTGCCATCTCATTTCACATCCTCCCTCCTCCGCCTCAAGGACAGCACGCTGACGCAGATTCCTCCAATGACACCCCGCAGTCGTTACCTTCTAACGAAGGAGTGGCTACCCTTGTGCAATACCACAATCCTAACAGCGTTGAAAAGAGCAACATCGTATCACATTCTCGCTCTGGTATTGACCCTCAGACTCATATTCATGTCCTCGAACGGTTGGTTACGACAACTGTCGAGGCTGTGGAAAATATTCCGATCTTCCTGGAGCTGCTTGATCAGCCAGTGAAGGACCCTACACTACGGCCATTCGATTTGGAGAAGTGGAAAGAATTACTTCATATTACTTTCAGGTTGCTTAGAGATCAATCCACCTTTTCTGCCTCTACCGCCTGGACCCTTGCCCGCACTATGATGATTTGTTATAACCGCGAAACTGCTGATCGGCAGCTGGAACTTATATTACAGCACCATTTAGGTAGCAGGGAAACTGATAATCAAAGGCCACGTATGCCACTCAATGTTCTCTTCTCTTCCTATTTGCGTTTCCGGCTTGCTTCCTACCCTTCGAATAGCCTGTGGCGAACAATTGCATTTCTCGAGCCAAGTGATATTGCTGATGCTGAGCTCCTGTGGATGGTGAACACCTCCCACCAAGCCATCCGCGGGTCACGTATCCCCACAAGCATCTTTCCGCCCCTGCTTGACAATTATATTAGATTCTTCGCAGCTGTGCTTACGTATATTTCAAGCACAGAGCAGAGCAGAAGGACCAAAGCCCCACTGACCGCTGCAGTCATTTATGCTCTACGCACCATCTGGTCGGCGTTTGACCAGGGAGGTATTGATTCCATTAAAGGCCTTTACACCCTTCCAGGGACTCTCTCCATCTATGAGTCTGTGCCCATGACATTCTGTCGAGTCGATGGCATTGATGCCCAGGACCTTTGGGGTGGCGATTGTATTCAATATGTTAAGGACATTCTCCAATGGGATCATCCATCACATTTACTCAATGACCTTCGACTTTCCCTGATTGCTGCACTCTACATTGATAGCACTAAGCAAGCCCATGCACGCTCTACTTTTGCAGACCTCCTCAAGAACACAAGTATCACAAATGTTAAAATGGTATTCTCAGGTGCCTATGATCATGGCAAGCTTGCCATCTATTTGTATACGGCCGTCACTCGGAAACTCCTCAATGACAGTCATGGTCCTCTTCCTACTCTTTGTCGTGTCATAAAGGATACCATTATTGAGTATTCAACATTACAGCTCTCTGGCCTGCATATCTTAGAAATTGCAGTGAAGCATGTCCAAAAAATAGCACCCACTTCATCAGATTGGCTCAGAAGGGACTCATCAACGTTAATAATCTCCTCTCCCAATCATTCTTACGCCTCTGGGTTGGAGGGGATTGACCATTGGGTTCTGCTTCATCTGGACACACTCCTTGCCCCCAAACCTTACCTTCTCCTAGAGGCGCTTGGGGAGTTAAAATGGTCTGATACACCTGAGAAGGTGCACATTGCAAAGGCTCGGCTTGATCTCTATGATCTTTTGGCAAATGCAAAGCATGAGAAGGACAAAGGGCCTAAGCCAGATCCCGAGCTACTCAGAGTATTCCTCTGGTCCAATAACGATGAGGTCTGTACACGTACATTCAAGTTGTGCCTGGACGGGGTCCTTATTAGTCAGTCTGGTACACCTGGAGCTGCGAACAGCACCAGGATGTTCATCCCAGAGGCAATGGGGTCTGAGTGGGTTGAACACTTTATCCATGTGCTTTGTAAGGGTCGACCTAGATGGAGGGTTTGGGAGTCCCTGATATCCGGTCTTGTCACAAAATGGACAGTACTCCCGGCATCCTGGTGCCATGACTTTGCTTCAGTATTCCTGTTCTCGACTGTGCAGCGCCTAGACATGCATGGGCTACCTGCCTACCAATGTGCCCACAAATACATGTCACTGGTCGAGCGACAGGCATTTCTCCCTTTCCTTGCCACGCTTCTGAAGCTCGTCAAGTCCAGTTTGACTTGGTCCAGCCTCACTTCATTTGAAAATTGGTTGGACCAGCTTCCAGAAAGCCTTAACAATCAGGATGCTCATACGAAAATGAGACACATTCTGGCCACCAGGAAGCCACAGCTTACTCTTGAGCTCTTCACAACAGAGCTCCCGATGGCTGTAACAGTCGTGTCCCTCTAGTCGATATTCGGTCCAATGACCGGTGTTTAGCCAGTAATGTCAGTCTGCTGAGCGCAAAGCCAGTTCCACCCGACTGCATGATCTGACATTGCCCAGACACTTGCATCACTATCACATGATGAATTGTTGCTTAGATACGAGATGGGAACTCTGCTGCTGTGCCCCGGTTTGTAGTCCATGTAAGGATTAGACTGGTTTATTATATAATTGGGCTATGAGTATCTATATGTGTGGCGGATTCCATTTGTCTGTCCAAGAATCACTTAAGCCACTGGTACACCATCTCAGTCCATCGCACAATTTGCATCTGTCGTTGCTTTAATTCTTAATAAAGGGAATCGAGGGACTTGTGCCAGCAGTTGAGAACAGCGAGGCAGAAACAAGTATTCGATATTCTACATTCCAATTCTTCTGATTCCCCATGATGGTCTCTTTCTCCCCGTTGTCCCATAATTTCTCCTGTGTTGCTCTCGATTCATTCCAAGGCTATCTCCTTCATTACTGAACAAAGTTCATGGTTTTCTCCACACAAATTATTAGTGCACTCCCCACCATATCATATGCACGTAGGCCCAACATGAAGTCTCCGTATACCATGTACTCACAGGGGGTTTAATACCAGTCTGATTCTCGAATTAGAACTCCCTTCTTATCCCGTTCATCTGTCTATTTCTTTGTGAAACTTGACTTGCAGTGCAGCCCAATAGTGATGCTGCCAGGAATTCTAGGCGCGCTTTTTTGGGGGGTAATCCAATTTATCGTGCTAGGGTGGCAACCTATGTTACATATACAATTTGTATTATCTATGTTTGCTGTGCTGCCTTGCATTACTGTCATAAATCCTGCAAGATGACTCGCCAGACTCAGTTTGCCGTCCACGCGCACGGTTTGCAGACATTTCATTGTGTTATTCCCATATTGACTTCTTCTATAACTCCTGGAAGTAGAATTTGTAAACTGGCGAGTCTCGCATTGCTAGGCGTATGAAGTGTTCCGCTGGAAATTAAAGGCGAGAGAGCGTGGTCATTATCACCTTTTAGACGGTTTAGAGAGCGATGTGTACCAGAGCTTCGGTGAATCGAGGGCGTAAGGGTTACGGTCGAGCTCTGACCCTGGCCGGCCGAACTGCCCGAAGTGTTAGCAGTACGTGTCCTATTCGGGTCAAAGGCTATGCCAAGCCCATCGTTTGATCAAACGAGTAGCCACACAAACCACAGTAGTAATTTATAAACACAATGTATGATCCAAGAGAGTAGCCGTTGCAGGGAAAGGAAGTTAAGATTAATGTCATGCGGCGTCCAGATCCGCGAGCGTGAGGATCGAACACAATGCACGTGGCGCGGTCGGCAATCGGCATGTCGGTTGTGGGGGTATAAATACCCATTGCTATTGAAAACAACAGAACCCATTCCTCCTTTCCTTCCTACTTCCTACCACTCCACCACCCCCTTTCCGGCCTCTCCCTTGCAAAATGCTCGGTCTTACCACTATCGCCCTTCTTGCCGCCACTTCTCTTGTTCGCGCAGCGACGCACACCGTTGTCGTTGGCGCCAATGGCAACACTTTCAACCCCTCTTCCATTCCCGCGACTCCTGGAGATGTCATCACCTTCTCATTGTACGTAGCCCTCTTCCGTTCCATCCCAAAACAACGCACTCACCGCTCTTGCTACAGCCAAGGCGGAAGCCATACCGCAACGCAATCAACATTTGCCGCTCCGTGTACCGCTCTCCAGGGAGGCGCAGACTCAGGACCGTGCGTCTTTCGGTTATCTTCACACGCGGTCAGATCACCTACTCACCACCTCTCAGTCTGCCCGCCACTGCCGCCGCACCGCGTACATATAATTACACCGTGGCAGACACCAAGTCGGCCTGGTTCTTCTGCGCAACCGGCACCCACTGCAAATCGGGCATGGTCTTCGCAGTCAACCCCACCACCACTGAGACATTTGCTGCTTTCCAGTCTGCCGCTAAAGGTGAATCCAGCGGCAACAATAACAATAATGGATACGGATACGGATATGGTGGAGCGAGTGGACGCGCCTCTATTGGCTTCGGTGCCGTTGCAGGTGCTCTCACGCTTGGTGTTCTGGCCGCGGTCTGAATGATTTGGGGTTTATTCTTGTGATCTCTGGCACCAGGAGTGCCGATTAAATTCGTACTAATGATTTGTAAATAGGCAATATGCCCCATGGTCAATGTTTATGTAACATTCACCGTCCCGATCAACACTCAACCTGAATAGGATCTGTCCGAGATTATTGAACTCTCTTATCCTTGAGCATAGAGCGGCCCTATGTGGTCACTCCTTGGTCCAAGTGGTCATACTAATGGGAGAGCCTATCAATACCAAGCGATCGGCGATGGCGATTTAGGTTACCCAGCGTGAGCCAAGACGACAGTCTTCCCTTGAAGTGTGCTCCTTGAATTAGGTGACATCCCCAAGGGTACACTGCCCTTATCGGTGGTCTCACGTACCTGGAATACCGTGACAGCCGAACAGCGACCGAGCCGACCGACCGCCCCGATCGCCAAGCAAAACGCTTCCCAATTTTCCAACTCTCTCGTGACACGATAGACAGTGACAGTGGAGTAGTGGTCCAGGCTATATCATTTCATTTGATATATTGAGGATCGCTTTTTTCATTACATTTTACATGGCGTGGTGCCCTCTGCAACTGTCAGTCAACCGCGTCAGTCAACCGTGATTGCGTTTCCCCAAGAAAACAGCACTCGACAACACTTCTGCTACACCAGCCGTGACTTATAAAATGTTTTTCTATTTTATTTCTATTATTTGGGCAAATGTCCGGGACTATGGGTAGGTGTATAGGTGTGTAGCATCTGCCCTTTCCACCTACAGTCTCCCTGGCGAATGTTCAGTGTGGTGGGGATGGTACCCTTTCTGCCGTCCTTCGTGCCGAGCCCCAGACACATATTGTTGTAGTTGCTGCTGATAGCCTGGCTCTTATTCCCATTTTCCTTTGCA
>Ga0307515_10025499_pt1 | contig 10225 bp, 6 predicted proteins | sample 17_EM_MG_FD_194513 | JGI IMG/M metagenome (GOLD analysis project Ga0307515, IMG submission 194513) | Populus trichocarpa ectomycorrhiza microbial communities from riparian zone in the Pacific Northwest, United States - 17_EM | ecosystem: Host-associated > Plants > Roots > Unclassified | place...
ATGTTTTTTTAAGAATTTTTTTTATTGAAAATATATTAAAATGATTTTTCTTATATTTTATATTTTTTAACATTTAACATATGAAACCATAAAAATATTTATTTAAAGTAAAATATTTTTTTAAAACCTAATCTTGTAGTATGATTTTATATACGAAATTGTTGTTCTATGGTGTTGCACTTTCCCTACTCCCTTTTTCAACAAATCTTTACTTCCATGTTGATTTCACCCCAAGTTATGCTTTGTCAAATTGCTATCATTTTTCTTCTTTCATTATGAAATATAAGATATCGTCCTAACTAGTGGCAATGGATGCTTTGTTTGAATTTTCTACATTGAAAATAAATAAATTATAAGAATCTTTTTAATGAAGAATATTAAAAAGCATATTTTATATAAATATATTAATTTGATATGTAAATGAAATATTTAATATTCCAATAATTTTGATATGTTTATCTTCTTAAATCATTTAAAGAGAGAAAAAAACAACACTCAAATCATATCAAAATTTCATTATAGTTGCCTTGGATTAAAAACAATATAGAACTATATTCAATATTGTGTTCTTTTTCTCTAAATTTAAGAATACTTATTGCATTTCACTAGGAAAAAAAAAGAAAAAAGGTAAAGAGAATTAAAAAAAATTAGAAGAAAAAGAAAATACGACTGTATGGAGTCTTACGTGGCACGAAAGAAGATTGCACCATTTCCAACCATAATGCGCCACGCATGAGAAAGCCCAAGGACAGATCGGTCAATCCATAACCATACGTACCTTCTGGAATCCCCACCTCCAGTTGGTAGCGTCTCCGTCCAAAACACCAAACAAAACCGCACACACCCCCCGCCCCCACCTCTCGCTCTTCATCAGCAAATACTTGTTACTCCGCCGGTGTCATCACTCTCTCCGTCGCCTGCATAATCAAAAGCGCTTTCGGTTGCGAGTGAGTGTGAATTGTATCGATTTGGATGCAAATAAGAGATGCCGCCGAAGCAGCAATCAAAAGTAGATTTAGCAAAGAAGCAGAAGATCGTAGAAGACAAGACCTTCGGGCTCAAAAACAAAAACAAGAGTAAAAATGTTCAAAAATATGTACAATCCCTCAAGCAAAACGTACAACCCCAACCTGACCCCTCTAAACTCGCCGCCAAGGTAATTTACAATTCCAATCCCCCAAAATATCGTTTCTTTGCTTTGATTAACCGATGCTGTGAAAAGTCCTTTAATTTTGACAGTTCTGAGTCTTCTGACATCTTATGTGTTTTTGAATTTCAATTATAAAAAAATCATTAAAAAAACAGAAAAAGAAAGAGGAAGAGAAGGCAAAGGAGAAGGAGCTAAATGAATTGTTTAAAGTTGCTGTTAGCCAGCCCAAAGTTCCTGTTGGTAATTACCCATTTTCTTCTTCTTTTTTTAATTTTTTTATTTGAATTTTAGCTTTTGTTTTATTGAAATTTTTGTTCCTTGGGAGTTATACTGATAGCTTAACTGATCAGGTGTTGATCCAAAGTCGATATTGTGCGAGTTCTTCAAAGTGGGGCAGTGCGCGAAAGGCTTCAAATGCAAGTTCTCGCACGATTTGAATGTTCAGCGAAAAGGAGAAAAGATTGATATTTATAGTGACAAGCGCGACCAAGGTTGTTCAGTTAGAAGATTGTTTTATTTTGGTTATTTTTCTATGCTTTTGTTGGTTTTTGCCTGTGTTTATGTTAGGTTTGGTTCTTACATATAATTTATGTTTTGATTTTAAGAAACAATGGAGGATTGGGACCAAGAGACATTGGAGAAGGTCGTGGAGTCAAAGGGAAAAGAGTATCAGCAGAATAAACCTACTGATATTGTAAGTTTGCTCTCTTAATAAGTGGATTTTTTTTTTGAACGAGTATTCAGAAGTTCAGCTTCGATTTACCGTGTGTAATTTATAATCGAGTCACGAGCTTCATATTTGTTGGTTGAAGCTTTACTTTCCTTTTGTTTTGGGCCTTGCTTAATGTGAACCATGTCTTCCTCCTATAATACTGAGAAATGTGATTTTAATCTGAGATACTATTGGTAGATATGAATTGAGAGATCAACTTAGAAATTGGATCTGCAGGGGAGGGACCAAGTGGGTTAAACAGTTAACTCTCTGTTTTAGATCCATTTCTGTAACTTATGGACTCTTTCTTTATGGTTTAGAGGATTCTGACACATGGAAGAGTAAAAAAGTACACTTTTAGTAATGTTCCCCCATAGGAAAAAGAAATAAACAGCAACTGTAAATGTCCAAAAGTTTTATTGCTGAAGTATCATTACCAGAATGAAGGTGGTGTTGAGAATTGTTTCCTTGCTAGTTCAATACAAAGGATCAGGGAATTTTAAATGTCTGTACTAAATTTGTTGCAGTACTTTGGAAAGATGATCTTGAGTTTGATTATGAAGGTTAGTGAAAGTGCCTCAGCCCATGTGTGATTGATTGTATTTGATCAAGGGTGGAGGGTAGAAATTGGAACATGAGTCTCTAGAAAAGGTAGTGGTCAGGAAATTATATCTTAATTTTGATATAATAGTATAATATGCACATTAGGTGTGGTCACACACACAGACACAAAAGTGCCCAGGTGATTCGATGAAGCAAATGTCCCCAAGGATTTTTGTTGGCATCAAGAAAAAAGACTTAAAATATAATTTAACTCCGAATTATGTCCTTAATTTGGGCCAATTGAATGAGATGATTTAGCTCTAGCTGAGCAATTAGCCCAATGTTTTGTCTATGTGATTTACAATGAGTGCGGATATATATATATATATATATGCAGGTTTGCAAATATTTTCTTGAAGCAGTGGAGAAGAAACAATATGGTTGGTTCTGGGTCTGCCCAAATGGTGGTAAAGATTGCCATTATCGTCATGCTCTTCCTCCAGGGTATGTTTTGAAATCTCAGATGAAGGCTCTATTAGATGAAGAGGCAGAAAAGATCTCCATCGAAGAGGAGATTGAAAATCAGGTGATGACAAATTTGCTAAGTTAGCCATGCTATACATTTGGTGCAGTGTAATTTTTCTCAATTGCATTACTCTTATATTCTTATTATCCATTAGTTTTTAACTAAACACCCATTTTTGGTTTTAGCGTGCAAAAACAACAACTTCAACCTCTATGACTCCTGAGCTGTTCATGCAATGGAAGAAGAAAAAGATGGAAGAAAGAGATGCTGGTATGGCTGCTCAGAGGGCAGAGAGGGCTAAGAATGATCGTATGAGGTATCTTCCCACACACATATGCAGGCACATTTGCAGATGGATATATATGTCATAGCTTACTGGATATTATTTGCTAAATCTGCTATACTTTCCAATCCATTTCAGTGGTCGGGAGCTATTTCTATCAGATGCCAGTGTGTTTGTGGATGATGCTGAGGCATATGAGAAATATCAAAGGGAGGAAGAACCTGATGGTACTGAACAGAAGGTAAACTCTTTTGCCTTTTTTCCTGTGATTTCATACCAGGGTCAAATAAAGAATGATCAATGACGCATCAGCATGCCCAATAAAATGAGGTTGATACACAAAACTAGATGGGGTTGATGATGTACAAAATTAGATTATACGATCTATATGGAGATTATTGACATCATACAGCGAAAGTGATAGTTTCCTCATTGTTGAGTTTTTTATTAAGTTCTTCATGAAATTTTAAAACTTACTAGTCCTTCTGACCTTCTCCGTGTAAGACATAATGATTCTTTCACTTTGTTCAGGATCAAATGGTAGTCTAGGTTAAGGATGACATGATGTTCTGTTTTCTTAGTTCTTTGTGCTTGACTAATATGAAACCTGTGCTTTGTATTGATAAATACGGATACAAATGTTGGTTCTATTGTCATTTCCTATGTCTTCCATTAATTCAAATTAATTGAACTCCTGTGAATTGTTTCAATCTCTTGCATCTTAAATGTCTGGAATCCATAAACTGAAATTGATGTTTGCCTATTTAAAGTGATCTACCCCAACATGAAATGTAGTTTGCTTCTGGGATTCAGGTAAATGATAAATCCACTGCTGATGGACCGAGTACCTCAGCAGCAGCTGTTGGTGATGCTGAAGATCTTACTGATGATGACGATGAACTTGACATGGACGAGTTAAATGAGTTGGAGGCAAGTTTATCAAAAACTTCAATCCAAATTCCAGAGCGCAGTGGCAGTCATTAGTTTTGAGAGGCAGAGTCTATGGTCTACATGCCTTTTAAAATGTTGACTCCATGATCCTGCTGCGAAGGGATTTGCATTGCTGTTGCATCGCTTGCAACCATCTCACTAGTTGTCAATGATATTTTCTGAGATTAATTGTAAGTTATGATCTCCCCTAATCTGGGCTGGTACTTTTTAATATGATGTCCTTTGTTGTTGATGTTAAATCTTGCTTTTAGATTCGACCGCAAGTTTGTGCTTTTTGGCCATTTCATTTGCAGCTACGTTTTGATGCTATATTTACCCCGTGATAATGAAGTTCGGAAAAGTTTCACTGTTGTAACCTTGTGATAAGAAGCCATCTCACGACCATCACGAGGGGCTATAGCCTGGTAAGATCTGGTTTCCTTGTTCGGAAGATAAAAAAAGCATGGCTTGAATAAAAAAAAATTAAGATATTTTTGTTTTGCAAACATCAAGATGATGATATATTGTTTTTTAATATTAAATTTAAAGTATGATGCATACTTAGATGACATATTTTAAATATTATGACGATAATATATTAGATTGTGAAGAGTTATAACTCATGTTAACCAATTAAATTTATTATTAGAATCATGAAATCGTGATAATTTTATGAAAAAAATTTTATGATGTTAAATTTTTAATTATTTTAATGTTGAAGGAAAAAATTAAATATAAAAAAATATTCAATTAAAAAAGCAAAAATAAAATTTAAATGGACTTGAAATAACTTGTCAAATATGCATCCTAATGAATTTAATGACTTTTCATCTCTAAAATTGTTCTTTGTTTAATCATAGGACACCTTGGGGTGTGACTTTATATCAAATAGCAATTTTTTTAAAAGAGAAAAAATAGAATAAATATGTTGGACTGAAAAAAAAGACTGGTGTAATTTCAAGCTAAATAAAAAGGTTATGATTTCATAAAAAAAAGGAACTTCAATGGCATTAAATAAAAAAAATTAAATTATTTTTAGTCAATCTATTTGAATTGATCAAAGTGTAAAATGCATAGAAAAAAAAGGGAGGAACCAAAAAAAAAAGAAAAAAGAAAAAAAGTAAGGAGCACATATGTCAATAGAGGCTTGTCTCATACGCCAGGCCTCTTAATATGTTTTTTATATTAAAGTGCAAATAACATATTATATGTTTTTTTTATAAGTGTCGCGGACAACACGCGACCTGTTGTCTCAATTCCTAACATTTGGAGGGTCGTTGAAAAATTAAGCCATGAGTATTTTATGCTAAAAATTTTGATTTTTAGCCAATTTTGATCTAAAATACCTAGAATAAAAACATTTCTTGGGTTCAAATTTATCATCTCAAGTGATGAGAATGACAAAGAACATCTCAATGGAAATCTCATCATCGAATGAAACTTTTGAGCATCTTAGTGACATCAATAATGAACTTTTTTATGGCTAGAATCAGTGTCAGTAATGACTTTCCTTATTTACCATCAAAATCCAGCGACTTCCTATCTCCTTTATCAAACTAGAAACTAAAAAAATAAAGAAGATAAAGTTTTAGATTGAAATAAAAATTTTGAAAACAAAAAGGACCAAAATCGATCATATGAAAAGTATGAGGACCAAAGAAAACTTTGTGTGCCAATTTTGAAACTGCTACCTATTTTCCCTATTTTTTTACTTTAGTCTCATGTTTTTTATTTTTTTTATTTATTAAGAAATTATAAGTAATAGGCCGCAAAAAGACTCAATCAAAGAGAAAAAAGTCGATAACTAAAACAAAAAAAAAAAAGGACTTTTGAAGTCTGCAGTGAATCAAGGTATTTTCACAATGCATGTACAATGTGCAAAATCTTGATGCTTTTTAGTGTTTCCTTAATGCAAAGCAAAAAAGAAAACTTTTATTAATTCTAAGGGTTTTGACACTCCAACCAAAAAAGATTTAACTTCATTTTAAAATCTAGGATTTTTTACATTTAGTAACATGATCCATATTCTCATTCATAAAGCAATTACAAACTCCAAGGGATTTTAAAAAGAATATCACAACTACTATAACAATGAAAATTTTAGAGAATTAATGTTGTATGATCGATCAAAATAAAGTAATGTAGTAATGTTTAATAAATTACTTGAATTTTTTTAAGCAAACAACAAAGGCATATAATATAACCAATATTCTTTCTTACTTTAGCAATGAAAATTTCAGAGAATTAATGTTGTATGATCGATCAAAATAAAGTAATGTAGTAATGTTTAATAAATTACTTGAATTTTTTTAGGCAAATAGCAAAGGCATATAATGTAACCAATATTCTTTCTTCGTCCTTTCTTTTGTTTTTGTACAAGCCACACAAGCATAATTAGAAAATTAAGCACTACAAACCTAACCACAAAGCCACTTATGACCACACCACTAGTGTTTAAACCCCTTAGACCAATGGATGATGTATTTGTAGAGACATCGGTTCCATTGATTGATCTTATAATTGGTTTCTCTATTAAGATAGACAGAAAGACTGAGGTATGATTTCTATTAAGAAAAAAAAAGATAAATAGTCGGATGTTTACCATTCTTACAAGTATAATTATTTTGAATAATTTCTTTTGTTAGTATCAATTCTTTTTTAAGTACTAACTTAAAATTATCAATGTAAATATTATTGAGAGGTGAGTTTTGAGAATAATATGTTTGACACTGTAATGAAAAGGCAACTCATAATAGGAATTTAGTAATAATATTTTTTTAAAAAAATAATTTGAATAACACGTTACACATATAAATTACATGTAAAATTATACTAAGTTTGTGGCTTGTCATGTTAAATGATGTGAAGCTAGACATTTCAATTTAAATCCTACCCGCGTTCACGAGTTTTATTAGGACAAGTTGGGCATACTACATCCTCACTAGGTATGGGTTACAAAATTATTATTTTAATGTCAATTTTTCTTTCTAATATATGTATTTTATGTATTGATAGGTTATATGAACTCTTTATGCCGAGACTTTGATATTAGCACCTTCACCAATATACCAGAAACGAGATGATTTATAGCTAGTATATGTCCCGAAGCATTGTTTGGTTATCATTGAGATACATTACTGTGATCGGGTAATGTGGCAGTTTGATTGATACAAGTGACGAGTTGCATAGTATCAATTATAAAATTAAAAGGAAAAGCAATTTGTTGGTGACTCATTCAACTTATCTAGATCTTTGGCATGCTAAAAAAAAAGATCAGATATTAGTAGAGCGATATTCGACAATTGATCTAGAGAGCTTTATAAGATGATATTTGAGTATAACACATCATTTTATTACATCTATATGAGTACTTTTTCTAAGACATCCATATAATCTAATTCATTATAATTCTTGTTATCCGAGACAGAATCAATTGGTACGCATTAGTTTTTTTTATAGCACTTATTAGATATCTTGTTTATATATTATAGATTATGAGTGCTATTTTTTTTTGTATGTATATGTTAGATGCAATATTTAATACGAGAGGCTTAAAGATCAGCAGTTGCACTTTATGAAGAATTAAATGATATGGGACATGTCGTGGCCAACATTGTTAATGTCTGTGCCTGTAGCCAATCGCTTGGCTACAAGTGACATTGATTTTGTTCATGTAAAAATATGTAATTCTAATAAAGGATTTATTTATCTATAATATTTATCAAATATTTAATTAATAAATTTAATAATTAATTAATGAATCTAGAGTAGAGATAAAGTTATTGAGATAAAAATACTTTGCAAAAGAAATTATAAAGTTGTTATAAATATAAGATTCATATTGCATCAAAGCATTGTTCCTAAATGTTCTTGGTCAATGCTCTATTAAGACCGGACATTAATCAGAGTTGTTACGATTGATATATATTATGTTCTTTTCTTTATAAAAAAAACTGTTGTTCTCATAAGCTGAGGTATAAGGAAACTTAGAACTAATATGTAGGTGTTTGTCGTATAACATGCACAATGAATTAACTTACATGAGAATTCTACATGGAGATATCACTTGTATCTATGAAAAGACTCACGTGATGGTTTTGTAAGTGATCTTTAGATTTAATATCATCAAGTTATCTTATATAAGGAATATTATGTTTTGATCCTACTACATGTTATTCTAATCAAGAGTAACAAATGGACAGATATTGGATATTATATGAACTATATGAAGATGTTTAAGTAATCAAGAAATGATTCATCACTCTAGATGAATTAAAAAAATATTTTATCTTTTATTAAATAGTATTGATTGTAAATCCTTATGCAGAGTGAGATGAAATTTGAAAAGAGTTTTAAATCTTATTTAAATAATCATTGACTATGATGTTGAGAACAAACATAATTTAACAAAGTAAACACACTTCATGTTATAATGTCTAAATCATAATATTGTTGATAAATAGATAATAATGATATTGAGAAACTGATCACTAAAAGATTAAGTCAAATCACTTATGACTCTTCTAATATTTGAAGGATTATGAAAGGTTGCTTACACATTGTACTTGATCTTAAAATATAAATCAATTAATTATTGAATTGATAATTAATTAATTAATTTAATTATATTATATTTAGAATTATGATTTTTTTTCACCCAGCCAACTCGAACTCAATATCACAAACATCCACCTCTCTAACCCTAGCCCTGATCTCGACCAATCCAAAATCAGATTCTCCCTCTACATTTATGATTCCTAACTTCACGCTATTAACCAAATTGAAGACGGTGAAATCACGTGCGCTCTCCAACAGGATCTTATCAAGCTTGTTTTCACTTTTAATGACCTCAAGAAAGACCAAAAAAGCCTCTCCAAAATGGAAACTCAAAATGACGCTAATCAGTACATGATTATGTTCATTAATTGCTTGACGTCGTTGAAAGTATCCATGGACGTCAAATCGACCATGCATAATCTCGATAAAGGCGGTAAAGTTCATGATTATTTGTCGGTAGGAAAAACTATTTTGCCGCGGGTTTATTACTTATTATCACTGATTTATTTCGGTTTATTTGGTGTTTGGATTTATGTTTTATATAGAAAATAACTTACCGTTTATCTAATTCATTTCTTTATGCTATAATTTATAAATCAGAATATTATTGATAAATGGATAATAATTACATTGAAAAACTAATTATTAATAGATTAAGTCAAATCATTTATGATTTTTATAATATTTGGAGGATCATAACTGGTTGCTATACATTGTGTTTAATCTTCAAATATAAATCAATTAATTATTGAATTGATAATAAATTAATTTTTTAATTATATTTTATTTAGGATTGTGATTTATATTTGGGTCAATTTATTAGATAACCTAATGAGTCACATACATAAGAACCACTGGTCATAAATTAAAATTGAATGATTAATCAAGTGTGACTTGATTGTAAATAAGTTTTAGAAAATAAGGACTAAAATGTAATTTATATAGGGAATTACAATTCTTGGTCTAAAGAAATCAAGTAGAGACTTGATTGAATAAATTTCTAAGATTTTCTAAAATAATATATGTGATATTATTCAGAGGGCAAATTGATATTTTACTATTTATAGGACTTTTAGATTGACCTATAAATAGAATGTCATTCTTTTTATTTTTTGTGTAATAAATAGTACAATACAGAACACTTGAAAAAAAAAGAGCTAGCACTCAAATATATAGCAATATCTTTCTTCTAAAAGTATTTAAGAGATTTTTTACTGGTGGTTTGTGTGTATTACTATTAGAGGCCAGACAATTGAACGACTTGTATATTACAACAACCCAATCTTGAAACAATTATTCAAAGCTGAAAAGAACATCTAATCTTTAAGTAATTTTTGTATAAACCCTAAACAACCCTAAATTTATCTAACGAGATCCTTGGGACTCCAAATTTTTTTTAAAAATTTATCGATTCCTCTGCATATACGTGTTTCGAAAAACCTAACAAACATTACACTCTTCTTGTGTCGTGGTGGACTTCAAGAAGTTGGAGTTGCTTAGCGTTTCAAAGCGACATTAATGAAT
>Ga0307515_10025500_pt1 | contig 10225 bp, 3 predicted proteins | sample 17_EM_MG_FD_194513 | JGI IMG/M metagenome (GOLD analysis project Ga0307515, IMG submission 194513) | Populus trichocarpa ectomycorrhiza microbial communities from riparian zone in the Pacific Northwest, United States - 17_EM | ecosystem: Host-associated > Plants > Roots > Unclassified | place...
TCACCCGCTGGAAAAACCCGACACCCGCGCCACCGTCCCTAAGCAACCCGCTCCAGCCGCCATCCCCGCCCCCGTACCCTTCCATCCCCTACCCTTCGCTCCCATCCCCCCAACCATTCCCCTTCTGTTGAACTGGTAATTCAGAATGAGAACTCTATTTATTAAAGAGGGCTCTAGAAGCTCTCTTATATACATCAGGTAGGTCATAGTTAAGAGAAATAGGTAATAAGACGTTCGATGAGATATACGAGCTTAAGATACGAGACAACTGAGATATAGTTCGTATAGACGATCTAGGTCGTTAGACAGTATTACGATAGTAGTAAGGAACTTCAATTTAGGTTAACACACCCCCCCAGCTATATAGAGCCTTCTAGGCTGCTGTAGAAATACTAAAAAAGTCATAATAGCAATTTGGTGTTAAGTTAAAGGAAATCCTCTATATATTTACCTTGCCTAAATATTATTTAAATTAAATTAAATTAGATCCTTAATATTAATGAGGTTTAATTGCTAAACAAACGTCTTGTGCTTTTAACGAGGCAGAGCCTTTATTAGGCCGTCTGCTGTTATATCCGCAGTAGGCACCTATTTAATATTAATACTTCCTTTATAAACTTCCTAGCGGAGCTAGTAGTAATAGATATTAACGTGTTAAAGCTTAGTATTAAACTCTACGTTGCTTTTAGTTAGTAGTTAAATAGTTTATAGGTTGTCGTAATATATTGTTTACTTCTTATTAGGGTTAAATCCGATTTCTTTGAAGAATCGCTGCCACTAAATTAACTTGGTAGCTGCATGCGATAGGGCTAAGAGCTCTACTTCCGTGCTTGATTTTGTTACTAACTTCTACTTCGTAAATTGTTAGTTAATTAGCCCTCTAAATAAGGTAAATAGGTAACCTTCTATGCTCTTTCTGCTCACTAGGTTGTCGCCAAATGATACATTACTAGCCCTTGTGAAGATTTAATTTATTATATTCTCCTTTAAGTACTTAATTGTAAGAGTCCTGGTTTAATAAAGGTAGGTAATTACCCTTATAGCAGCTGCGTTATAAATTAGTGACGGGTTTTAAGAGAATTCTAATAGCTTACTTATTAATCTTGTTGCGTTTAGACGGGTGATATAGGCTATATAGAGCGCAGATCCGACCTTCCTTTAATAGGTGTAGATGTCCTGCTTTAAGGCTTATTCTGAATTAAGCTTAAGTCCCTTATTGCCTATTAGTGTATAGACTTTGCGATAATCCTTTATATTAAAGCTTATCGCGATCTTATTAATATAAGCGTTCTAACTAAGCTAAAGCTTCCTATTCTCTCTATTGCGGATTATTTAAATTCCTAGGAACTAGGTAAGTTTACCTAGGTCCTTTATTTTATACCTTTTTATAAGGTGCTCCTTAAAGGTCTTAAGCTTAAGAAGGTCTCTCTTTTAGTAGGTGGCTGTGATATCGTTAACGTAGAAGAAGACTATTAGCCAATCGTTATAATATAGGCAAGGCTCCTCCGCTACTAGCTTTAAGCCTTCCTTTTTAAGTATTGTCGTTAAGTCACCGTACTATAGCAGAGGTAATTGTTATAATCCGTAGAGCGCTCTATAAAGTAGTAGGCACTTACCCTTAATTATAAATCTATCTGGGCTCTTAATATAAACGACCTCGTTAATTAGGCTATTTGCGAATGCGTTAACGGCGTTACCCTAATAGCAGTCTAGGTTAAATATTGCGACGATAGCTATTAGTGCTCTAAACGATCTTGCTGCTAGTGTTACGGTATAGGTGTCCTTATATACTAACTCTTATAGATTACCTCGTACATAAAGGCGGGCTTTAAATTTCGTTAAATAGCTATTAGTATTAGTTTTATAGGTAAACGTCCAGATAATAGGCACGGGTTTAATATTAATCGTCTCCTTAATAACCTTAAACGTTTCTTTATTTTAAAGATTAGTAAACTCCTTCTAAGCAGCAGCTATAAATTCTTCCTTATATTAATGTTTTTAAAGCTCCTTTTAGTTCCTAGGCGGTAGTAGGAGCTGGTCGCGATATAGCTTTTAGTAAAAGGTGAGCCCTATATTAAAGGCTGCTCTTTAAGCCGGAAGGCTTTTATCCTTAGTAATATTAGTTAGGAAACCTACGTAGGCCTTTAGACGTTCTTTAAGTCTCTTCCCTTTAATAACGTTTTGCTCTCCTATATTGCTAATAATATTCTTCTTTAGCTTAGCTTTATTAGTCGGAACTATAATATAGTGCGGCTTCTTCTTTATTAAGGTATTTAAGGATAGTAAAGGCTCTAGTAAGTTAGGTTCTAATATCTTATTAAGGGTAGGAAGCCCTAGAGTTAAGTTGTCTTTAGAGCTTAAATCTAGTTACTTACTACTTTTAATATTAGGCTCTTCCTAATTTCCACTAGAATCCACCTATTGTCTTCCTTTAGTATTAACTTAAATCTCGTTTAGAGTCTTATCGCTTTTATTGCTTTTATTAGACAATAATTCTAATTTATCTTAGAGGTTCTATATCTAACGGATATTAATTATTTCTAATATTTAGTTAGTCCTTACTTAGAGTATATTTACTAGATCTAGCTATAAGTCATTATAAAGTAATTACTTATTAAATCGTACGTCTCTCGTTCTAATAACCTTCTTCTAACTAAGAATATAGATTTAAAAGATATTTATCAAATTATACCCTACCAGATATCCTATATAGGCCCTTAGCGCGAGCTTATTTAGGCGTAAAATATTATACTTAAGAGGATAGGCCCTATAGCTATAGACTCGTAGGTAACCTATATTAGGTTTTAGTAGTAATATACCTATTACTAACTAGATATTCTTATAAGGTATCTACCACTTAAGTCCTTTACTAGGCGTCTGATTAAGCAGATAGGTAGCTGCCTTAAAGACTTTAAGCTATAGCTCTTTTAGTAGATAGGCTGCAACCCTTATATATTAACCCTTCTATATAATTACCCCCCTAAAACGTTCTGCTGGGCCGTTCTAAGACTAGGTATTAGGTGCTAATCTTTTAAGAGTTATTCCTTATTTAGCTACCCATTCTTTAAATTCGCCTATAAGAGACGTCTCTCTATTTATATAGATTATGGCTACCTTAAAGCCGTATCGTCTTTTAATAACATTATAATATTTAATAACTATTTTAGTTAGGGACGACTTCTTAGCCATCGTTTTTACCTTATTTATCTATATTATATTATTAAGGAAGTATACCGCGTACTTATAGCTATTATATGCGATAATTCCAGGTATTAAATCTAGGTATATCCTATAGAAAGGAACCACTAACCGGGTTAGTTTCTTTCTTAATACCACCTTATAAGCTTTGCTTACTCTATATAACTTACATTCTACCATTAAGGGGCCTTTTAGAATCGCCCCCGTTACTAACTAAGGTAGTTACTCTATTACTTCTTTTCCTATATAGCCTAATCGCTAGTACTATATATAGCCTTCCGCCTAATTTAGTAGAGGCTTTAATAAATGCTTTACTAGCTTTATATGAGGGGATCTTGTAGATAGGGGGCTATAAGGACACGATTGGAATAGGATAGATTGGTAAGAGAGACGAATCCTTGAGGAGGTAAGGCCTCTGGGATTGTGGAGACTATATACTACGGGCACGTGCCTCCGGCACGTGACCGGTGACTATTTGAGGGGCGTCCGGGGGTTGTCCTGAGGGTAACCCAAGGTGTCCGCAATAATATCCCTTACATTGCTCCCCCCCTTCTTGCGGTTAGCCCCTGATCGCCATTACCTTGCGGTAGGGAGATTATAAGGGCTTATCCCGGAAGAGGTTTGGAGAGATATTGGAGAGGTGTTGGTATGCCGCTGTATATTATCTATCTATCTAACCCCTACTTTAAACTCCTAAAAAACCTTAATAAGGAAAAAATATAACTAGAGAAAAGATGTAAGGATTGCTAGAAGACCTATTAGAAGCCTACCAAAAGCATACTAGTAACTACCTAGGCTAATATAGGGATTTTTATATAACTCTACTTTTAAGCCTTTATACCGGTCTATAATTAAGTATAAGTATTATAGGCAATTTGGTGTTCTAGTATAGTTCCGTAGAATCTTTAGTATGGAATTTAACGTACGGAGCCTTAGCTTACCGTTATCTTTAACTGCTAAGATTATCAGATAACTTATATAGAGCTATTCATTGATAAAATGGGTTAATTGATTGATGATCTTGATCGTGTCTTAATCGTTGGTTAATAGGTGGTTGACCTAGGGTCCCTGGGCTTAGACGAAGATATTTACAATACACGTGACCCGTGCACGTGACTCGTGCACGTCCTACGCCACAGAGAATATAGATTATCTAACACACCCCCTTAGCTTCAACCTGGTCGAGGACGAAGCTAGCCACCTTCTCGTGTCCGTCAATGCGTTAATTAAACTATAATCTCATCTAAATCCTTCCGTCTCGCTCTGATATTCTCCCTTAGGTCCTCCAGTTACTTCTCCTCATTCAGCTGCTCCTTAATATCCACCATTCCGATCATATTAACGAAGCTCTTAAACCTCTGCTTAGGCAGGGCCTTCGTAAGTCCATCGGCGATTATCTCCTTTGTCGCTGTCCATCAAAATCATACTTGTCTCTTTACGTATTCCTGACGTAGCTAGTGTTAATAGATGTTAACGTGTTAGAGCTTCGTAATCAGCTTTGCCGTGTCTTCTATGATTAGTTAGAGCGTCTAGGTGTTGTCGCAGTTAATAATTAAGGGCTCGTTCAGTTATAACGTTATTACTTTAAACAGCCTGCTAATAAAGATAGCTTCCTTTACTATCTGTAATAGGGCTAACAGCTCAGCTTCTATACTCGACGTTATAACCATACCCTGCTTATTTGCTCTCCAGGCGATCAGCCCCCTAAATAGCTTTATAATATATCCTTACAAGCTCTTTCTATCGATGGAGTTATCCGCAAATAATGCGTTACTGGCACAGATAAATAATTGCGCTTCACTTCTACCGTCTCCGTCATCTCGTCCTTAGTCGCGTATTCCTTTATCTCTCCCTCTACCGTTCATTCCTTCCTTATCTCCTCTATAGTAGATTGCTCTACTCCTCATACCATATAGGTACTAGATGACTCTATCTGCCGCTTAATAGTGCTCTTGGCTTGGGTCCTAATTAAACCTTACTAGCCATAATACTGTAAAGGCAATATCCGGACGCGTCATAGTGGCTGCATAGAGTACTAAACCTAGTTTTCTCTAATATAGTATCGTAGAAGCTAGTAGGGATATAGGACGGACTAATAGGTCTATATTAGGGGACGGACGCGTTAGACGGATTATACGGTGATCGGTAAAGAGAAGTTCCGATTCTGCCATAGGAGTATCTAAAAGACGCCCTCTAAGATCTATCTTATACTAGTTAGCTATCTTCTCAATATAGGCTTCCTGGGATAGCCATAGGAGCCTCTAGCTATAATCGCGTAGTATATAGATTTCTAGGAACCATTTTAGCTCGCTAAGGGTACTTATCTAGTATTCCTTACTCAGCTCCTTAATTGCTTCTTAAGCTTTCTTCTTATCTATCTTTTGGTAGCAGAAGATAATATCATTAACGTAGAAGAAGATGACTATTCCACCTTTTAGCATGACGCACGGCTCCTAAGGTACCTCTTTAAAGCCTAATTCGTTTAATAAGCTCGTGAGATTCTTCTGCTATAACAGTAGTGATCGTTATAGTCCGTATAGGGCTTTTCTTAAGCGCAGTACTTTATCTGTCTTTCCTTTATTAAACCCTGGCGGTAGCTTTATATAGACAACCTCGTCGAGATTGCAATAGATAAACGCATTAACTGTATCTATCTATATCATCTCTAGGTTGAATTTTATAGTAATCGCTATAAGGGTTCGGAAGGTCGTACTAGCTAATGTAGTAGCTCTCATAGGTAGGTTTTTTGGGGCCTATTAATTTCCGTAGACTACTAAGCGTGCCTTACATTTCTGGAGAAATCCGTGCTTGTCCGTCTTGTAGACGAATACCCATATTAAGCTGAGGACCTACTATCCCTTTACGTGCTTCTTATCTGTTTCTTAAAACGACCTTATTTAATAATAAGATTGTAGATAGGCTCGTTAAGCCTCTTAGAACTAATCTCAAAGAGGATACGTATTAAGGTCGCGGATCGACTAAGGTGGCGGAGGTAAGTTCTTCCTTTATAATCTAACATTACGTATTCTACCTGATTTTAGCTTGCTGTCGTTAAATTAACTATTAAGGTTAAACTTCCTTTCTGCTAAGAAGGCGCCGTAATAGGCTAACGTAATCCTTTTAGTAATAAAGTCTTTAAACCTATTATCGCTGGCTTCCTTAAACAAGTCTTTAACTAAGTCGTTAGACACCCCCTAAGTATTAAACGCATCTCCTACTCAATAAGCGACGTCTTAATTAGTACCTTATTTATCTAACTTCGTAGGATACTCAACGTAAAAGGCATATAGAGATTCTTCGTCTTCTTCTATTAGAGGTAGTGTACAGTACGCATCTTCAAGAGCTCTTGCAAGCTTAAGATCTGCTAACTCATTAAAGGCTTAAACTGGCTCATCGACGTTATCATCTTCCTCTTAAATTAACGGTTCAAATACTTCTTTATCGTCTTCTAGAAGGACCTTATTCTTAGTCTAGTTATTAGGGAGTTAAATCTTTTTAATTAGCGTGTCTAATTCAGCGTATAGGTCCTTTAAGATATCCCTTTACCTACCGTCAAAGAACGTCTTTTTATTAAAGATAATATCCCTTATAGAGATAACGATACCCTTGTATAGGATCCAGATCTTATAGATATTGGTAGAGTTATAGCCGACGAGGTAGCCGATATAGGCTCATAGATCTAGCTTGCTTAGCCTTTTCTTCTTTAGCTAGGCGTCCAACGTTATCGCGTACGCCCTACAGCCGTAGGCTTTTAGGTGCGCTAGTTGCGGCTTTCTTAACCCATTAGCTAGAAAGGTATAGAACTTCTCATATAGCAATTTCCAACTGTTGCTTTTTAGTGGCGTTCAATCTTAAAGGTACACTACATAGTTAACTATCTCGTTCTATAGGTCGTGTGGTAGATTGGCAGTAATTCTTATTGCTTGTAATCTCTTAATAATCACACCCCCTAAGCGTTTGGTGGTACCATTTTAAGCTTAGGTATATAGCGCCAAAGGCTTAAATATAATTCCTTAAGTCCATAGCTATTTAAGGGTTCTCCTTCTCCCTAGCTTGTTGTCTGATCTGATAGTATTAACCTTAAGGTTATACCTTAGACGAATCTATTAGATAAAATCTTTAAGCACTCATAGTATCTCCTTCTCTTTACCATACGTCGTTATAAAATACGGGAAGGTTTTTCCTAAGAAGGTGTTATAAATAAACATAACTTATACAAATCTAGCATGCGCTTCCTTAAGGTCAGTCTAGTTAATATAGAGGTTAAGATAGGGTTTATTAATTTTCCGTTCTAAGAACCTTCGTGAGACCTAACGCTTAATTTTAGCGAGACTGCAATATTAATATTCCGTCGTCTTTGGGCCTCAAAGCTTAACTCCTAAGGCGTTAAGACCTAAATAATAAAGGCTTATAGGTCCTGGATGACCTAGACGCAGATACTATAGACGTGCATCTCCTTTTAAATCTAGACGAGCGTCTCTTAATAATGCTCTGCGCTTCCGTTGGCGTAGTAGTTAGCTTATATTAAACGCTAATAGACTTCTTAGTCGGACGTATTCAATAGTCTATTATCTGTAACGTTCTTCCATTTAATATAGGATTATATCGTTCTTCCGAACTAGAAGATTGTTATCTCCTTTATTGTCCTAGTAGTACCCTTATTTTCAAAGTAGACGGAACAACATAAGGTTCGTATTAAAGTCCATACAAAAGGCAACGTCCTTAAGACGTAGGATTCCCTTACTCTTGTCTAGTTTTGTGACTTAGACAGTGACGTTGCCGTAACCTAGTATAGGCGCTTCTAAGCTGCCGGTAATAACGTATTCGTGTTTTAGAGCTTTCCTAAAGTTATAAAAATAAAAGAGGTTATTAAAGATATGGAGAGTGGTTCCAGAGTTAAGAATAGTTAATAGCTTTAGTGGATAAGGTTAACCGGTGTAAAACGATTCTAGAAATATCGCATTAGCTTCTCCCTTAATCTTGGCTATCTTCTGGCTCTCGTCCTATCGTTATTAAGCCTCGTCTTCTTGTTCTTTAAGTCTGATTTTTGCAACTTAGTTAGTAAGATCCTTATTCTTTTCTACCTTCTTTAGCACCCTTTTAATGCGAGCATCTCCGATTATAACTCCTTCGGGTTTCTTGTCTTTAAATAGATACTAATAGTCTTATAGGGAATGTCCTCGTTTCTCGCACGCTAAGTATACGGGTAGTAGCTTCTTACAGGACGTCTTCTTATCTACTAGTAACCCGGCTCTCTTTAAGCATCTAATATATGCTAAGGTTCCTTTCCCTGGACCTTTAGTAGTATTAAAGTAATCTATTATGGCTTGCTCTACAAAGTCTATATTAAAGGTACTCCCTCTTATAGTAGTATTGGCTTTCTTTAAGGGTATTCTAAGTCCTTCTTATAGCTCCTTTACTACCCTACGGTATTTGGAAGATCTTAACTTCTAAGGGTTATTTAACTTGGTAGTATACTTTATACAGTAGGCATCGCTAAAAGGTCGAATAACGTCTGCTAATTCTTAAAGCCAGATTCCATTAGACATTTAAGGGATCTTATACTTCTCTCTTAGTAACATTGCGTGTTCCTATTAATCTAGCCATTAGTTCAATTTTAACAATTATTTAAACCCCTTAAGGGCTTCCGTATACTAATATTGTACCTTCTTCTTAATAAACAACAAGGTAGGTTCTGTATTCTCCTTTAACCAAGATAGCCATTCCTTAACGGTCACTAAAGGGTTAAGCAGTAGCTTCTTCTAAATCGATACTGTGGACGTAATCTGGGTGCGTATCTATTGCAGATACTCTTTCTATTTTAGGAAGTACTTTATGTCCTGGTCGTAGTATCATCTGCTATTCTTATACGCCCTCTATTAATTCGTCGAGAGCTGTGTATATAAGGTTACATTCTTATTAAAATCTGTGACTTCTGGATAGGCTGGTTCTTATAGTAGATCTCGTTAAGGTGCTTCCTTATCTGGGTTAACATGGGCCCAAATTCGTTTGTCCATAAGGGCTTATAGTTGCCAGATCCATTGCTCCTAGTCTTCTGGCTTATTGAGGATGATTGTGGTAGACGAACTCGACGTTGGTGGAGTCATTTAACTGATAGGCAGATAGGAATTAAGATGGAATTCGTCGTCAGGATCGTCCTTGTCGCAGGATCGTCCTTGTCGTCAGGATCGTCCTTGTCGTTAGGATCGTCCTTTGACGATTGAGGTGGAATCTCGTGGAATCTCGTGGAATCTTGTGGAATCTCGTGGAATCTCGTCTTGTGATAATTGAGGTAGGATTTCGATCAGGGTCGTCTTGAGACGATGAGGTGTCAGAGTCTGACGATGAGGTAGAATTTCTTCAAATGATTGAGTAATAGCTGGATAGCTTCTTGTGTCGGCGGACCGGGCTTATAACTGTCAGATAACTCATATAGAGCTATTCATTGATGAAATGGGTTGATTGATTGATGATCTTGATCGTGTCTTGATCGTTGGTTGATGGGTGGTTAACCTAGGGTCCCTGGGCTTAGACGAAGATATTTACAATACACGTGACCCGTGCACGTGACTCGTGCACGTCCTACGCCACAGAGAATATAGATTATCTGACAAAGATATAGTCTATGATTTTTTCTTATAATCCTTTTCTTATAATTCCCTGCGTTACTAACGCATTACTCCCGCATTTGCCCTTAGGCTATTAAATGCGGTTAAGGTATTAATTAGTTAGTTAAAGAGACTTGTCTCTTAAGATTTAGTGTATATGGTTTTAAATCTAGTAGTCCTGTGCCGTATATTTAGCGTAGCTCTACTACCTAGCAAATAGGGACATTTCGCGATAGTAATTGTAGCTATTATGCGATTGTTAAGAACGTCTATGACGTTATTCTTTAATACTATAGTATCGTTTTAGGTCTAATTTAACCTATATACGTCTTTAATTTAACGTCTTAATTACCTTCCCCTAGCCGCGTAGTTAGTTTTTATAAGGAAGTAATGGTTAAATAACTTATACGCGTGTTTCC
>Ga0307515_10025501_pt1 | contig 10225 bp, 5 predicted proteins | sample 17_EM_MG_FD_194513 | JGI IMG/M metagenome (GOLD analysis project Ga0307515, IMG submission 194513) | Populus trichocarpa ectomycorrhiza microbial communities from riparian zone in the Pacific Northwest, United States - 17_EM | ecosystem: Host-associated > Plants > Roots > Unclassified | place...
AGGTTCACGTTGTCCGACGTCGTCCGTTCCCACTGGCGGTTCATGGTCATGTCGTCGGCGCCGGACGCCTTGGTGATGTTGACGACCTGCGGCGCCGCGTCGTCGAACGAGATCGCGTAGCGCAGCCCCTCACCCTGAAGCACGTTGCTGCGCGGCGAAAGGTACGCCCACACCGTCACCGGCCCGGCCGTGAACAGCGTCATCCGGTACTCCAGCCGCGGGCCCGCGCCCGCCGCGCGGCTCGGCGCCGTCACCGGGAACGGGGTCATCCCGGCGCCCGTGCGGCCGAGGTCCGGGATCTGCCGCCACGACACGCCCGCCGCGGGAACCGCGTCGCCGTGCGAGGCCTCCATCGAGACGTAACCCCCGGCTTCGACAAACCCGCGCCGCCAAGACACCGGCAGGTCGACAGAACGCACGACGGCGTCCACCACCACCGAGCGACCCGCGCCAGCAACGGTGATCGGCACGGTCGTGGTGCCCTTCGGCGCCCGGGTCCAGTCGATCCGCACCGTCATCCGCAGCTCCTCGTCCACCCGGCCGCCGCGTGGCTCGACCAGCACCCACGGCGCCCCCGCCGTCACCGTGCAGCGGAACGGCGTCCGCCCCCGGTTGAAGACGTCGACGTACTGCGCCGGCGCGCTCTGGAACGGGCTGAACTCCGGCAGCACCGGACGTCCCGGCGCCGCGGGCCACCACTGCTCGGAACCGTCGACGGCCACCCCCATTTCGGCGGCCGAAGAAAGAGCCACCCGCTGAACGGCCGGGAAGATGACGTCCGGCAGCGCGACGTTGTCCTTCTCCGGCTGCTGCCACGGCGCGTTCGGCCCGTACCGCGCGACGTCGCCGTAGTCGATGTGCGGCTGGGTCTGGAAGCCCTTCCACTTACCGCCCGCGATGCCCGTGTTGTACTTCTCGGCCAGCGCGAGGTCGTCGGCGAACCGGGCTTCGGTGACGGCGGCGAGCCCGTTCGCCGAAGAACGACCCTGCGCCGCGTACAGCAGGTTCGTGAACTCGGCGCGCCGCAGCGCATACAGGTTCGCCGAGGCCCGGACCTCGTACAGCACCAGCTCGTAGTAGGCGTCGCGATACGCCGAAGGCAACCGCGCGGCGATCTTCTCAGAACGCGCGGCCAAGGCTTGCCACTCGTCGGTGACCGTGTCCAGCTCGCGGTAGTTCACCAGGCTGAACGGCGTCGCCTGGTCGTCGTAGACGATCGTGCCCTCCGGCTGGAGCGTGATTCGCCGGTTGAGCAGCTCCGGCTTCCGGCGCGACTGCAGCCGCCCGTAGTCGTGCAGAACCGAAGCGATGTCCGACGCCAACGAGGCACCGAAGTTCACCGAAGCGAATCCACGCTCCCAAGTGGACAACTGCGAAGCCGGCAGCGCCGAAGGATCCCAGGCGTAGTCGAGGAAGAACTGCAGCGGCAGCTCGTTCCCCTTCATGTCCCCGACGTTCGCGACCCACAACCGTTCGTTGCCGTAGGCGACGGCCTGGTTCAGCTGCTCCCACGTATTCGCGATCAGGGCGGTGTCGACCCACTTGTAGTTGCGGCCGCCGCCGACGTAGTCGAAGTGGTAGTAGAGCCCGTACCCGCCCGGATGCGGAGGCAAGGAGAGATCCGGGTGCTTGCGGATGTTGCCCCAGTTGTCGTCGGTGAACACCACGATGACGTCGTCCGGCGGACGCAGGCCTTGCGCCCAGTAGCGCTGTACTTCCTTGTACAACGTCCACACCTGCGGGACGTCCGTGCTCAGCTCGCGCGCGAGGATTTCCCTTTCGGTGGCGAGGATTTCACGCATCAGCTCGATGCCGTCGCCGTCGGGAAGGCTGACGTCGCCGTTGCCGCGCATGCCGAGCGTGACGACGCCTTCGAAGTCCTCGCGGGCCATCCGCCGGATCCCGTCGGCCCAGTAGGCCTTGATCGCTTCGCCGTTGCGGCGGAAGCTCCACTCCCCCGTGCCGCCGTACGGGTCGTGGCCAGGCGTGACGATGTTGCCGGCCGCGTCGCGGACCGCGGCCACGGCGTGCCGGTTCCACTCCTCGATCCCCCGCATCATCGGCGCCTCGTGCGAGGTGCCCATGACGACGCCGTACTCCTTCGCGGTGGCGTGGTTGAGCGGGTCGTCCTCGGCGAACGCGCGTCCCCAGACCGCCGGCCACAGGTAGTTCGCGCGCAGCCGCAACAGGGTCTCGAAGACCTTCGCGAAGAACTCGTGGTTGAAGCCGCCCGGATACCCGGGTGCCTTGCCGGGTCCGAAGTACGCGGGAGCCCAGGTGCCGAGCGCCGGGTTCTCGTCGTTGACGAAGAACCCGCGGTACTTCACCTTCGGCGTGCCCAGGCTGAACCGCTCCCCCGGCAGGTGCAGCTCCGCGCTGCGCCGCGGCGGGACGTCGGCCCACCAGTACCACGGTGAGACGCCGATGCGCCGCGAGATCTCGTAGACGCCGTAGATCACGCCGCGCTGGTCGCTGCCGGTGAGCACCAGCCGGCCGTCGACGACCTGGCTCAGCGACGTCTCCCACTTCCCGGCGACGCCGGGGACATCGAGGCGGCCCGCGCGAACCAGCTCGTCGACCAGCGGACTCTGGCCAAGCGTCCCGACCAGGACCACCGGCCCGTGCGCGGGGACGACGTCGACGGACACGGCGGGCCGCACGCCCGTGACGCGTTCGACGTCGGCCGCGAGGTCACCGACGACCCGGCGGACCCCCGGGTGGTCCCCCGAACCCACCACGATCGTCGCGGCTTTCCCACGCGCGACCAGGGGGAATCCCGTGCCGGCTTCGGCGGTTCCCGGCAGGGCGGCGGTACCCGCTCCGGCGAGAGCCAGTAGGTGCAGAAAGGTACGGCGGTGTACCTCGGACGTCACGGCAGGCCTCCTGGGTCAGCCCTTCACGGATCCGGTGAGCCCGCCGACGATGCGCCGTTCGGCGAGCACGAAGAACGCGAGCGCCGGGATCATCGACAACGCGGTGAACGCGAGCACCCGGGCGGTGTCCTGCGAGTACTGGGACTGGAACGTGGCGACGCCGAGCGGGAGCGTGAAGTGCGCGGAGTCGTTGAACACCAGCAGGGGCAGCAGGTAGGCGTTCCAGCTGGTGACGAAGGCGAGCACGGCGACCGTGGTCAGCGCGGGCGCCGACAGCGGCAGCAGGATCCGCCAGAAGAACCCGAGCCTGCTTGCGCCGTCGAGCACCGCGGCGTCCTCGAGCTCGCCGGGGATGGCGTGCATGAACGGGCGGAGGATCACGATCGTCACCGGCAGCGAGAACGCTGCCTCCGGGATCGCGACACCCCAGAAGCTCTCCAGCATCCCGAGCTGGCGCAGCCACAGGTACAGCGGCAGCGTCGCCACGCCGAGCGGGAAGAGCAGGCCGAGCGTGAACAGCGTGTAGAACGCCTCGCGGCCTTTGAAGTGATATCGCGAAAGCGCGTACCCGGCCATCGATCCCAGGGCGACCGCGAGCACCGTCGCGATCACGGCGATCAGCGCGCTGTTGCCGAGGAACGTCCAGAACGCGCCCGAGCCGAGCACGGCGGTGTAGTTGTCCCACACCCACGGCCCGGGCAGCCCGGCCGGGTCGGTGTTGATCTGCGCGTTGGTGCGGAACCCGCCGAGCAGGACGAACAGCAGCGGCACGACGGTCACGCCGAGCACCACGATCGCGGCCAGGTACCCCATCGAGAGGCCGAACCGACGGCTCCGCATCAGCCCACCATCCTCGTCAGGGCGCCCTCGGTGTCGCGGCGGAGCGCGAACCGCTGGTACAGCAGGGCGAACACGAAGCAGATGACGAAGAGGATCACCGCCACCGCCGAGCCGAACCCGAACTCGTACCGCTTGAAACCGTGGTCGATCAGATAGGTCGCCATCGTCGTCGACGCGTTCGCGGGCCCGCCCAGCGTCATGATCCACACCAGGTCGAACAGCTGCAGCGAACCGATCACCGAGAGGAAGACCCAGATCCGGATGGTCGGCCCGAGCAGCGGCAGCACGACGTGCCGAGTGGTCTGCCAGGCCGACGCGCCGTCGAGCGCGGCGGCCTCGCGCAGTTCGGCCGGGACGCCCTGCAGCCCGGCGAGCAGCAGGATGATGCCGAAGCCGATGTACTTCCAGGTGATCACCGCGAACAGCGTGTAGAGCACGAGGCCCGGGTCGGCCACCCACTGGTGGATCAGACCGCCGAGACCCACGCCCTTGAGGAGCTGGTCCATGAAACCACCGGGCTGCAGCATGAGCAGCCAGATCACCGCGGTGATCGCCTCCGACAGCACGTACGGCGCGAACACCAGGGCCCGCAGCACCGCCCGGCCGCGCAGCTTCCGGTTGAGCAGCAGCGCCAGGCCGATCGACAGCGGCAGTTGCACCACGATCGACAGCCCGGCGATGATCAGGTTGTGCCCGATCGCGCCCTGGAACACCGAGCCGGTGAAGGCATCGGCGTAGTTGTCGAAGCCGACGAAGTCGTCGAGCGCGCCGAAGCCGTTCCAGTTGAAGAGGCTGTAGAACGCGGCGATCCCGATCGGCACCAGGACGAACCCGGCGAACAGCAGCAGCGCCGGCCCGAGCAGCAACGTCAGCTCGAGCCGCTTGCGCAGGCTCGAGCGCCGCACCCGGGCCGGGACCGCCGGTACGGACGGCCGTGGCCCTCTAGCCGCCCGCACCGGACTGGTCACCGTGGTCACTTGTTGCCCGCCGCGGCCTGGTTGACGGCCGTCACGATGCCCTCGGGAGTGCCCTGGCCGGCGAACAGGTTGGCCACCGCGTCGTTGAGCGCGGCGCCGACCGCCGTCGGGAACGCCTTGTCGAAGTACATCTGCAGGTAGGGCGCCTTCTGGCCGTAGTCGAAGACGGTCTTCAGCGTGTCCGTCTTGAGCGACTTCGCGGCCGCGGTGTTGACGGGCAGCCCGGCACCGGCCGCGGCGATCTTCGTCTGCACCGGTTCGCTGCCCAGGTACTGCAGGAAGTCGGCACACGCCTTGGAGGCGCGGGTCGTGCAGGAGAAGCCGTCACCACCGGCGAGCGCGGCGGCCGGGTCACCCGCGCCGCCGGGCACCGCCGGGAACGGGAACCACCCGATCTTCGAGTCGAGCTGCTCGTCGTCGGTCAGCGACGACATCGTGCCCGGCTCCCAGTCACCCTGCAGTTCCATCGCGGCCTTGCCGTTGGCGACGAGACCCGCGGAACTGCCCGCGCCCTGCTGGGCGGCGGTGCCGGCGAACCCGGTCTGGAACGGCTGCGTGGCCAGGAAGCTCTTGAGGTCCTGCCCGGCCTTCGTCCAGCACGGGTCCTCGAGCTTGACCGCCTTCACCGACTGTTTGAGGACGTCGCTGGAGCACTCGCGGACGGCGAAGTAGTTGTAGTAGAAGGCATCCGGCCAGCGGTCCTTGCCGCCGACCGCGATCGGTGCGAGCCCGGCGGTCTTGAGCTTCGCGACCGCGGTGTTCAGCTCGTCCATTGTGGACGGCGGGGTCGTGACCCCGGCCTGGGTGAACAGGTCCTTGCGGTACCAGAACCCGACGATGTGCTGCTCGAACGGCACGCCGTACTGCTTGCCGTCGGCCTGCCAGTCCGCGGCGAGCTTGCCGGCCCCGGAGATCCACGGCTTCGTGGCGTCGGAGATGTCGGCGACCTTGCCCGAGGTGACCTGCGAGGCCATCTCGCCGCCGCCCCACGCCTGGTAGACGTCCGGCGGGTCGTTCGACTGCAGGGCGAGCGGGATCTTGGTGGGGAACTCCTCGTTCTGCAGCGGCTGGGCCTTGATGGTGACGTCCGGGTGCGCCTGGTGGTAGTCCGCGACCACCTGCTCCCAGATCCCCTTGAGCGGGTCGGTGGTGCCGTTGTGCCACCAGGTGAGGGTGACCGGGCCGCTCGGCTGCGCGGCCGTGTCGCTCCCCCCGCTGCACGCCGCGAGTGCGAGCGGCACGACCGCCGCGAGTGCGGCGAGAACGGGGATTCGGCGTTTCACAAACATCTTGGGTCCACTCCTGACGACTTCGGCCGAGTTGGACGGGGCGTGACAACGCCCGGGTTGGCGAAGAGTCTGCGCCCGCGAAAAACGGATGTCAATCGTTGTCGATAACGTTTTACATGGCTAGTCTGAGCCGATGCAGCCCAGTTCGAGGGTGACCATCCGTGACGTCGCGGCCCGTGCCGGCGTCTCGGTGGCCACGGTTTCCAAAGTGATCAACGACCGCTACGGCGTCTCCGCCGCGACGCTCGCGAAGGTCCGGGCGGTGATCGAAGAGCTCGGCTACGAAGCGAGCCTCGTGGCGCAGAGCCTGCGCAACCACCGGACCAACGTGATCGGGATCCTGGTCGCCGACCTCGAACCGTTCTCCACCGAGCTGCTCAAGGGTGCCGCGGACGCCATCCGCGGCAGCGGCTTCGAGCTCGTCGTCTACTCCGCGGGCGGGCGCACCGGCGACCCGAAGGGCTGGGAGAAGCGCTACCTCTCCCGGCTGAGCGGCACCCTCGTCGACGGCGCCGTGCTGGTCACGCCGGCCGTCTCGCTGGAGGCCGTGCCCGGCACGCCGGTGGTGGCGGTCGACCCGCACACCGGGCCGTCGCACCTGCCCACCATCGACTCCGACAACCTGCGCGGCGCGCAGCTGGCGACCGAGCACCTCCTGGAGCTGGGTCACCGGCGGATCGCCTTCCTCGCCGGCCGGCCCGACCTGCAGTCCGCTCAGCTGCGCAAGACCGGCTACCTGCGGGCGTTGACCGCGGCCGGGGTGCCGTTCGACGAGGGCCTGATCCGGGACGGCGCCTACGACCCCGAGATCTCCGCGGCCTCGGCGCACGACCTGCTGACCGGGCCCGACCGGCCGACCGCGGTGTTCGCCGCGAACGACATCTCGGCCATCGCGACCGTCGGCGCGGCCCGGGAACTCGGCTTGTCCGTGCCCGAAGACCTTTCCGTGGTGGGCTTCGACAACGTGCCGGAGTCGGCACTCTGCAGCCCGCCACTGACCACTGTGGACCAGCCGATCCGCGAGATGGGCCACCGCGCGATCAGCATGCTCATCGCGCTGATCAACGGCGACGACGTCGAACGCACTCACGTCACGCTGGACACCGGCCTGGTGGTGCGGCACTCGACCCGCGCCCTCCCCTGATCTTCTCCCCGACGAAGGGCGGACAGCCTTGACCACGCAGCCCACCGAGACCACCGGGCCTTCGGAGCCGTGGCGCGACCCCGCGGCCGACCCGGCCGAGCGCGTCCGCGCCCTGATGGCCCGGATGACCCAGCGCGAGAAGATCGCCCAGCTCTACGGCGTCTGGGTCGGCATCGACGCCGGCGGCGAGATGGCCCCGCACCAGCACGAGTTCGTCGACGCCGCGGTCGACTTCGACGATCTCGTCCGGCACGGGATCGGCCAGCTGACCCGGGCGTTCGGCACCCGCCCGGTCGACCCGGCGATCGGCGCCCGCAGCCTGGCGCGCACCCAGCGGCAGATCACCACGAGCAGCCGGTTCGGGATTCCCGCTGTGGTGCACGAAGAATGCCTCACCGGGCTCGCCGCGTGGCAAGCCACGATCTACCCGGCACCGCTGTCCTGGGGCGCGAGCTTCGACCCGGACCTGGTGCGCCGCATGGGCGAACAGATCGGGCGGACCATGCGGCGCCTCGGCGTGCACCAGGGCCTCGCGCCGGTCCTCGACGTCGCCCGCGACCTCCGCTGGGGCCGCGTCGAGGAGACCATCGGCGAAGACCCGTACCTGGTCGGCACCATCGGCGCCGCCTACGTCGCCGGGCTGGAGTCGACGGGCGTGATCGCCACGTTGAAGCACTTCGTCGGGTACTCCGCGTCGCGCGCGGGTCGCAACCTCGCGCCGGTTTCGGCGGGGCCTCGCGAAATCGCGGACGTCCTGCTCCCGCCGTTCGAGCTGGCGTTGCGCGCGGGCGCCCGGTCGGTGATGAACTCCTACACCGACATCGACGGCGTTCCGGCCGCAGCCGACCCGTCGTTGCTGACGGACCTGCTGCGCGACACCTACGGGTTCACCGGCACGGTCGTCTCCGACTACTTCGCGGTGGCGTTCCTGCACCGGCTGCACAGCGTCGCGACCGGCCGCGGTGACGCCGCGGGCCAGGCGCTCACCGCGGGCATCGACGTGGAGCTGCCTACGATGGACTGCTACGGCGAGCCGCTGCTCGCCGCGGTGGCAGGGGGCTCGGTCGACGCCGCCGTCGTCGACCGGGCCCTGGAACGCGTCCTGCGGCAGAAGTGCGAGCTGGGCCTGCTCGACGCGGACTGGGCGCCGGAGGTACCCGAGGAGATCGACCTCGACGACGCCGAATCGCGGGCCCTGGCGCGTGAGGTCGCCGAACGCTCGATCGTGCTGCTGCACAACGACGGCACGCTCCCCCTGTCCCCCGGGCGCAAGGTCGCCGTCGTCGGCCCGCGCGCCGACACGGCCGGCGCGATGATGGGCTGCTACTCGTTCCCGCTGCACGTCGGTGTCCACCACCCCGACGTCCCGTTCGGCGTGTCGGTGCCGACGGTCGTCGAGGCCATGCGTGCCGACCACGACGTCACCTACGCCCTGGGCTGCCCGGTGGTCGGCGGGGACGACGAGGGGATCGCGGAGGCGATCTCGGCGGTGGCCGCCGCGGACGTCTGCGTCGCGGTCCTGGGCGACCGGGCCGGGTTGTTCGGCGGCGGGACGTCCGGTGAAGGCTGCGACGCACCCGACCTGCGGCTGCCCGGCCGGCAGGAAGAACTCCTCGAGGCGGTTCTGGCCACCGGCAAGCCGGTGATCCTGATCCTGCTGTCCGGGCGGCCGTACGAGCTGTCGCGGCAGGTGGACCGGCTGGCGGCGATCGTCTGCGGCTTCTACCCGGGTGAGGAGGGCGCCCCCGCGCTCGCCGGTGTCCTCAATGGACGGATCAACCCCTCGGGGCGGCTCCCGGTCGGTTTCCCCGCGGCCGGGGCGAGCCAGCCTTCGACGTACCTGGCGGCACCGCTGGGCCGCCGCAGCGAGGTGAGCACGGTCGACCCGACCGCACTGTTCCCCTTCGGGCACGGGCTTTCCTACGCGCCGGCGACCTGGCAGGACGTCAGCGCGACCGGCTCGCTATGGCCGACCGACGGCACCTGCCGCGTCCGCGTGACCCTGCGCAACGACCAAGACCGGCCGACGTCCGAAGTGGTCCAGGTGTACCTGCACGACCCGGTCGCCGAGGTGGCCCGTCCGGAGCGTCAGCTGATCGCCGCCTGCCGGGTCTCCCTCGATCCGGGCGCGACGAAGGTGCTCGACATCGGGCTGCACGCGGATCTGACCTCGTACACCGGCCGCTCGGGCCACCGTCTGGTCGAGCCCGGCGACGTCGAGCTGCGCGTCGGCACGTCGAGCGAGCAGATCGTCGCGACGTTGCACTGCACGCTTTCCGGGCCCCGCCGCGAGGTCGGCTTCGACCGGGTGCTCGCTCCGGAGTTCGTGTTGTGAAGCGCCCCTTCGTGATCGCTGTCCTGGTGGTGCTGACGGCGCTGTTCGCGGGCGCGTCCGGTCGGCCGCCTTCATCGCAATGGGTGGCGACCTGGACGTCGATGCCCCAGCTCACCGAGCCGGGCAACCTGCCGCCGGCGCCGTTCACCGGCGCGGATCGTGTCCTCGACAACGCGTCCGTGCGCCAGACGGTGCATGTTTCCGTCGGCGGCCCGCGCATCCGGCTGCGGTTCTCGAACGCCTTCGGCGGTGCTCCCCTGCCGCTGACGGCGGTGTCGGTCGCCCGGCCGGTTTCCGGTCACGCCGGGGTGAGCGCGATCGCCCCGGGCAGCTCGCTGCCGGTTACGTTCCACGGCAAGCCGTCCACGACTGTCCCGATGGGTGCGCAGGTGGTGTCGGACCCGCTGCCGTTCCCGGTGCGGGCGGCGGAGAACATCACGGTGACGGCCTACCTGGCGCACGGCCAGGCGTCGACGTCGATCACCTCCCACCCGGGCTCCCGCACGACTTCGTACCTGGTGGCCGGCGACCAGGTGACCGCGCCGGATCTCCCGGGCGCGACCCCGGTGGACCACTGGTACTTCCTCAGCGGTGTCGAGGTGCTGTCCCCCGCCTCGGCGGTGGCGGTGATCGGCGACTCCCTGACCGACGGCCGGGGCTCGTCGACCAACGGCAACGACCGCTGGCCGGACGTCCTGGCCGCGCGCACGTCGTCGGCCGTGGTCAACCAGGCGGCGGGCGGCAACCGCGTGCTGCAGGACGGCCTG
>Ga0307515_10025503_pt1 | contig 10224 bp, 6 predicted proteins | sample 17_EM_MG_FD_194513 | JGI IMG/M metagenome (GOLD analysis project Ga0307515, IMG submission 194513) | Populus trichocarpa ectomycorrhiza microbial communities from riparian zone in the Pacific Northwest, United States - 17_EM | ecosystem: Host-associated > Plants > Roots > Unclassified | place...
TTTTTTTTTTTTTTAAAAAAAACACATTCCTTTGTGTTTTCACTCCTAGAAAATAAGAATCAGATTTTTTACTTTACAATTTGGATGAAAATTATATTATAATTATAACAAAAACTAAAACAATAGGGGAGGACAATTCATATGAACAATGGTTTTTTTTTTTTAATTGAATCTTTCCATAGCCTAATTAGCTAATATTAGATTTGAAATTAGAATAGAAATATTAAATTAAAAGACAAATGATTATAATATAAAAACACAAAAAATATATGGCTAACCAAAATTCATGAATTTGAGGGAGGAGAAAGAAATTAGTTGAAAATAGCCGTAGATAAAGAAAAATGTTGATTGCCAAGATTTCAAAAAAAAAAAAAAAAAGAAGCCAAACTTGGTGTAAAAAAGTTTTATTTAATGAGATGAGTCTTGTCTTTGAACCAATTTAAAGGGTGTTTTGAGTTGAGACATTGATTTATTGAGTTTTTTTGGGTGTTTCCTTAGAGTTTTGTGTCAAAATAGGTTTTTTTTAAAGATTTTCAAACTCAAAAATACCCCAGCTTGATTTTCCAGCGACCCTCAAGTAATTAGAATCTAGGCCTGCAAACAACGCTTCATTTGTAACTATTATTTTATTTTAAAAAAAAGTGTAACAAGTCTAATTATTTCTGGGTGGTTAAGAAAATAAGGATAATGATATAATATAAGATTTAAGGATAATAGGGACTGAATTGATCATTGTAATTATATTGAATTGAAACTTCTAATTACACCGAAAAGACTGAAGAACAAGAAAAGATAAATTTGGTCACCAAATTTGAGGTTAGTTGGGCCTCTAAGAATTAAATCTTAACAATTGAAATTCTTCCATTTTTATTGAATGTAAACAACTTCTTTAAATAATTAGCTAAAATTGGTTTGAATTTTGAATAGTGGTTGCAGCCTAACTGGACCGGATTTCTCAAGTTGGACTTATTCAATTTCTTTAAACAACAATTTTCTTTTTTACCTTTCCTATTATACTCGCCAGCTGCCCTTCATTACCATACCACATGTTTCTTATCCAACAATTATTGATTTCCCACCGTTGATTGCCTTAAACAACCTAGGTATAAGAACCTTCTTTTCTCACTCCTTTGGACTCTTTTTCTCCTCCAACTACATGATCTTTCAACTTCCTTGTATTAGCCATTAATTATTCAAAGTTTCTCTTCTCATTAACCTTGAAAAACTAATATTGTATAATGATTTGGTTACATTCCCTCCTTTTTTTTAGCCTTTTGTCTATAAGGTGAGGAAAATTTTTCCCAATCCAATTTTCTATCACCAACATAGCATCTTCAGTGTTTTGTCCATGGAAGCGTAAATTGTATTCTCTCTTACATTCTATTCTAGTTATTTACTTCCCCTTCTGGTTACTTTTTCTCATTCTCCCATAACTTATAGTAGTTTTGTTATGGAAGGCCTTTCCAAAATATTTTAATTTAGCTACTATTTGGTTTGTTGGGTTGACTCTCTTCTTATGGTGTGAAATATGGAAAGTGGGATGAACTTTCACTCATTCTAGCTATTGTAAATAATAAGCTACTCGTCCAATCTTTTTTTTTATATGAATAGGTCCATAATACCTGTAAGCAAATTTGTTGTTTCTCTATTGTAGCATGCTCAACTGATGGTAAGATTGGAGTTTCAGTGACCTTACTCTCCTTCTTTGAATTCAAGTTCTTTTCGTTTATGATCTATATGTCTCTTTTGTTTCTATTAGGCTTTGTTTAAATTTGTTTTGATTGTTTTGATAATGTTGGATTTATCTTCTAAATGCTCTTTAATTGCTTGATTTTTTTGTAAGACCTAAGATATAACTGATTATACTATGTGGATTGTACCTATATAATGCCTCAAATGGTATGGTTTGTAACGACTTATGATAGTTAGTATTGAACCAAAATTCTACCATAGCTAATCACTTAAACTAGTTTATAAGGTTTTTTCCTGCAAAACACCTTTGATAGTTTTACAATGTCTTTTTGACTATCTATGTTTGTCCATCAATTTATAAATGGTAGGTTGTTAACATTAACGAGTCCATTTTTTGGATAAAAAAAATAGTTCTTTCCAAAATCTACTGGTAAACACAAGATCCTTATCTTTCACAATATTAGTTGGAAATCATGTAGCTTCATAACTTGTTGTGAAAACATTTATGCTATTTTACATTTTGTGTAAGGATGAGTCAGGGCTATGGAATGAGCATACTTTGTTAGTCAATTAACAACCATAAAAATAATTATGTACATGCCAGAAGAATGTAATCCTTTTATAAAATCCATGGAAATAAAGTTTCATCACTTATATGGAATTGATAGAGGCTGCAACAGTCCAAATGGTCTAATGTTCTTTAATTCTATCATTTGACACACTTCACATTCTCTAATGTATTTTTTTACATTAGTCTTTATGCCTACCCAAAAGAAATCATTGTGAACTCTTTGAATGGTATTTTGAAATTTGAGTGGCCTCTCGAAAAGCTATCATGAAGATATTTTATGATCTATAGCTTAAGAGGATGTTCCTTACCAAAAAAAAATAATCATTCTCGTATATAACAATACTTCTCATTGTAATTGAAACATGTGTCATTGCAAGGCATCTTCCTTTATTTGTCTGAGAACTATTTGTACCTAAACAATAATAGAGTAACTTTCTTTTAATTAATGTGAGAGCCTATAACTCACTACTAGTTGTTTCTTTATTCTTTTTTGAAAATGTATCATCTACCAAGTCATCTGTACCTGTTTTATACTCTATTATGAAATCATAGCCTAAAAGTATGGATATCCACTTTTTCTGTATTGATGTGCTAATGTTTTGTTATAACATATACTTTAGGATTTTTTGGTATGTTTTGATTTGAATGGTCGACTTAATAAGTAGGTCCTCCATTTTTGTATTGTTATCACTATGTCCAATAACTTCTTTTCATAGGTTGACAAATCTAGTTCCTTACCTTTCAAGCCCATAATTAAAAAAAATAAAGGCTTGCTCTCTTGCACGAGAATTATTCCTACCCGAACTCCAAATGCATCGTACTTTGCTATGAAAGGCTTTGAGAAATGAAGTAGGTGGATGAGTGATAATGTGATTTTTCTAATTGAATACCTTCTCTACTTATCGATCCTAACTGAAAAGCTTTTTTTTAAGTAATTTGGTTAAATTGCTAGCCACTGCGTTATAACATTTAATAAACCTATTGTAATACCTAGTGAGCCCTAAAAAACCCCTTAAAGCCTTGAGGTTACCAAGCTTTGACCAATTAAGCACAATTTTAATTTTTTTTAGGATCAACTCGTACCCTATCTCTGAAAACAATGTGGTCCAAATATTCAATTTCTTCATAAAAAAATTGCATTTAGACATTTTGATATAGAATTTGTATTAGGCTAATAAGGTTAAGACTGACTTTATGTGGGCCAAATGTTCCTCTAATTTACTATAAATCAGTATGTCATAAAAAATACCAAAACAAAATGCCTAAGGTAGGGTTGGAATACCTCTTTCATGATGCTTTGAAAGGTATATGAAGGCATTTGTGAGTCCGAAAGGCATCACCAAAAACTTATAATGTCTTTCATGAGGCTTGGAGATAATTTTAAGGATATCCTTCTAATACATCCAAATCTAGTGGAACCTTAACTTTAGATCCTATTTAGAGAAATAATTAGACCCATACAATTCATCTAATAGTTTCTCAACAAATACAATGAGGAACTTATATTTGATTGTGTATTTATTTAATGGCTGATAATCAATATATATATGCCTTGATCCATCATCTTTTTTTAGTAACAAAACCGGATAAGAAAAGGGACTTACACTAGGTCGTATAGCCCCTGATTGTAGCAACTCCCTTATTATCTTCTCAAATGCTATTATTTTTTTTTATAATATGAATATCGGTAGGGCCTTATATTTATAGAAAAAATCTATTCTTTCAGTGTGATTGTGTAATATTTAGATCTTTTAGGAGGGATCTATTTGGGTTCAAAAAATACTTCTTAATATTCCTTTAATAAGTTTTGAACTAGATCTGATAGTTTGTTGTTCTATAAGACCTCAATCTCCTATGCCTAAATTTGTAACATCAGCCTTCTCTAACTCCTTTAAGAACCCAGGCCTATTGTCCATTATGGACTCTTGAACTTCTAGGCCTGTTGCTAAAATTATAGCCTCTTGGTAATGAAACTTCATAGTGAGCCTATTTTAATCCTATAAAATAGAATCTAACTTCTTAAACCAAAGAATGCCTAAAACCATGTCACAGCCGCCCAACTGGATTTAGAAAGCTTGAGTTATGAATTTGTGTCCCTAGGCCTTAAATTTTATATTTTGACATATTTTTCACAAAGAATTTTAATTCCATTAACAATTTTCACCACAACAGGTGAATGTTCTTCGATATTTATCCCACCTATGGTGGCTCAATGGAAGTATTGATTAGTTTGAAACAAAACTCAATAGTTGAAGAATACAAACTCCGTTTGAGTTATTATCAAATCGAGTTAGGGGCTTGTCTGATACTTCCTCATTAAGCCATCAAATGAAATGAATTTAAATATCTTTAACAAATGATTCCTAACTAGTTATTAAACCAACTTTCTCCTTCTCTTAATACCAAACAATTGCTTTGCGTCTCATGTAGAAACTTGCTAAAAATAGTTAATGTTGTGGTGGAGTATTGTGATAACTAAAAAGGTGAGTGGCTTGATAAATCTATCCTTTTGGATCTTCACCATTAAACCGGGAAAAATCCAGTGTGATGGGTCTCATTTGAATCTGATTCTTAGCTGGCTACTCCATTTCTTGCATATGATGTTCATTCACTAAAGTGACATATGTGTTTGGAGAAGATTTAATTACTCTTTTTCCTTGAGTTTTAGTAAGTTGATCAACTTTGACTAACATTTGTTGCAGTTATATAATCACTTCTAGGGCTTGCTGCCTCTATTGTTGCTCTTCCTGTTGCTGCCTCATTCTAGCTATAGTTTTAATTAACTATGATACTCTCGTCCCTTCTACCATAGAAAGGGGATATAAAGATTTAAAGAAAATAACGACTAAATTGATAATTGTAATTTTATTGAATTGAAGTTTTTAATTGCACTGAAAAACAAGAAAGGTAAATTTAGTGACTAAATTTGAGGTTGGTTGGACCTCCCATAGATTAAAACCTAACAATTGAAATTATCCTCCTTTTTATTGAATGCAAATAACTTCTTTAAATAATTAGCTAAACTAGGTTTGCATTTTGAATGGTGGTTGCAGCCGAACTAGACCAGATCTCTCGGGTTGGACTTGTTCAATTTCTTTATACGACAATATTCCTTCATTTCCTATAATACTCGCCAACTGCCCTCCACTACCATACCACATGTCATTTATCTAACCGTTGTTGATTTCCTACCATTGATTGCCTTAAACATAGGTATAAAAACCTTTTTTTCTCACTCTTCCAAACTCCTCTTCCCCATCAATTACATGATCTTTCAACTTCCATGTATTAGCCATTAAATCTTTGAAAAACTCTTATGATTGACCTTGAAAAACTGATCTTGTGTGATGATTTAGTTATAGAAAGGGTGGACAACATGCAAACAATATATTGTCTGCTACTTAATATAAAGAAAAACAATAAAATGCGCTACTTAATATAGAGAAAAACAATAAAATGCCATTTACCTGGGTTTAGCCTCACTAGCCCATAGGTGTTTGGCCCTCAACATGTTAACTTTAGGTGTAAGATCTATGATCTTTTTAATTTTTGATTTTTTTGAATGTAGATTTAAATGCATTACAAAAAAATTTAATATTATATTTCAATTATTACTCAATTTGTCATGTTTCTCAAATAATAGTATAGTTTTTTATGGGAATATTAAAAATTGTTTTTCTAATTATTATGTCTAAATGGGAAAAATCATGAATATTCAATTAACATAAAATTTATGTTTTTAAAATTTTTTATATAATTTATCTCATTTATAAATTTTTTAAATCTTTAATCATATATAAAATATTGAGACTTTGTTTTAATTCTTTTTTAGATTTTCTTTTAAGACAATGATGGATTTTTGTTTGGAAAGCAATGCTTGTAATTTACAAAATGTTTGGTATTGGATTGGTCATTGATATTGAGATTGTATTTTTTTTATCGTATTATTAAAGAAAAGACTATCTTAGAAATACAATGTTATTAAGTCCAGTCGATTTCATGATCCGTACCTCAAGTTTAACATGTTAGCTTAAGTTAATCGAAGATATTGTTATCATATTTGAAAAAAAAAAAAACCAATTCGGATACATTAAATGTTAAGTTTATAATTAAAATTTTATTTATAATAAAAAATACCTTAGCAACGCTTTCATATTTTCTTAAGCTTGAAATTATTATTTTTTTGGACCGTAGCAAAACACGAAACAATCACACCTAGTTAGGCATCTAGAATGAATTAATTTAATAGTTTTAGACCCGCACTATACAGCCCTATCCCCTCATGAGAAAATGACTCGCCCTTATTGAAGATATTATAACAGGGTTTCTTCTCACGCATAAATTTTAGACGGAGAAAAATAGATGTTAATGTATTGGCAAGTCTTAGTCTTTGTTTGGCAACGTGGTTTGCGTTGTATTTTTTTTAATTTTGAATTTTTTTGTTAATTTTTTTTATATTTTTAAATTGTTTTGATGTGTTGAAATTAAAAATAATTTTTAAAAATTAAAAAAATATTATTTTAATATATTTTTAAGTAAAAAATACTTTAAATCACAATTTCAATCACACCTATAATTACTCGATAATTATGATTTCCTAAGGCATAAATATAGATTTTTTTAAGAAAGGATGGTGGATGGACAAACTAAACATTATGCCTACTACACCAATACAATTACAATTTTAATTAAAAAATATAGTACAATGTTTTATTATAACAATGTAGAAATTCATAATAGTTTTTTTTTTTTTTTATCCTCAAACTATATTTTTCATGTGAATATATTTTAACATGAAACAATTATCTGTTGTTGTGATTCTCTCTCTCTCTATATATTGACTATAAGTTTTCTTTTTATTTTACACTTTGGTTATTTATGGTTAATTTTTTTTTCTTAATAATTTTTGATAAATTAGTCATCAACAATAAACAATTGTCATATGTTAAATATATTTACATAGAAAAAAAACACCACCAACAAAATGAAAAAATTAAAAAACACAAATGACATATTGTTTGTCTTCATAAAACAAAATATTTCCTTTTCTAGCTCCCAACCAACCACTTTTATTTAATTTAAAGTAAGGAAAAAAATAAAATAAAATTTAATTTTTTTAAAAATACTTTTAAAACATAAAAACTCTTAGTTTTATAGATAGATCACCCACCTCTGGACACATAGCACTCTTTTTGTTGATGCATTCATGAAAATCTTTTATCACAATTTGAACACAACACATGAACGTGAAGAGCAAACTCATTTACCTTGCTAATCGCCAAACAATTGACTAGTAACATTTTAGACTTCATAAAACAATTAATGATTTGATCTTTGAAGTAGTCAATTATCATCAATCTGTCTCCCATTTGGACACTCCAAGCTATCGTAGATCTAGCTGCCCTGGATACCACCATCACCCCATGCTTCAATAGCCAGAGAAATGGCCTTCACCGTGAATGTAGCTTTTTACAACGCCAGCTATAACCTGTCACACTCTGTGCGGCTGGGGAATCAATGAGAGGTTGAAATGAGCTTTTTCCAATTTGGTATCATAGCAGTCACCTTGGCAACGCGTCCAAATCATAGAAAAAAAGTTAGGTGAGGTTTCAATTAGGTTAAGATCTTTACTCAACAACAATCGCAGCTCCCATCTTGCTTTGCTAACAAAAGAAGCTTTTGCCTTTTCATGAGCCTCTCACTGTCATTGTTATGTGCTGCCTATTCTTTCGGTGTTCAACACCGAAAAACTTCACCTTACCCTAACACACAACTTACAGCTTCATGATTGCTTCAGCTTTTTTCCTTCTGGGAAAATGATGGATTTCACTGGCTGCTTGTTCTACTGAAAAAGGGAGTCTTCCAAGGAATCAGAGGTGGAGACACATGCTTGTATATCTAAAAGTTCATCGTTACCGGTGGTTGCATTCAAAGGCCGGCAATCTAAGCATCGCATAAAAGAAAGACTAACGAAGTTACAAAATGTTTTTTTCCAAACACTTCAATAAAATTTAAAAAAGGAATACAAGCTTATATTGATAAGGAATGCATGTTCAAATGGTAGATTTATGTTGACTTCACAAGTACCCTAAAAAAATGCCATATACGCTATCATACAGCCAGCCTATTCACAACAACATGGAACTTGAATGAAAAAAAACTACAGATACAAGATAAAATAATCAAGTTCTCACCCTCCGACTGTGACTTGAGGGAGCATGAACTCAGGATTGGACGAGGACAATACCAGTCCATCGTTCTGAGGAGTTTTGTTTTCAGGCATGGTCTGAATTCCATTATCACATAAAGGGATTTTCTTAGAATTATTCTCGTTTTCTTCCACTTTTCCGACACCAGCTTTCTGGGTTTGATTCTCTGCTCCAGGTGGCTTTGCTTTGGACTTGACAGTCTTTCCTTCCAGTCCATTGGCCATGATTTGGTGAGATTGAAGCTTAGGTTGGGACTTCCTAATTGGGGTTTTTGAAGCGCCATTATCCTTGTTACCATTTCTCTGAATTCCCTTGGTTGGGTTGCTTGATTCTTGGTTCAGACGTGGGCTGTGAGAAGCTCGTGGGCTAAAAGAAGATCCACTGTCTTCCAAAGAGTTGTTCGTTAAAGTGGTGGAGCTCTTGCGCCTTCCAAGCTTCGGTGATATTGCACGAGTAGTTGGTATCTATAAGAATTAGCACACAAAACTTTATCCCGATGTTCCATAGAGAAGATGGAGAAAAAAAAAACAAGGAATCCAAATGAAACAGGCAGAAGAAATACACATTAAAATGCTGTTAAGCTAGATAAACTTAGAATTGAACTAGCAAGTGTGTTTTTTTGTGCAAATATATTCACATGTATGTAGGATGAGCCGCAGACAATTGTCTCATGTTGGCTTGAATTCGTGAAGTTCCCCAATTATCAATCGGAATTGGCAACGAGGACTTGAGACTAGCACTGGATTTCTGATATTCATGTTCAATAGCACACAAGCTGTTAAGGGTAGCTCTGTTTATAGTTCATGCAATGTAGAATGAAACTACGTGAACGTTCTTCTTTGGAAAAACAGAAGACAAAGCTCCTGAGTCATAACAGATAACCATGACCGTATGCTCTCTTCAACCTCCAGTCCTTTGGAAACTCCTACTTCTATTTTGAAGCAAAGACAGAGACCAATGGCTATTTACAAGCCTTGGTAAGTCTTAGGCATGTACCCATCAATTACGATTGAAGTTCAGACCTTCATCACGTTTTAAAAACACTGGGTGTCCCATTTGTTTTTATTTATTTATTTTTGACAAAATCAGCAAGCATTGCAGAGACGCCCTCACTAGCAAACGTCAACACCTTACCATGCAAAATAGACTCATGAATGCAAGATCCTAAGCTAACGCATCACCTGCAGTCCTAAAAAACAATAATTGCAATTTGCAAAGGCCAAACGAAAGCCTAAAAACTGCACAATCATTTACTGTATAAATGCATCGTCATTAAATATGTCTGGTTACAAATAATTAGGGACTTCAAGATTCATTTAAATTTTAGGCCACATTTAGAAAACTCAATTTAACAGGTACAGACAAACAAACATGTCAACAGAACATGTGGATTTGAAACCACAGTTTACAAATTTGTTAGTCCACATAATGTAGATAGCATTAGCAAAAACATAATGAGACATTTGAAAAAATAGTGATAATTTAAAGGCTTTTAAAGAGTTCATGTGTGCATCCAATCTTAAAGTTGATCGAACAAATGACATGACATTATCGATAGATATCTGACAGTTCAAGCATTACCTTCTTTAGTTCAGCTTTTGGAGGAGGTTCTTTGTAAAAACTTGGCATAGGTGTAGCTTTAAATGTCAAACTCTTCCTCAGTTGCTTGATCTCTGCCTCCTGGTTCTCCTGCATGCCACCAAAGAGTGAAAGGTGAAATGAAGATCCAAATTCCTTTGGATTCAGAAGAGA
>Ga0307515_10025504_pt1 | contig 10224 bp, 6 predicted proteins | sample 17_EM_MG_FD_194513 | JGI IMG/M metagenome (GOLD analysis project Ga0307515, IMG submission 194513) | Populus trichocarpa ectomycorrhiza microbial communities from riparian zone in the Pacific Northwest, United States - 17_EM | ecosystem: Host-associated > Plants > Roots > Unclassified | place...
TCAAAATAATTAAAAAATTATTTAAATAACAACTAAAATTCAACACAAAATTGAACAAAAATAATGACAAAAAAATGCAAAAAAAAAAAACACAAATAAAGAAGAAAGAGGAATGAAATATGAAAAAATTTTACCTTTATGGCGTGCTTAGTGTTGGCTAAGAATTAAAAAAAAAAACAAAATAAATGAAAAGGGATTCTTAAAAAAAACCCAGAAAAATAGAAAAATAAGATGAAAAAACAAGAAAGATAACATACCTTGGGATGAGAAGAGAAGATGATGCTTGATTTCAGCTTGGGTCGTGAACAAAAATTAGAGAATGAAGAAAAAGAGAGAAAAAGAAAGAGGATGAAAGAAGAAGATGAAGTCTTGTCTATTGTGCTCGTGATATTTTATATTAGGTTTTACCGATAGAATTCTCGACGAAATATTAAATATTAAAAATTTTCATCAGTGATTATGTTTGTGAAGTCAAGTTGAAATTTCAATTCACACCGAAAAATTTCATAAACCCCTCAAAATATTACCAATGACTTTTCATTCTGTCAGTGATTACGTTGGTACAAGAGTAAACAATCAACAGTAAAAAAAAAAGCATTAATTACCAATGCTTCGAATTCTCATTCTGTTAGGGAATGTCTACCACGGTAAAAAAGAGCATTAATTGTCAGCGTATTGGAATTCTCATTCAGTCGGTGACTCAATCGGTAAAAAAAAATTAATTACCAGCGCATTGAGAAGTGAATAGCGCCTTGAAAAATAAACAATTCTCATCACTACTAGAATATACCGACGGAAACATTTCATCGAGTATCCATGTGTAATTAACACCATGAATAGTGTCATGGAGAAGGGGAACAATCCTTATCACCACTGAAATATACCGATGAACACATTCCGTTAGTGTTTTCATTGGTGTAAAACAATGTCTAATGTCAGATTGTATTTGTATTATCGATCTATCAATCTTTCAAATACTTAAATTCATAGTTGCACACATAACACAATAACATCAGTTCATATCACAATAATAAAATAAATATTTCCTTATCATTCAATAATATATTAACATCATTATCATCACATTGAAGTGAATTTCATCTATAAATATTACATTATAATTTATGACATTACAAATTTGTGTTGTGCAAATTAATCAGAATTGTCTTCTTCTTCATCAATTGACCCGTCCTCATCTCCATCACAATTTTCTATGTTGATTCCGTCGCTATCATCATCTTCATCGACATGTGTATATCTGCTGCTCAAAATATCATTCAATTTCTCAGCATCAACATCAACATCAACAAAAATATTATTGGTGATGCAAAAATTTGAATTTTGTTTTAAGTCATTAGACAAAGCAACTTGATATGGAGCAACTAACTCACCAAGTTGAAAGACATCATCTCCCGCAGTTAATTCATCGTTTCTATCCTGAACACTCCCGACTAGACCCCTGGGTTTGGTTTTCACTATGAATAACCAATCTACTCTTGAAAGATTCTTTTTAAAGGAAGGAGTGTATGTGTAATAAACTTGTTGGCATTGCTTGACAAAAACAAAGACAATGTCGACGTTGCAAAGTCTAGCCTTTGAATTGATTTTGACCAAACCATGATGGAGATCTACTTTGATTCATCTATCAGTGGCGTTATACCAATATTATTTGAATAAAAAAACTATATTATGTTCGCTATGATATTGCAATTCAATTACTTTTTATAACTTCTTATAATAGTCAACTTCAAACTCATTAGAAGTCGATCACTTAACACAAACCCCATTGTTATATGTCTCTCTACCATGCCTATATTCTTCAAAATAAAACACATGTACATTGATGAAATACTCATTGTAGACCTTTTTTTTCAAGACCAAGACTTAATAAAGACAAAGTAACACTAGCATTCCTTCTCAATTGATAAACCTGATACATGAAGTACAACCATGAACAGTTAACAAGAAATGTGTAATGAAATTAAGTATCCCGAGAGATAATAATAATTAAATAGTACTTACATATGTTCTGAATCACGTGGAAAAATATTCATCTTGTAATTGAAAGATTTGATATTCAGTTAGCTGTGAGTCTTAGGACAATAAATATTGATGATGTTGCTTATGAGGAATAATGACACATTAAGTATTATACTTACTGAATAAAAGGTCTCAGTTCATCGCAGTTAAATAACATATAATTATGTGATTTTTTGAATTCTATTTCAGACAAATATCTTTTCCTCATAATATTTTTTGGTATGGGTCGTCTAAGATATGAGAATATTGACAAGTCCTCACTCGAAGGCACTTCCCTACCATCGTCACGCCTTAGAACACGATTGATTTTTATTCTCAATTGAGGCTCGAAATAGTATGAGATAAATGTTGAGATCTTTTCAACAATATAAGCCTTGCATATTGAAACCTCAACATGTGTCTTGTTTTTTAACTTTTATTTTAAGAATGAACAAGTACTTGCATGGAATTAAATGAATGTTTTGAATTATATAAAGAAAGACAAAAAAAAATTTAATTACGATGCATGTGTAATCTTTAACCTCTCGAATGGATACATCCATCTATATTGGATTGGGCCTTCAACTTTTGACTTAAACGGTAAATGTATGGGTAAATGCTCTATCAATTCAAAAAATAATGGAGGGAATATCATCTCAAGTTTGCATATTGTTTGGATAATATTTGTTTCAAACCTCTCCATGTATTGTGTCAACAACTTGTTAGAGCATATATCTCTAAAGAAATGATTGATCTCCATGAGTGTATCTCATATTCCTTTTGACAATAAATCCTTGTAAGCTAATGGAATGAGTGTTTGCATAAACACATAGCATTCATAGTTATTCATTCCATACAATTTACAATCCTTCAAATTCATCAACATTGATATGTTCGAGGCATGTCCATCAAGAAAACATAAACTTTTAAATCATTAGTAAACAAGTAATTATGCATTCTTGTCTAAGGCGAAGCTGGCTTTGGAATTTGCGACCCATGACCCAATATAAACGAACTTCATATCTTTATTGTGACAAAACAAAGTTATATCCATTCTAACCTTGATGTTGTCCTTTTTCTTCCTCTTCACGTCTATAATCGTGTTGAGAATATTCTTAAACACGTTCTTTTTTATGTGCATAATATCAAGGTTATGGCGGAGGAGATTGGTCTTTCAATAAGAAAGGTCTAAAAAAATACTTCGTTTAATCCAATTGTGAGTCAAAATAAAACCAAGAAACTTCTGCTTAACAGATTGAAAACCAAACACAATATCTTCGTACTTTGACACCACGTCATACAATACCTCACCTAAATGAAGCGGTGTTGCAGCATCCCTTTCAACTCTACCAACAAAGAAGTCCTTCTTGTTCTTTCTATACTTGTGATCTATTAGCAAGAACCGCTGATGACAGTAAAAAAAAAAAACGTTTTACCACTATGTGTTAACGTGAATACCTTGTTATTTTCCATACAGTATTGATATGATAGTTTTTCATGCGTGCTCCAACCAAAAACCATTATATAAGTAAGAAAATCATTGATTGTCCACATCAAAGCTTCTTTCATTAGAAAAATTTATTTTCTTGATACATCATAAATCAAAGCCTCAGATGACCTCAACTGCTTTAACTCATCAATTAATGGTTGAAGATAAAACATCTATATTCCAACCTAGACTATTAGGTCTGGTATGACAATAGATAAAAATAAATAAACTCTGGCCTCATACACATCCCTGGTGGTAAGTTATAAATCGTGAGTATCACTGACCAACAAGAATAAGGAGTAGCAAATGACCCGAATGGATTGAATCTATTTGTATATAACCCAAGACGCACGTTTTTTTATTCCACTGAAAACTAAGAATGCTCACTGTTAAAGTGTTTCCAGACTTCGCTATCAGAAGGGTGCACCATCACTCTATCCACCGCATCAAGTGATTGGTGCCATGTCATGTGCTTAGTAGTCTTTGGCATGAATAACCTCTATAATCTAGGTATCAGTGGGAAGTATCTAAGTTTTTTATGTGGGACAAGAGTCATTCCCATGCCAGTTCTAGGTTTACAACGAGAATGCCAACATGTTATGCACTCAGTCAACTCTGTATTTTCAAGGTAGTATAAATTGCAGAAGTTTAGACACATGTTAATTTTATGGTTTCAACGTAGAATTTCTATTTCAGCCATTTCCCTTCAAGTAAAATGAGTCTCGCTCATTCGATAATTATGTCATAACCGACCTCACTCAACCTATTATCTGACTTGATGGTGAACGCATGCGCAACTGTCAATAATTTACTGTGATTTGTGCAACCATTTCATAATGGCTCATCAAAATCTTTCAAAAAATCAGAAAACCTGGTCACGTCTGCATTAGGTTCTTTATCTACGATTGGACATTGACCAACATGACCCTGATTTATTCTCATCGCATCTATAACTATATTCCTCTAAGAATTACTATTGTCATCTACAACTCCATGCACGTTGCTAACACTAGAAGTTGACCCAACCATCATCTCTACCATGGTATCATGAGGAACGTATGGTTCTCCGTGTGCATACCAACATATGTATTTCTTTATGAACTTTTTTTGTAGAAGATGCATCATTACAACATCTGGATCGATAAATTTTTTATTCTTGCATGGACATATAATACCGCCTTCACTAATATTTCTCAGATTAAATAGTGTGTAATTAATAAATCCATAGGCTTTGTCACTCTATTACAATAACCCATCCTCCATAACCCCTGGAGTGAATCTCAATACATCCATGAACGATCATTTATTACTTATATCAAACCTATTTATACAATGATGACAACATGTAATAGTTATGTTAACTAAATAAATTTGCAAAAATATCGGTTCAGCTCAATCTATTTTAATAGTTCTCTTAATTCATTATCAATTATATATCTATATAAATTCAAATTTCTACACATTTATTGAAAATTATAACTCGACAATAAAAAAATTGATAAAATATAAAATGAACTCGTTAAATAAACCATTATTTATTTTGTCACAATACACTGAAGTAAAAAATTCGACATAAGTTTCATCAATTTACAAACAAATACAATTTTACAAAATCTAAAACAAATCATAACATGTACAAATCATAAATCCATATAACAAAATTATATGAGAAAAAAACTATAAAATAAGTAAACACCCAGACAAAATACATATACTACATAAATATACAAAAAAAAAAAAACATTGAAAAATTGTGTTCAAATAAAAAAAGGGTAGATTTGCTTACTTAAGGTGAAAAATCCTCAATAAAATTCGAATTAGAACATGGATGCTAACAAACTGAGTGTTGTGGTGATCAAATCTGTTATGAGAGGTTGAATTATGTTGAGATTGAGGGGGGGAGGTGGCTGTTTGTTGCAGAAAAAATGCATAAAAAAGAAGGAGAAATGGGGGAAGGTGAGAGGAGAGTCGATCGTCAGGTCATAAATTAAATATTACTGATGGATTTACCACTGGAATAATTCTATCGAGCATTCCATTGATCATTATGTCGGTAAAATATGCCATGTCACCATACGAGTTGCCTTTTTAAATCCCACTGCAATATTGTCTGTAATTCTATCGGTATATACCGAGGGATTATTTCTGTCGGTATATTTACAAACGAACTTTACCGTTGAGTTAATTCCGTCAGTAAAGACATCGGTAAAAGTTATACGTCATCGTACTTTTATGAATATTTTTATTCCTTCTTTTTCCACTGCAATTCCCTCACTATATACCGATAGGATGTTTCCGTCGGTGTTTACTGATGGATTTAATGATCGAAAAGTCTGTCGGTACAAGTCACCGCAATCTACCAACCAAACAATTCTGTTAGTGTTTCTATTTGTATTTGTCAAATTTCTGGTAGTGATATTTATTTTATTAATAGAATAATTTTTTTTCCAAAAAACACAATATGGTAATTAAAAATTTAAAAACTTATATTTCTTGTTTTTTAATGTATTTACAAAGTTTGTTAATCCCTTATTCTCGTTCCCATTTAGATTTGTAATAGATCATTTACTTGTGCTACTTTACAGATAAGATTAAATATTTTTTTAACATGAAAAAAATATTCAGACATTGCTAATGTGTTTTATAGTAGAAATGTTTTTTAAACGTTGTGAGAGTTGACATGATGTGACCTAGTCAAATTAGAGGGTCTAAAAGCAATATAGCTGACTGATAAAAATCTAGTTTGACTATAAAAAAAATTCAAGATGCCATCCTTTTTTTTATATTGAGATAGCAATGTATTAAATTTACTCGGGTCAAACCGGACTAACTTGTCAAATCCCCAACTCGGATCATAAGACCTTGATAACATTATAAAAGCCAAATCGAGATAAATAATGAAACTTAATTCTCAATCAATCTAATTTCGAATGATGAAATTGAAAAAAAAATAAAAAAGAAAATAAATACCCTAGTCAACTCGGGTTAACCTACAAAACTCATGACCCTAGGTCATGAGGCCTAGATAACCCTATAAAAATTAAATTAAAATAAATTATAAGGTCCAATTCTTAATAAACCTAGTGTGAAAAGGATGAAGTTGAAAGAAAATTCAATTAAAAAACGACAAAACAAATTACTTGAATTAACCAACCAAATCTCGACATAAATCATAAGATCAAGATAACCATATAAAAATTAAATCAAAATAAATTAAGAAGATCAATTTTGAATTAGAATGATGAAATTAAAATATATTTGAATTAAAAAAAATCCAAAAAAAAGTTCGAGTTAACCCGGACTAACTTGCTAAACACGCTAATCATTCTAACATGTTAATCACACCACCCAAGTCATGAAATTGAAAATACCCATATAAAATAAATTGAAAAAAAATTATAAAGTTCAATTTATAATAAACTTAATATTGATAGAAGAAATAAAAAAAACTAAATTAAAAAAAAAGAATTATGAATAGCTATTCATGAATACTTGATCAGTAAATTCATCTCTTCTTTCAATTTTTGTTAATAAAATAATAATTAATAATATTTTTATATTATTTATTCTACTATTTCTATTCATTCTGCTTTGTAATCATGAGAAATCTTTCTATGACTTGATAATATATCTTCAAATTATCGGAAAAAAATGAAATATGTGGCGCTAATCTCTCTTGTTTGTTCACAAAATATTTTCCATATAAAAAAATGACAATATATGTGTAATTTGTTTGCATACATGGAAGAAAGTTTAATATCTATAAAACTATTGAACTTCTGTTTTGGTTTTTTTTTTTTTAAAGAATAACGTGATTATTTCCTTGAAACTAAGTGGTGTAGGAATCACTTGCTCTCTAATGGATATGTAATAAAATAAGTGATTGTGTTATGAATGCATTTTTTGGTATCATGAATTTTATTATTAGAAAAATAGAAAGATGTTGTTTATATGTAATAAAATAAATTAAAAAAATTATCAATTGATAATTATAAAAGAAGTTGTTAATTAAATACTAACTTAAAAGGCTAATCTTTCTAGTTAAAGCAAAAGAGAGATCCAAGTACATGTATTTTACACTAACTCGTTGTTTTATTTTATAAATTTATTTTTGGGTATCATGAATTTTATTATTAGAAAAATAGAAAGATGTTGTTTATACATAATAAAATAAATTAAAAAAATTATTAATTGATAATTAGAAAAGGAGTTGTTAATTAAATACTAAATTAAAAAGCTAATATTTCTAGTGAAAGCAAAAAAGAGATGCAAGTGCACATATTTTACACTAACTCTTTGTTTTATTTTATAAATTTTATTTTATTTATCTTAGAGCTTAATTCTTGTTGTTAATTACAAATGATTTTTTTATATTTAAATATGTCATAAAAATATAACTTATTTATATAAAATGTACGAGGAAATGAATTGCTGACAAATTATAACAATCTTTTCAAGCATTATGAAATTAAAAAAACATTTTAAAAAATAAATTACCCTTTAAAAATAAAGTCAAACTAAAAAAAATTAAGAACTAGGATGGGGTATTAATTAATATTTAAATAGAAAAAATGAAATAAAATGGAAAGGCTAAACACTGATGGTCGTGACAGTACAAGCCCAAACTAGGCGGCCAATCATCAAAAAACTTAGGCATGTGAGGTATGCATTTTTATTTAGAGAGTCATCCATTCCATTTTTTTTCCTAAATGGTAAAAAATAAAAATAAAAATATATTTTCAAAGAATTACAATTATTATACAATTCACCCTAAATTCAAAAGAAATTTTGATTATAAAATGCTTGATAATAAATTAATTATAAGAAATGAAAACAGTATAAAGATTATAGTTATTATGTAATTCACCAAAAATCCAAAATATATTTTGATTAGTAGCGGCTTTAAAACCACATATATGATAAGAAAAGAAACATTGCAAAAAATATAATTTTTATGCAAAGTTTAATTTTATAAGAAAAGAAGCCTAATCTAAAGTTTTAACAACCATTAACTTCATATGAGCAAGAGATTTGACATTTTAGTCTTAGGGGTTTGGGGTTAGTGTTTGATGTTTGGATTAAGTTAGGATTAGTTAAGGTTAGATTTTTTGGTAAAAGGTTTGTATTATGGTTAGTTTTTGTGGTTAAAGGTACGAGGTTAGGGATTTTTTAGGGTTGGGGTTAGGGTTAGGGTTAGTATTTAAGGTATGAATCAATATTAGTTTTTAATGGTTAAGTAACATTATAACATTATATATGGTGTTAGGGTTTGAGGTTTGAATCACGGTTAGTGAGTGTAAGTGTTTATGGTTAGTTATTTTTTATCATTTATGGGTTAGTGGTTTAGGGTTTATCGGTAATATTTTTTAGGGTTTAAGGGTAAATTTAGGGTAATTTATGGTTTAGGTAGATATCATACTTATAAAACGTGATATTTGTCAATGCCATGTTTACCGATCATGACTTTTTTAAATATCATGTTTTGAAATCGTGATAAATACAAAATATGTTATTTTACCAATACTTTCCGTACATGTAATTTTATGTTTTATGTTCTAAGCGGGTGTTAGGGGTTTATCGATAATATTTTTTAGGGTTTAAGGGTAAATTTAGGGTAATTTATGGTTTAGGTAGATATCATACTTATAAAATGTGATATTTGTCAATGCTATGTTTATCAATCATGACTTTTTTAAATATCATGTTTTGAAATCGTGATAAATACAAAATATGTTATTTTACCAATACTTTCCGTTAGGGGTGTTTAAAAAAACCGAATAACCGAAAAAACCGATGAAAAATTAACCAAGAAAACCGAACCGAGATGAAAAACCGATTAAACCGATCACTAAAACCAAAAATCTTTCCGGTTCGGTTTCGGTTTCACCACCAAAACCGGTGAACCGAACCGACTACCCATAAAAATAAAGCCAGAAACGACCTAGTATAAATACTAAATGCAAATGGTACAGTAAAGTGTAAACCTAAACCTAAATTTACTTCTGCAGCCGTCGCCCACACCAGACCCTTCTTCCTTTCCCCTTTAATTTTCATCTTCTCTGCCTCTTGCCCCCGCATCTGTCTCTTCTCTAGCTGATCAATAAGCAAATAACCCAGATCTCCGCATCCATCTAGTATACTTGCAGTCGAAAAAAAACCCGAACAAAACCCCTTGGCGTCTCTCTTCACCTGCAACAGAAAGAGTCAAAGAGGTAAAGTTTACTGTTTATCCATGTGTTAATTCTGGCCTTCGTGTGCTTGTAAGTTTTAATTGTAACAGTTGTTCCATTAGAGATCTCTGACCTCTGCTTCTTTTTCTATCCTCTTGCAGCTAGGGTTTATGCATCTTTCTTCAGGTTCGCCCCCTTTCCCCGGCTCTCTCTCCTTTTTGTTGATTTGTGTTGATATCGAGTTATTGATTGCTTTGTGTTGATTTCTGTTGATTTGTGTTGACTGTTGATATCAAGTTATCTTTCGAAGTTTTTACTGTTTTTACATCTTGTAACATTTGTGTTGATATCAATCTATTTTTTGTTGTATTAATTCTGGGTTGCTAGTAGTATGTTCATGACTTCATTCTGTTTTATTAAAATTAAGAATTCTTTAAATTTTAATTATATTTTGGTGATTCAAGGTAGTCTTCTTTGTTCTTGGCTGATGCATGTTTAGTATTTTAGCATCAATGGTGTCTTCTTTCTTTTACAGTAATAATCCTT
>Ga0307515_10025505_pt1 | contig 10224 bp, 8 predicted proteins | sample 17_EM_MG_FD_194513 | JGI IMG/M metagenome (GOLD analysis project Ga0307515, IMG submission 194513) | Populus trichocarpa ectomycorrhiza microbial communities from riparian zone in the Pacific Northwest, United States - 17_EM | ecosystem: Host-associated > Plants > Roots > Unclassified | place...
CCAATTGAGAATGTATGGTCTATATGGAAAGCAGGGTTTAGAAAAGTAATGAGGGACCCTAACCAACGACCTCATGGTCGTGAGGAAGTCATTGCTGTTGCGCAGCGGTTGTGGGAGGAGCTGCCATGGGAGCGAATCTACAGGTGGATAGATGGCATGCCAAGAACAGTCTGTACTCTCCTTCGCAAAAATGGTGGTCCTACACGATGGTAGAGCCTCTTATATGTGTATACTACTTGCATCTTCATTCTTAATTAAATTGACCAGCGTTGTGTTGAGAAATCGATTTTTGAACGTTGCCCGTAGGTCGCGAAAATGCCAAGCGTCCGCTCACTTTCTTCACTCGTCTGGAGCCCACAGGTGATCCGACATGTTTCCTCGCTGCCGTACGCGTACGCGTCTTAACCCCCGCACTACAACACCAGCCAGCAACTCCCTCTTCCTCCATTACCTATGAGCGCATGAGTACTTCTGGTTCTTGGCTCAAGAATTGTCTACTAGACAATTTCTGAGTACAATTTCGGCTCAGGAGATATCACTCGACCTCTGAATCATAAAGTATCACTCATCTCTTGGATTTCTCAAAAAGGACCCGAGATCATGGCTATCAAGCGCTTGTTAGTCCTAAAATATCTAGAATCATGCCGAATATGACTGTCTCGCGGGTATATAGATTTTACTGTAGCTGTAGGGAGCGGGGTAATCGTTTCCTCCCGCTTCATGAGTCGGTCCCTGCTTTCACTCCTCTGGATAGAGATAACAGCCACTCTCACCGTGTCCAGATAGATCCACCTGCGAGGGGGCCCAGGCACCAGAAGTATTGGTAAGTTCGCACTCCGAAAAACCATGACAGTTCAAGCGCTGCAAATCCCAAAGAAGCAGAACGGGTTCACCTATCTAACAATACCTCCCATAAGCAATAAACTGTTGCATAAATACGCGTACTTGCACTTATGACGTTGAAACTACTACCTTCACAACACATATTCATGATCTCGATCTCTCTCTGGTCATAAATACACATCATATTAGTTCCTTCCATACCTAGCATACAACATAAACAAACGGTTGGATAAATATGTGCACTTTCACTGGCGACTGCTTACTCCATCCGCACAATGTACATAGTCTCGTGGTTATCATCGGTGCGTATCAGTAGAGACACGACTCCACTTTCTTATGCACATACTGTACCGAGCGTCAAGTTCGTACGAGATCTCAAGCGTGACGATTCCTTTCAATACCAATTACCCAAGACTAGGCTAAACTGCGATAAAATCTCTTCGGACGGGCCCTCCGCGATGCGTGACGCACGAACCTTGACACTCAGTACGAGTCAGTACAGTAAACAACCAATCCTACCGCGAGTGATGAAACATGAAAGCATTATCTCGATTGGCAACTTGCAGGGCCCCCAGACCAAAAATACCAGCTAAATCCGACGGAGCGCCCCGTGTACATGTGGTTTTCCACACCGAGACGTCTCCACTATCTGCACTTGCACTCGCCCCCAGGTGGAAGTGCAGAATATGTCGCAGGTTGGGTAATTGTATATCTCACATTTTGTAATCTGAGCAGCAAAAGGCGATTGCAAGTTGGTTTATTTGTGTATGCTGCTCGAGCTCGGGCTACCACCTCTAGAGCTATTATGCCATCATCATTAAATCTCACTCACTATACGTTTTTCTTTTATTTCCATCCCACGTGTTCATAAGTGGTCGGGTCCGCGCGTTCGCTCAGGAAGAGGGAGAGAGACTTGCGGGGACGCAGCAAGTCACAAGTGCAAAGTGCACATTTTATGCAACATTGCGCGCAGAGAACAATGTGCTCGAGTACTCGCAGCAGTGCAGGCGCCACCGATCAAGGTGGGTACTTCAGAAATGCATTCTAAGTTATATACTTCAAGCCTCAGCCGTCATCGATGCGCCGCGATTACCCATCTAACAGAATACTCCCGTCGCCTACACGTTTTCCGAATGCTAGTTCATGGTTAGAATAATTCCCATTCACTTCTGGCCTTATTTCTCCAACTACAATATGGATAGTATGATATTCCATCGGTATGATACGTCTGATCAACGGAAAGAGAAGTCCACCTTGCTGTATATTTTTGCGGTTATATGCACGATTGGTTTAGTCTTTCACTCATCCACCAGTCTCTCATCGTCGCGATTAGCCGCTGAGGCAACAAGCTGTTGTTACAGGCAATTTGTTGCACCTAGCGTTTGAACTGGCTGCTTGTAGGCTAGAGGTTGTGCATGTGGTCGCCCGCTAATACATACATTCATCCAACAACGTTCAGCACACATGCATGCTATCCCCTCCTCCAACTCCAACTCCCAAACACCCCCCTATTGAAAGAAGCTGTTAAACAAAACAATATAGGAAAAACTGCCCAAATGCAATATACCAAACAAAATAAAACCACAATAAATGAAACCGTCTAGCGAAAGAAGAAGAAAAACTTCACCAAACCCCAATTCCCAGACGCCAAAATTCAGCAAAAATCAACCTGTTGACTTACCATTATTTCGCTTGATTACTCTTCTGAAACAACATTTCCAGCTCCTTGGAAACCTTCCACTGTTCTGCAGCCTCCCTGGCCCGTGCCATCTCCCCATCCAAGTCTTCTACCGCAACTGAGTTCGTCCGAGCTCTTTTATCCGAACCTCTGGATGGACTATGTCCCCCTTCTCCCTCCCTAAGAGTACGGTTCCCTCCATCCTTGGACACCTCATCAACCATTCTCCCTCCTATAGGCGGTGCTCTGGGAGATACTAGCAAGTCCTTCCAACACCACAGCGGAGACGGGTAAGTGAACCATTCGGTGCTTTGGGGCTGCCTGAGAAGTGCTATAAGGTCGGCGGTTAACTGCTTCCTAGCGATTGAAAATGGACCGGTGACTGAATCCGCTGATTGGAGGCGGTATGGATGGGGGATATTGGTATACGGACTAGGGGAGCGCGCGGAAAGGGCAGCGACGAACGGGCGTAGAGTATTGCGGTATTTTCGGGCGGTTTCCGCCGTCTCGGGGAGTCCTTCGAGATCGGAGATGGTTTGACTTATCCTCTCCAAAAGACTCTCGCTTATCCGTGCATCTTGTGAGTGTTCTGATTGCAGGGAGATGTTTAGAAGCACCGTAAGAGTAGCCACAAAAAAAACACCTAGTACTGTGCGACTCGAGCGCACATCCTTCACGCCCGAGTCGCCCTCGGTAAGAGCTGCCAATGGCGGTGTTGTTGAGCATGACGGCGAAATAGGAGAGACTAAAGAATGGACGTGTTGCACGGCGTTGATGGCAGCGTCAATGCAACCTTCCGCATATTGAAGGTCATCTAATTCACTCTTCCTTCGTGCAGGTGTTGTTTCCCGTCGAGTATGGTGCGCAGTGTCTCGAGGGAGGTCACCGCGCTCAATTGAGCGGATGAGAGGGTACCTGGATAACAGAATCACGGAGCCCGAATAAGCTATGTGTGCGAGTCTGATGTTAGCCTTTTGCAATGCATCGTTGTTGATATCGAAAGCCGAATCGTCAGGGATGAAGGCGCGAGATAGTGAGCGAAACCATGTGTACAAGACGGTGAGTTTTTCGGCAATATTGAATTCTGCTGGGTCTGCGGTGGGGTTGAGAAGAGGAGGGTGCGGAAAGATGTTCTCCCAGAGTAATTGCATAACTCGAGTCAAGTCCTGGGCGATCTTCTGGTCATTTGGGTGGGTGCGGGTAAAAATAGACTTATTCCGTTAGATCATTGTACTGTAGGGGACTGGTGGTATATCTCACACTTCCAGTGCCAGCAGTTGGTGTGCTGGGAGAAGAGATCCGGCTGAAGCCGATGCTTCTCTTCCACCCACCATTGGGAGAAGCTGACCAGTTCAGGTCTCCACCAGGACCTGCTGCTATGGACTCTGCTCTAGATTTTGGCGGCGCAGGCTGCAGCGAACCCTCCATCCTAAGCTGTGTAATATCGACAGCTGTATGCACATAACCAGATTCCTTTGAAACAGATTCTCCAATGACACACCGGATAGAGCCATCTGGCAAGACGAATCGGTATTCTAATCGCCTTGATTTTCCATCCACCAGCCGAATGTCGCGGCTCACTCTTTCCCGATCCTGGTAATGGACTGCTCCAACCCATCCCGGATCCATACTCACCAACTTGCTTGTCAACCCAGTAAGCTCCAAAAACTTTGCATTGAAGAAGTAGTCGGTAATTCCATCGATTGTTGTCGCGGCTATCACCGCGACAGGCAACATATTGATATGCGCCACTGCGCCATCCCGTTCCCGAACTTGGATAGCATCGGTCGGCCTAGTACCAAGATGATCCAGAGTTGCTTTCAATGCAGTCTCAACAGCTGCCCTTCGTCCCATCTCTGCCTCCAATCTTAAATTTTTTTGCTGCAACATCGCCAGCACCATTGGTTGATCCTCTGGTCGTCCTAACAAGCCTCTGCCCCCAGTGTTCTCTGCAGGAGTAACATGCGAATGAGAACGGCAGATCCTCTGGAAGACATCTTCCAAGCCATCAGACGAAAAGACATTCAAGTTGTACCCACACAACAATGCAGCGTCTTTCCCAGCCAAGAACGACTCCCAGACTTCTTCAAGCTCGTGTGCCTTCTCATGCTCTCCGTTTTCGCAGAGGATATTGACCAGTTCGCCATAAACTAAGAGTCTGGGATACCTCTTCTGTAGTTTCTGAAAGAGCGGCCCGAAGTAGTCGAAAAAGATCTGTTCTTCGATAACCCCACGCGGCATGAGCTGTTCCAGGATAAGCTCCGCTGGTGCGAGAAACATCTGCTCTCGTTTCCGCAGTAACTCTGGAACCAGGTTCTGTTGTCGTAGATAGAGGTCGAGAGCCTCAAGGTGAGCCTTTGTTGCAACGATCACAGCCGCATGCTCGCTGCTGAAGAAACTGGGGAGAATGAAACTTGATATGGCATCAAAGAGCGATTCTTCGCCATTGTAGAATTGTATTAAGTGTTCATTGGGACTCCGTGGGTGGTTGTGGTTATGACTATGGCTATGCTGCGGAGGAGCGTGGGATAGGCGGGCAGCAGGACGCATAGCGCTGCACTCGGAAACGTTGTTGTTATTTTGCTGTTTGTTGTGGTTGTGGGTTGTAATTATGGCTAAGGGTGAAGAGTGTAGAAAGGTGGAATGGACGGTAGAAATGAGAGAGAAAGGTCGTTGGCAACCCTGTAAAAAGCAACTACTGTGTACCCGGCGGGGCAGGGAGGTGTTATGATTATGATAGCAGCCGAAAGCGATCCCACGGGCCGGAGGGGACCAAATGCGCACAATTGCGCAGGCACGTTAACGCGGACGAGAAATGGCACGATATGCGCGGACGCTAAGTATGCGTGTGCTTCAGTACTAGAAGTGCCTGCTCTACTTTGCGGTGATTATGGTGATTAATTGATCGGGGGCGCGGATGGTAAAAACAAGAGTGCGAAAAGTCGGTTTGCTGCGGTTGAGGGTGGGTGCCATCAGGTTTTTGACGATGGGGATGAACTGAATCGATTAACCATGGATGGCCATTTGCGGGACTCCACACGGAGCTAACAGAGTTCTAGATGTGCCCTGAACGTGCTTAAGTACTTCACAGACGCCGAAATTCTACATGGGTACATGCCGCCACCGCCTTCTCTCCTTCTTCCCACCAAATGCTCGCTCACATAGGGGTCTGGGGGACGATACGATGGCCAGCTGCAGCACAAAGTGCTACGCACAGAAGCCACGCTTGGAGTTCTATGTATTGGGAGTATATACCCAGAAACAGGAGGAGTCTCTCAGTCTCGGCCCTTCCTTCCTTCCAAACCAGAGACAATTAATATATATGTCGTTCATGCGGTACCTGCCGTTGCGCCTGACCTTGATGTTGAGTTGTCGTTTTTCTCTTCCAACCTTGGATCTAGAAACCTTGCCTTCACTTTCCAATGCCCTTCTGTGTTTCCAATATAGTCAGCGTTTGTTTGCTTCCTTTTTCCCTAGACCTTCGAGGCCGCGTTTTCCTTTGTCTGGACTTGCTACCTCGCAGGTTTTATATTGACCCCCGTGGGGTCTCTGACCCGATCGCGACTCTTGTATCACATCAAATCTGCGCTGCGTATGCAGATTGCGGCTGGCTTTGACAATTATTTTCCACAAAGCAGAGTGGGGGTTAGAGTGGAAGCCGATCGTGACCTGGAGAGAATTCCGCCACCATGATGACGATTATCAGCTAGCTATTCCTGGCACGACCTCAATGGCTGACGGCGCGACACCGAAAGAGATATGACCTGCAGGCAAGTACTTGTAAGATTGGGTTGGTACCGGCGCACTGGAAAACATCGGGCACGGGCGCTGACATTGATGCATAGGCCCATCCCGCCAATCATCGATCGCTGAATTAGGCGTTTTACGAATTTCCAGCTGGCTGGGTTTTCGGTAAGTCGTCGATCAATTTTGTATGGGGAAATTCGGCCTGCTAAAATCGCAGACCGCCATGACCGAGGGACCGAAGAGTAACTTAATACCAGTGCCGAAACATATTCCCGCGACCGACTGATGATTCTTCGGTTAGCTAGGATATTATTGTCAGGGTTCAAGCATCCTATCCCGATCTCGGGTAGTGCAGAATTGTGGGGAGGTGCAGACGCCTGCTTAACCGTTACAATTTTTATCTCTTTGTTCAACGAAGCTATGACTCTTGACGAAGCTTCGATAGCCGTGGCCTCCCGCTTGATCTCACCCCTGTTGGAAGATGATTTCCGTCGTGTAACGGTTGATATATCACCAGAATCTTATTGACAGATGCGCCCTGTCAAAGCCCTTCGCATTCCTAGGAGGAGTAGACGCACTGGATCAATCATTCATCAGTCGACTTTTCAAAAGGCTTGCATCACCCAGCCAGTGGAACCCGCATTCATTTCGTTAGCCAGAGATAGGCGGGATCTCGGATCACAGTGCCGACTCTGTTAATTCCTACCCTGTGAGGGGTCATGTCTTATCGCGGATGTTATTGATTTGTCTCAGTGTTGTGCCCTAACCGCACCTACGCTGGGCGAACACTACTAGTAAACCCGTCCTTCCTCACCCTTCAGCGAATACTGACTGTACCGTAACGAGCACTGAGCATGAGGTCTCTCCACGCTGTTTGAAGGCTGTTATCAAGGTTCTGTCCGAAGACAAAACATGTCATCTTGCTGGAGGTCATCCGTTTTGAATGGGTGAATGGAATTTCCTGACATTTTCCACACAACCATGGTCCGACCATACGATCGTCGAATCCGGCGTTTTCAGGAACACGTCCATACGTCAGAAGTAACTAACATTTTTGAGATGCCCAGCAAATGCCTAGATAAACGTTTTTAACACCACCCGACTCTCAAAACGCATCCTGCCGCAGGCCCTAATCATGCCACTAGAATCTCAGTTGCTTTTGCATTTTGTGTACCTACTTAAGTAGCTAGGCAACTTCGTCTGGTAACAGCTTGGTTTTGTTCTCCGACAGCTTGTTCCAGGCTGGCGCTCCGCTTCTCTGAACATCTTGAATTCTCGGTCCAGGGCTGTAGAGATTCATCAGGCCACTGAATGACGTTGTCGGTTGCTAGCGTCTTCAGATGCAAGAATGCCGATCTTAGATATCGGCATGTGGACGTGGCCCATTGCACATACATAAACGTCTGAGGTATTATTCATCTCAATGTTCTTCCAGCTAAGCGAAAAGCCCTAAAGGATCAGCAGGCGGCCGATAACCCAAACGCTAGCATTCTATTATCTCAACCCTTTGAACGACTGTTGACCTTGTATCGGCAGCTCCGAAAAAACTCTACGGAGGCCCGATTCGCGCACATGTGGGCTGTACATGTCCAGGCAACACTTTGATGTGTCATGAAACCTCATATTGAAAGTGTATGAACATCTGGGCAACGGCCTGAGGTCTGTGGGACTAAGAGCCTATTATGGACCACATGTTACCAACCAAACTTTTGATACCAAGGTTATGGGGCCTCTTACACCCTATTATTCATGCTCCGTGGACGACTTCGAAGGCCGTGAGGTATGCCTTAGAGTATGGTTAAACTTGTAAATCGGCGACAACCAACCATACATATTTTTGGGAATTCCCATGAATAGCAATGTAGGGAAGCGTTCAAGGCAGGAGCTGGACACGCCAAGAATCCTACAATGCCTCTCTGTTTGGGTGCCTAGGACCAATAGGAACCCCATGTGCGGATGGAGATGATTTTCTGGCCTGTGCTCTGGATCTTTGATCTTTAATTAGGCGGACCATACACAGTACCAGGGCGTATCCCTCTCTGGCTCACTATACTCGTAACGTATGGATGTGACTCGATTTGCAGAAATATCCTTCTTAGGAACAATTATGCTGCCGACCATCCATTTGTGCAGCTGACGTATCTATGCATCCGTCCAGCAATCCAATAGCTCCCACGATGCATATGCAAGAGGATATTCCAGGCAAACAAATGTGAAACCTCCACCACTGGCCAACCGCGTAGCTGAGAACCCCGTGCGGGAGTCCAGAAACTATTAGGGTATCTGATCTGACGATCTGACTGTATTGTAATCTCCGCCTACGGCCCGCCGGCGATTGCCATCTATATAGCTCATTGGGCCGGCTGTTGATGCCCATCCAAACAGGCACCAAATGCATCCATAGACTGAGCCTTGTAAATCCGTTTTCAAGAATCTGCCACGCGGGGTGGATCTATTTGAGGAAATCAACCCATCCGCTGCAACAAGATACCTTTTCTACGAACATTTGACGCACGACAAACAGCAAATTCCTAGTACCCGCTCGAGCCGGCTCTAACAAAAAGCACCCCCGGAATTCCGCATCAACTACAACAACAGGTTCGTAGTCGTATCGGTAGGTAGCGGTCCACTCGAAAATCCTGCACCCCGCCTCTCCACAGCCCCCTGTACAAAATCAGACCACTTCCACATGCCCACTGATCAGAGGCCACGCCATCTGCATCATACAGATACATTGTTTCTGAAATCACAAAAACAAGGCCAGATCGAAATCGAAAGCAGTGTCGCCGAGTGGGGAGAGATTTGGCAGGGGTTCAAGAGGGTATATCGCGTTCTAATAAGGTTTTGGATACCGAGAACCAGCAACCTTGGTGGGTTTATGAGCGAGCTGTAGCATGTGCTATCACTCGTGGAGCCTGTTTTCGAAGTCAATTTCTCAGTAAGTAATGGCAGTACTAATGCATGTACTAATGCGTGTTTTACCCGCCTATTTATTGACTCGTGAATCAAAGAAATGTGACCGCAAAGATATTCTCACTTCTACATCAAGTGTTCATGGTCCGTGAACCCTTACCCCGCCAGCGATTTGACAGGGCAGGCTTGCAGCGGAAGCGAATACGTGAAAAGGAAAATTAATAACAAGGGGCGGCGGGGAGCGGATCTGGTTTGCAATTGTTGAGTGCTTTTATGCTTGGTGAGATGTGTTGATGCAGAGACCCTGGACCCCAATATGCGAGAAATCGGGTAAATATACCATGGCTTGCATGGGGAGCAAGCTATGGTGACCGCACTTAATTCTCGTCGACGCTAACAACGTAAATATCAACACCACAATATTAACTAAAATTGGAGGAATACCGCACAATTAAGGGATATTCCACTTATGCCGTGGCTTGTTTTCGCTGTCAACAGTAACTGAGTCCTGGTGACTTATGCGGCTTCCTATCCGAGCCACTAGCCCTGCAAAAAATCGAAGTAACCCAAATTTTTATACCCTTGCCGCGGCTATCATTCAGTGTGTAATAAAAAAGGCAAATTATCCTCATATCCTCTGCATGATTTACAATATTTTTATTGGTTGTTTCGTCAAGAATTTGCGCGTTCAGGTGGTCCATGCGTGCTCGGAACAGGGTAAGGATCAGGTAGCCTAAACGCGATGTCGATCCTCCGGCCAACGAAGTGGCAAAAAAGAACGGCGCTTTGACTTCTACCCCAAAAACTTTTGCGCGGCTGAGACTTAACGCAAATCCCAGACAGTTTGGTTCCAAATGCCGGTCTGCAGAAGTGGCCTGATTTTTGTGAATGTAGATGGTGGTACCGCTGCTTCAGGCTATCCCCTACAGGCTCGTTTTCTTCAGATAGGTTGCATTTCCCGTTTAGGTAACAGCATATGTCTATGAGTCAGAGAAAAGTGGCAAAAGCGACCATATTATTGGCCACTGCGGCTGATAGCCATT
>Ga0307515_10025506_pt1 | contig 10224 bp, 10 predicted proteins | sample 17_EM_MG_FD_194513 | JGI IMG/M metagenome (GOLD analysis project Ga0307515, IMG submission 194513) | Populus trichocarpa ectomycorrhiza microbial communities from riparian zone in the Pacific Northwest, United States - 17_EM | ecosystem: Host-associated > Plants > Roots > Unclassified | place...
CAGCATCAACAGATTGTCAACAGAGCATGAACACAGAGTCAACCGAGTGTCAACAGAGTGTCAACGCCTTTGGGTGTTGCATCATGTATATTCCAAGGGCTCTGCTACGGCATATGTCCATAATCAACGTATTGGCAGCCGTTCTGTGTAAATGCGATCTTGATATGGTCACTGCACCTGTCTGAAAATGAGCGTCAACAGAGCGTCTACGATTTTGTGTTTTGCATCTTGTATAGTCCAAGGGCTGTGCTATGGCATTTATCTATAATCGAAGTATTGGCAGCCTGTATAGGCAATATCATGTTTGTCGTTACCGTTACACCTCAAAATGAGCGTCAACAGAGCGTCAACACACCATCAACAGAGCATCAACAGAGCATGAACACAGTGTCAACTGAGTGTCAACAGATTGTCAACGCTTTTGGGTGTTGCATCATGTATATTCCAAGGGCTCTGCTACAGCATAAGTCCATAATGAACGTATTGGCAGCAGTTCTGCGCAAATGCGATCGTGACATGGTCACTGCACCTGTCTGAAAATGAGCGTCAACAGAGCGTCAACGATTTCGTGTGTTGCATCTTGTATAATCCAAGGGCTGTGCTACGGCATTTATCCAAAATCGAAGTATTGGCAGCCTTTATTGGCAATATCGTGTTTGTTGATACTGTTACACCTCAAAATGAGCATCAACAGAGTGTCAACACAGCATCAACAGAGCATCATCAGAGCATCAACCCAGTGTCAACTGAGTGTCAACAGAGTGTCAACGCTTTTGGGTGTTGCATCATGTATATTCCAAGGGCTCTGCTACAGAATATGTCCATAATCAACGTATTGGCAGCCATTCTGTGCAAATGCGCTCGTGACATGGTCACAGTGCCTTTCTGAAAATGTGCGTCAACAGAGCGTCAACGATTTTGTGTGTTGCATCTTGTATAATCCTAGGGCTGTGCTACGGCATTTACCCATAATCGAAGTATTGGCAGCCTTTATAGGTAATATGGTCTGTGTCAATGCCAGTACACCTCAGGCATCAATGGAGCCTCCACAATGTTTGGTCTTGTAAATGAGGTGATTGGTAAGTTATTTGCTCGCTGCTATCCATAACCAATGTATTGCCATCCACTATGTGGAAAAGAGCAAGTGACACAGTCACGGCGCCATTCTGAGAATATCTGTCAACTCAGCATCATCCGTGGGTCATCAATTGCTGGTGATGCAGATCGGGTAATGAAGTCATCGAATGGATATTTGAGCTTATAATCGAACTAATGACCTCCTCCCTGATCAGAAATACATATCATTAAAAGAAAAACATGAATTAAAATATTGTCGATGTCGCAATATGCACAACATGCAAAATGTGATTACTGGATGTCAAATGATCGATTTTGATTGAGTACTATAATCGAATCGCAAAAGCAAGCATGTTATATGAATTTCCAGATGTACCCGCTGTACAACCCGCTGGGAACCTGCCCAATTCAGACGGGTAGGGACATGTCGATGGAACAGTACCTGAATCGACAGTTCGGGTTTATTCACGACCCAATCCGCCAATCTGGCTCCGGTTCGGTTCCGACCTGTACCCCGACCCGAAGTGATGGTCCAGACCCGTTGCTAACACTAATTGTGAGACATGATAATTCATCTGTGCATGTGCAAGGGTCGTACGCAGCATTCTAACGTGGTAAACTCCAAATCACGCCGCAAGACGACCAATGAGCCAGTTATCGTCTTTCCTGTTACTGTTAAGTGTGAAAGCAAAAACTAAATTAGTGACGAAATTTACCAACAAATTTTAAGTAAGTGATGTCATACGAGTCATAGAAAAAGCGGTCAAAGCGCAATACAAACCTGTACACATGACAACCGTCACGCTGCATTCATCCATGCATTCAAACGCACAACTCTCTGCTTAGCCCTGGTCCCCATGGTCGAGATTTTGAAAATTGCTTATGGTAGGTCATGGAAATCGAGGAAAAGGAGCTGGATCAGAAATGCTGGGACAGTCAGGCAATATTAATCAAAAATTAGTGGCTGGGTCTGCATGCCACGAAATGCCGGCCGAAAGCGCTGGAATGTAATCTGGCTATGTCATTGATCGCTTATATCATGCATGAAGTTGTGAATCGGATAGTGAGGGGCGACAAACCATCGGGATGCAAAATATAATATGTAGAACAGAAAGATTGGTTGTCAATAATTTCAATATACGCTTGGACTACAATAATTGAGCATACAATGACAGTTAGGCTGTGTGTAATGTGAGCGTCAACGGAGTGTCGATGATTCATAGTCTTTCACATTCTGCAATCGAACGGCTACATAGTCACATCCTGACAAAGTGAATGTATTGGACGTTTTTCTGTTTAAAAGGACAAGTCAAACGCTCGTTGCCATACCCTAGAAATGAGTGTCAACAGAGCGTCAACTATTTTTTGGCTTGCATCATCGATAATCCAAATGCTGGGGAATTACTCTCACTCGTAATCGGAGTATTGGCCGCCGTTCTAGGCAAATCAGCTAGGGACAACATCCCGACTATCTCCTAACAATGAGCGTCAACGGAACGTCAATGATTTTTGGTCTTGCATTTGGAATAATCCAGGGGCTGCGCAACGACATCTACCTACATTGCATGTATCAGCCGCCTTTCAACGCAAAAATGCTAGAGACAACAGCGCGACCATCTCCTAAAATTGAGCGTCAATGGAGCGTCAACGATTTCTGGTCTTGCATCTTGCTTAATCAAAGGGTTGTGCATCAGCTTTAATCCATAATAGAAATAATGGCCGCCTTTATAAGCAAAAATGCTAGCGACGATATCACTACTGCCTCCTACAAATGAGCATCAACAGGGCATCAACAGTTTTTGTGCTCGCGCAGTATCCTACACAGCAACATACTGCGTTGTGTTGTACCAAAATTGAACTATTAACGGTCAGTCTTTCCAATACGTTCTTGTATACCACTACACAACTGTGCATGCAATGTCTCACAGGGCTTACTTCATTGTTGGTTGTAGCTCTAGAGTCAATATTTAAGAACTAGCAATCTTCTCGACAATACCGTACCTATTGACATCCTTTCAATTCAAATTACCCAGCCATCCAATTCCTACTGCCATGTCGGATTCACTATCTTTCAATATCTCGTTGCTACAGGTAACAATATCTTCCAAAAATGAACGTGTCTTTACTCGTGATTTGAATGACCTTACACTACACATCATATTCGATGCTTGGTGGGCTTCTATGAATGTGGGCTGGAAGCGTTCTATTGCTTGGAGGAATTCTTGACATGCGCCTTCATGGCGGTTCTATTTGCATTGCGGAATTGAGGAGACCGGCAGCCCTGGAATCTTATGTATCGTTTGTCATCAAGTCCTCCGCTATCCATCAGATCATGGGACCAGCTCAATGGGCAAACACCTGCTGTCAAAAGCGCACATCGCAAAGTTGAACAAATTAACAGAGTCGGAGGTTAATGAATTGACTAGCTCAACGGTCCATTGTTAGGGGTTCTCCCTTAACAGTGATAATGGTACTTGTGGTAGGACCTGGAAAGCACATACCATGCTTAGTCCTCCAAGATAAGACCAGGATTATGCTCTTTAGCGGGAGTATACTAATCGTCACGAGAAACTCTGGTTTCTTTCATTCCTGGATACTATGCGGGACATGAACAAATATACGTGCACGGCAGTTGATAGTCTATTGCGAGTAAGTGGGCTCCGAACCTCCATCTTGTAACAAGTGGAATACAGGCAAGGCACACCCCCGGTATTGAGAATTGTCTCTACCTAAGCCTGACGTAACTGAGGGATTTTTGACATTGGCTTTAGCCAGAAGCAAACACCTTGCATTGATTTGCATGAGTCTGGATTGCAACATATAATATGTGTCAGAATCTACGTTCTCTCAGCACGGAGTGGTATCCGAATAACCCTACAGAGTAACTACCGAACAAACTCAAAGATAGCAAGATGTCTAGGTCAAGGTGTGGTCTGATTAATGAACGAATTGATATGTGTTCCCCGGGATGCGCGAGCATTTCCAAACGGCGCACGAAAATACGACGCAAGGATATCTATCGGGCATCGCCAATAAGTCCCTCAGATAAGTAGCTATCAATGAGGGATTTAATCATAGTCCGATAGGGGATCATCGAGGGCGATGCTAAGCCTGTACTATGCTGGACTATACACATATCACTTTGTTCAGGAAATGAGAAGAGGATTATCGGCCTGAAGAACAACGAAAGGACGATACCTACCAGCGGAGAAATATCCTTATATATTATTGAGTTTTTATGATACCTACATCTATTATATCTATACATAAAATCTATTAGCTTTGAGTAGCGGCTGCTCCGCATCTTTGGTTACCCTCTAAGCGGGTTAATGCCGGTTACCTTTGAGAACGATAACGACATTATTGTATACGCTCTGGAGTGCGTTATAGCCGACGCAAGACGAACCCAGCAAATCTTCGTGGCACAGTGTGTGTGGTGGCTAGCGTCGATTATTGGACTTGAACGAGAATTGGTTTCCCATATCGATAAGCTTCAAGGCGAGGGGGATACGATTAAGCTCCAAACCGGAAAGAATACAACTCCACAGGAGCTACTTCCCCGAGAAGTTTCGGATACTCCTAGGGACCTTGATGAGAATAGTCGAGTAGATCAAATATTAGATCATACCGAGCAGTATTTAAAAGAGTCTAAGCTACTAAGAGAAATAGCAGCTTTGAAGACTTCCAGGACAACAACAACTGGTCGAATTAATCCATTGGGGAAAACCAAGAAATCTCTAAGGAAAAACCAGCAGATATCCAAGGACGTTGCGGTTAATAAGAATAACGATTTCAGTAAAATTGCAGGGATTGATATTAGCGAGATTAGAAGGAGGAGAGCAGCGGGAGAGTGCTTACGTTGCGCTTGGCCCTCCAATAGGAAGGGGAATCATCGAGTTAAGGATTGCCGTCGACAGATTAAACTCGATAAAGAAACTGCCATATTCCCTAGGGATAGGAATTACCAAGGCCCCCCGAAACCTTCAGAAGGAAGTGATTCTGCGGATAGTTCTGATTCTGAAGATAGTATAGATTAGGATCTACGGCCGTACACACCTTAGGTATTTAACCAAGTATCTTAGATAGGTGTTGTTACCCATAACATCGATGAAGCAGCACTGGCCATATTGAAGAGCCAAGGAAGTCGAGGGATTACAATAGTAAGTTCGCAAGAGAAATTCATTGGCGACATTGACTTCTAAGCTATATTGACTGTATTAACAGACAAAATGCTCCAAACTAGCAGCTAAGGACTTTGTAACCGCCAACTTTCACCAAGACACTTGAAATCGCTACCTGATGTTAGAATTTGTTCGGCTGATATACCATGGAATGCTATATCAAACCTTGAGCTACGGCGGTTATATAACGCATTACGCAGCGAGCTTGTGCTACCGTCATCGAGCACCCTTAGCAACATTTTTCGGAGGGAATACTCACTGACTGTGGATGCAATTAAGAAGCAGTTGCCAACAAGGAATAAAGTTTGTTTAGCTTTGGACGGGTGGACATCAACAAACAAATTAGCAATGATGTCGGTCATTGCATATTATATGGATCGGAATGGGGCAATGCGGGAAGTACAACTCGCTTTCGATGATGTCAATAGCCTGTTCTTTTCCTATTTCAACAGCTAATTCCGGATATTAGGTCAAGGGTCAACATACTGGAGCAAGGCTAGCCACACATTTGAAGGAAGTTCTAAATTGTTTTGAGCTTACTGACAGCCGCTTGCTTGGAACTACAACTGATAACACCTCCTCAAATTACTCGATGACTCGGGAACTACAATCCACACTTCAGGCCTTAGGAATCGAGTGGCCTGCATTGAGAAACCGCATACCATGCATGGCACATGTCATTCAGCTTGCTTTAGGTGCATTCATGAGCAGTCTCAGTGTCAAAGGCCTTACAAAGTCGTGGGAAGCACATGAGCGCAATCAGCAATTTGGAGAGAATGAAAGCACACATATTGGGAAGAGTCAAAGACTTCGAAAAGAGGGCAACACTAGAATCAATAAGGTGTCTGCTATGAAACCAGGTCTGGCCAAGATAATTGAGAAAGTACGTATTTCAAGATACTCTGAAAATTCAGAAACTGACCATCATATAGCAGCGAATGGTAGCTGTGTTGATTACGTTGACACCTGGTCGTCGAAATGAGTTTATAGACTGTCAAAAAGCCAAAGTACGAATCACAGTCCTTCCTATTATGGATGTGAAAACAGGGTGGAATTTGACAATGGAGTTGCTTGAGCAAGCCTATCGATTACAAGAATTCACCCGCGAGTGGCTGAAGCATCCACAATACAGCGATTACCAGTCACTCTACACAACAGAGAATGAATGGACAATCGTCAAGTACGTCATGGAAGTGTCAATGCCATTCCGATACTGGACTCTGTGGATGTCGAAATGACATACGGTCAAACTGCATCATGTAATCATGGTCTATAATGACATGTTCGATCATATGGATGGCGTTTTGCGAGCTTTAGCTAAGAAGATAACTCAGTGAAAGGAACATTTATACTTCGCTGTGAGGTTTGCGTGACAAAAGCTGTGCAAATACTATGCTGAAGTCACTCCAATGATGGATATGCTTCACATTTCAGCACATATTGTTGATCCTTTTCGCAAGTTGCAATTGTTTAGGAAATGGGGCAAGGGAACGGATATCAATCCTGAGGACAAGACTTCTTATACTACCCAATACCAAGAGGCATTTTTGAAGTATGTGGAGAACGAATACTGCGCCAAACACAGACGATTGTCGGTCACGAAACATGAAAAACCACAGAGCAATGACTTCATCCATTCTGCAATGCCTTCTCAATCTGGTCAATCATCTTTTGATCCATATGATTTGTCCAGTGGTGTTGACAAGTACTTAACGTCTAGAAATTTGGCCGAAACGACACCCGGACGGAGCTATCGTGCAGCACGCTTATTGTCCGCCACCAGGCTCTATTTGAATTCGCCGCCTGAAGCACCAAAGAACTGGGGGCAAGGTAATCCGAATCTCGATGATTACCACTCCGACCCGATGGAGATTAGCAGTACATTTTGGATCCGGGATATCGCGGACTGGGGGCGACAGCAAGAGGAAACACACTCAAAGTATGCCGATCTCTCCAATGTGGCGCGAAACATATTCTCAATCATACCGCATGGTGTCGGAGTGGAGGCCAGTTTTTCCCTTGGATGAGACGTTATCGGCTGAAGGCAGTAAAAAACCACAGGCAAAACCCGTCCAGAAAAGGTTGTAGTAAGGCAGTATGCTCACGCTAATAATGGCATATTGGCTGGCCATGACCCTGTATCGGATAGGTCGGAAACCGATAACGACTTGGAATTGAAGAGAGAGGCAGAGGAAAGAACATTGCACAGAATGGCCAAGGTCCACAACATTTTGGAGATGTGGCAGGGCAGCCAAAACTTACGTACTACACAGAAGGAATCACGCACTCAAAACAAACAGATGAAAGCCATAGGATACATTTCAGATACGGAAGAAAGCGTCAAAGCATCCTGGTCACTCTTTGAAGATGATGGTGTGGTTGCAGTTAAATTGTCGGAAAGATCACCGTTGCCACCAGCTTTGTCTGCTAAGGAACTCGCTGGAGGACGAACTCAAGTATTGAATGTTCACCGAATACGGAGAATCGACCGTCATCCAGTCAAAAGTGATGACGACCGTGCACCCGCATGCATTTCGGACACTGAAAATTGGCCCACCTTGAACGGTGACTTGGATAATCCACATGAGAGCGAAGACAACTGTGAGGCAGACAATGAATCAGATGTATAGCAAGGCAATTGCTTCGAGGATTGGGAATGCCCTGAGCAGTGGGATGTGTGTTCCGCTCCATATGTGCCCGGATTGATTTGGCCAACAGGGAGGTCAAAGACAAAGACTGAAAAGGGGTTGGTGACGGTCAATGCTACCAAAACAAGGAGGATCAGGGGAAACAGAACAAAGTAGGACAGATTGGGACAATATGTTTTCAGCGGGTTCTTTATGTTGCTTGACCGAGAATTTCACTTAGAGAATTATGATGGGAGAATATTGACCAGTTATGTCTAACTGGTAGTTGATAAACACAAGCATAGCAGGCGAAATGCGTTATTCAACGTGATACATACCTTTCAATACAATGAGAGCGACCCATGCCAGAATATTACTAAGGCCACAGGATCCAGTCATAATCAGCCCAAAAAGCATCCAATAAGTTTAAATAATCATCAGTACAATTATCAATGGCAGCAGATTTTGACTAGACATCACATTAAAATGAGCGTCAACGGAGCGTCAACGATTTTTGGTCTTGTAAGTAAGGTAATTGAATATTCAATTGGTCACTGCCATGCAAAAAAAATGTGTTGGCAGTCTTTATAGGCAATACAGATAGCAACTGGGTCACTGCCCCATTCTGAGAATGAGCGTCAACAGAGCGTCACCGATTTTGGGTCATGTACGTAAGGTAATTACCAATCAATCTGGTCGCTGATTCACATAACCATCGTATTGCCAGCCTGTATAGACAAAAACGTAAGCAACACAGTCACTGCCCCTTTCTGAAAATGAGTGTCAATGCAGGGTCAACGGATTTTGGTCATGCAAGTAAGTTAATTACGATTCAATTTGGTCACAAATACACATAACCAACGTATTGGCAACCTTTATACGCAAAAAAGAAAGAGACACGGTCACTGCCTCATTCTGAGAATGAGCGTCAACGGAGCGTCACCGATTTTCAGTCATGTACGTAAGGTAATTACAAATCAATATAGTCGCTGATTCACATAACCATCGTATTGCCAGCCATTATGGGCAAAAAAGTAAGCGACACGGTCACTGCCCCATTCTGAAAATGAGCGTCAACAGAGCGTCAATGAATTTTGGTCATGTAAGTAAGGCAATTACGATTCAATTTGGTCGCGAATACACATAACCATCGTATTGCTAGCCTTTATAGGCCAAAAAGAAAGTGACACGGTCCCTGCCCCATTCTGAGAATGAGCGTCAACAGAGCGTCAACAGAGCGTCAACGATTGTTGGTCTTGCATCTTGGTTAATCTAAATGTCGCTTGGTGGTACAGATTCATATGCCAAGTAATGACCGCCTTTTCGGCCAAAATAGTACAACATTTCTTTCTTACCCCATCATTTAAAGAGTGTCACCCGAGCCTCAACAAGTTTTGTTATTGCATATAGTGTAATCCGGGTATCGCGCAGATATTCGAGCTCATGACAGAACTATTGACAGCCTTGTAATGTAAAAACACAAATCAGACATGGAATCATACTGATTCCAAAATAATCAATATTGCAATGTGCAAAACATGCAAAAAGTCATTGTTGGATGTAGAAAATGCGATTTTGATAAGATACTATTATTATACAGCACAAACAAGAGTATTATATGAATCTACAGATGGACCCGCTGGACAACCCGCTGACGACCTGCCCAATTCAGACGGATTGTGAGATGTCCATCGAACCGTACCTGAATACACAGTTCGGGTTTGTTGACGACCCGGACCGCCAATTTGGGAAGGGGTCGGTTCCAACCCGTGCCCGGACACAAAGCGCCCATCCGAAACTGTTGCTAACACTAGCTGTGACCGTGTCACTTTTTCTTTTGAGCATAAAGGCTGCCAATACATTGATTATGGGTAAATGACGTAGCATAGCCCTTGGATTATACAAGATGCAACACCCAAGATTGTTGACACTCTGTTGATGCTCTGTTGACGCTCATTTTCAGGTGAAGCGACATCAACATTAATGATATTGCCTATAAAGGCGGCCAATACTTCGATTATGCATATAAGCCGTAGCACAGCTCTTGGATTATACAAGATTCAACACCCAACATTGTTGATGCTCTGTTAATGCTCTGTTGACGCTCTGTTGACGCTCTGTTGATGCTCTGTTGACGCTATGTTGATGCTCTGTTGACGCTCTGTTGACGCTCTGTTGACGCTATGTTGACGCTCTGTTGATGCTCTGTTGACGCTCTGTAGACGCTCTGTTGACGCTCTGTTGACGCTCTGTTGACGCTCTGTTGACGCTCTGTTGACGCTCTGTTGAAGCTCTGTTGAAGCTCTGTTGACGCTCTGTTGACGCTCTGTTGATGCTCT
>Ga0307515_10025507_pt1 | contig 10224 bp, 5 predicted proteins | sample 17_EM_MG_FD_194513 | JGI IMG/M metagenome (GOLD analysis project Ga0307515, IMG submission 194513) | Populus trichocarpa ectomycorrhiza microbial communities from riparian zone in the Pacific Northwest, United States - 17_EM | ecosystem: Host-associated > Plants > Roots > Unclassified | place...
GACGTTTTGGAATCAAGGGCGGTGGAAAGAGGCCGAAGAGCTGTTTATGCAAGTAATAGAGACAAGAAAGAGGGTGCTTGGGGAGGAGCATCCTTCCACGCTAACCAGCATGGGCAACCTGGCGTTGGCGTATAGGAATCAAGGGCGGTGGAAGGAGGCCGAAGAGCTATTTATGCAAGTAATGGAGACGAGAAAGAGGGTGCTTAGGGAGGAGCATCCTTCTACGCTGACCAGCGCAGCCAACCTGGCGTTAACGTACAGGAATCAAGGACGGTGGAAGGAGGCCGAAGAGCTAGAGGTGCAAGTAATAGAGACGTTTAAGAGGGCGCTTGGAGAGGAGCATCCTTCTACGCTACCAGCATGGCCAACCTAGCGTCAACGTACAGGAATTAAGGGCGGTAGAAGGAGGCCGAAGAACTATTTATGCAAGTAATGGAGACGAGAAAGAGGATGCTTAGGGCAAAGCATTTAGACACGCTGACTAGCATAAACAACTTTACATTTACGCTGAAGAGTCCTAAGGCCGCAACGAAGAAGCTATCTCGTTAAAAAAATGCTTCTAGCTTGGTATCCTTACACAGAGATATCGCTTAAAGCTTAAATAAGTGGTAGATGGAGAACTTGGCGATAGGACTTTAAAGCGATTTAATTTTGTATATAACATACTCGTAAGTCTCCTAGGCATAGCCAGAAAATATTATCTAGTAATAGGGCTAGCAAAGACCCAAGAAAACCTGTTTTCTTGTGTCTAAAGCGATAAGTTTAGATTATGAAATTTGTGCAAATGTGGAAGGGGTAGAGCTGTTTAAGCATGCTGACAAGTGATATCTAACAGTAATTAAAATGATTTTGGCACAGGATGTCGCCGCCATAATCGGTTGACAAGTTGCACGCTGCTGCCTGACGATAACCTGAATTTCCATACAGCCATTTGCGATTGGACTAGCTTTGTCGTTATCTTGCCGGCGCTCGCAGGGAGGGTGCCGACCCGCTCAGGTCACCCTCAAACTGTGATTGAGAGTACCCTCACGTACTGTGGCAAATCACGTGTCTGGGCTACAGGTAAAACTCCTTAGTACGATACCGGGTATATAACGATACCATTGGTATTACGATCTACACGCCCTGATCAAGCCTTTTTTGGTGTAATTAACGATAATCTGACTTTTGACGATATCGTTAGGTTCCTCCACCAAAATCGGTATAACCAGTTTTAATTCGTCGGATTTGGCCTTGCCTTACCGCAAGGTCAGCCATCAACTTTTACCAAAATCTGTCAAATTAAACCTTAGATCTTATTCTCCATACTTAATAAACACCCCAGTACTATAATTGGAGGTTGCTCACTGGGCAGGCGACTTCCTCCATCGAAAAATTAATTAATCCTCGATATTAGAAATACTAAGCGATAAATTTAAGCAGCTTGATTTAGCTAAATCGCCTTGCGGGCAAGGCCCACGAGAGCACGTAGCAGAGCTCTTCGCCGGACCCGATCGCGATGCGGAAACAGATAAGGAGGACGCCCAACAACCTTAAATTAAGCTTAATGAGGCGCTAGAGGCCTTATGAACCCTTTGATTGTATAAGGAATAACAGGAAGCTGGTGATAGAGAAGTTATGGTAACTCTGTTAAGGCACGATCGTCGAATTTAAGACTGACGGCTTTAAACTACTAAGCAAGTGGCGATCACCTCTTTTTTTGGTAGAGCCAGTTACCCAATTACGGCTTTGCGCATGTAGATACACAATACATACTATAATTTTGATTTTTGGCGTATCTTACATACAAAACCTGAATACAACGATACCATTAGTATTACGATACGCTCAGCTGCAGAAGCTATATCGTACTAAGGAGTTTTGCCTGTAATGACGCCTTACTAGATAGGTAAGGTGGGACGCTAAGACTTTTCGTTTCACAAGCGGGGTAGAGCCTGAGGGCTAGCGACTGTATCTAGCAGAAGCCAATTTCGCTGCCTTGACTTGTCACAATCCGATCGACCAGCTTCCCCTCATCCTGCTTGCCTTCGTTTCCCCTCCACTTGTCTGCTCTAGTACTCCGAGTCCGTAGACCTACATCATCTACCGACCGTCGAGAAGCCATAACCACTAGCCGGCATCACAACTTTAAAGGACTCATATGGCGCGACCAGACCCCAGTTCCCAATTGTTGGGAAAACAGTTCAATATTTCAACCACTTCAAAGCGCTTGCAGTGTACAAGCACGAGAGAGCCCAGTGTCGCCACTGCAAGATGACATTAAGAAACAGCAATCCTCGCCGTAACGCTCATCTTCGACAATGCAGGAGTCTACAGATGGTCGCCTAGCGCGGCGGTTCTTCGTCTGTACAGCCCAAGACTGGGACTGGGGCTGCGTCCAAACTTCAGACTACAGCACACCCCAAGAACAAACGCAAGCGCTTCATCATATACTCCTTAGATGACGACGAATCGGTAGAAGACGGGTCAAATGAAGGCGAGACGAATCCTGACTTAGTGTCTAGACCGACTGGATCTGGACTGACACCTTATGAATCCGACACTGAACCCCAGAAAAGCCGCCCAGGAAAGCAAAGCGCTCGGAGGAAGGAGTGCTACAAATGCCGCAAAAGATTTTCACTGTCTGCTCTCGAGGACCATCGCGCAACCTGTTTATTTGAGAGATGCGGCTCATGTCGGCAGAGAAAAATTCCACGGTCAGAGATGGCGACACATCGTTGTAATCAACAATTCTGCTCGAAAATGCAGGAAACATGTCCCGATTTCCACTTTCGACGAGCACCACGCCAGCTGCACATTAAGGAAATGTAATGGGTGCAACACGGCGGGGATCCCGGAGTCAGAATTCGCAGCGCACAGGCTCAGCTGTACAACGATCCGCTGCCCAGGATGCTGTCAAACGTTCTCGAGCTCTGTTTACCTTGATCACATCGCGCTCTGTGAAGTCCGGAGATGTTATCGATGCTTCCAACCCAAAATTCCGCAGTCAGAAATGGCAGCACATCTGATAGTTTGTCCTATGCGGCGATGCCCGCGGTGCTGCAAGACGTTCTCGAAATCAGCATACGATGCTCATCTCGCGATCTGCACGTTCAAGATCTGCCTGAACTGCCGTAAGGGCAGAATACCAGCCCCCGTTTTCGCAGCCCATCGACTTAATTGTTCGAAAAGGCACTGCTCCAGGTGCGGAAAAATATTCCTTGAATCAGAATATGGTGCTCATCGCGCAAGCTGTGACCTCCATACTTGTACTCGCTGCAACAAATCGAAGCTGCCGGCGCTTGAGTTCGAGATACATCGCAAAGAATGCACCTTCAAAAGGTGCCGCCACTGCTGCAAGTCCCGAATACCTAAGGCCGGATTTGAGTCCCATCGCAAGGCTTGCTCCAAGCGCCGGTGCGCAAGGTGTGGCGAAAAGGAGATACCGGTCGCAAACTACCACCTTCACCGCGCCACTGTTTGCCGACAATTTCAAAGATGTTATGGTTGCACCAAGGTCTTCTTGATTCAAGATTACTCTCAGCACATGCAATCCTGCCAACTTCGATCTTGTAGGGTGTGCCAAAAGAACAAGATTCCAATATCGGACATGGAGGAGCACCTCGAGAACTGCAACTTCATAGGCCATTGTTACAAATGCGACAGGAAAATTCGGAAGGGTGTGGAACACGTTTGCACGCACCGCCGATGTCCCCATTGCCGAAAAACATTCCACGTCACCGAGCTTCAGAAACATCTGTCGATTTGCGAAGGGCTTGAGTGCAACATCTGTCATCGCAGATTCGGGACTTCAGCCGCTTTCCGTCAGCATCGACAAGAAAGTGGCTGCCTCGATCTCATCGGCCCGTTACCCCAACCATCAGATCAAGTTCTCAAACCACTGAGTGATGTTCGGGCCCGGATCCACAGCCCCAAAACCCAATTTCCGAAGACGGCAGCTATTCAACGCGTTATGGAGGATTGGTATGAGAATCCTCGGACCACAATAATTGTGGACTGCGAGTATCGGGCCTTTGCGTTGGACGATTTGGCTTCGGAAAGCGTTTTCGAGATCGCAATCGCTAACGCACTAGATAAATAGGTAGTTCCGCCCACGGTCATAGACCATTGCCTCTGTCTCGAAGATGACGGATAAGGCGTATGACGCTTAGGCGGCACGGCAACAAGATGTGCCGGATTCCGCACGGTATAAACAAGTCGCGGCATGGTGGAGTTGCGAGGCCTCGATTGCGAAGTACTACAGTCCTAATGTCCGGCAACAGCGCCCGTTTTCGACATGGGAACAGGTTGCTGACACGATCCGCGCATACACGCAAGTAAGTCAGCTTCAGCACTGCGCTGCTTCTTAAGCCGCTTGCCATCTCCTCGTTCTGACCACATGGTAGAAACACGGCAAGCTTAGGAACGTTCTTGAATGGGGGTCCCATTACGGCGACTACAAATGTCTCGAAGCTGGAATGCGGAAGGCAGAGTCTCTAGACTTATTGCCTCCTAAACCGTTGTGGGACACTAGGCCACTTTCATGGTGGTCAAACATCAGAGCTCAGCTTGGTCTACGTTCGCAAGACCTCAGCCTGTCGCTGGGAAAACTCTATCAGTTGGTTTTCCCGGAAAGGACAGCACTTATTGGCCAATGGCACAATGCAGGTCCAGACGTGCGGATGACGATACAACTCATCGAGTTCTACTTTCAAAGAATGTCAAATGCACCCACGAAAGGAAAGATAACGGCGAATTTTGCTCCCTTGGGTGCTGAAGAAGTCTTGGACATACAGTCTGATGAAGAGTCTGAAGGAGGCTGGGAGTCAGACGTGGATGATGATCGTGACTCTGATTTGAGCGACGAGGGCTCAGATATGGGAGATGAAGTGTGGAATATGGATGAGGACTTCTTTTTGAGCGAGGAGGAGTATGACATGAACGATGAAAATTTGAATGCAGCTGGTGGAGTCTCGGATGCTGGCGGCCTGGACGATTATTGACAGGTTTCATGTCGCATGAAGCAACAAATCCAAAGCTTGTATTGGTGGTCATGTTATATTCCACAGATGTGTTGCTCATACTTCGTATCTTATCCTAGAACAATCTATGGTGCTGTAAGCTCTTAGATTAGCAGAGTGAAGATCATCAAACATATATGTCGTGCACTTTTAAAGTAAGTGAATTATTATGACTGGACCCGACCTCGAAATGTCAGGGAGACGGGAGTCTGGTGCTCCAGATCACGTGGTGCGACTCTTGCGTTGCCAAGTCGCGCCTTCAACAATGAGTCAACATCCTCCCACAATCTGAATGATATTCAGAGCAAGCATTTCGAGAGGTAATGTACCTGCACAAGCCAGTCTCCCAAATATTATACCTCGTTTTCTAACGCCTACGATTAATAAATACAGCACGTCAGCTCAAGATGAATCCATTATCATTCGTAAAACCGCATCCGCCAGCTCCAGCCCTTCGAATCCTAAACAGCCTCGGTAGACAGAAAACCGTCTTCACCCCTATCGACTCAGAAAAGAAGTGCATTACCTGGTATACATGCGGACCAACTGTTTATGATGATCCGCATTTAGGCCACGCGAGAAGTGCAGTCTCACTTGACATTCTTCGGCGAATCCTGCGTGACTACTTCGGCTACACGGTGAAGTTCGTGATGAACGTTACGGATGTCGACGACAAGATTGTGCTGAAAGGGAGGTATTTGTACCTCGAGACAAGGTTGCAGAACGAGCTTGAGGGCCAAGAAAAGAGCAGGGCCACGACTGATGCGCTCACGGTTGGGAAGGAAGCCCTCAAATTCTACATTTCACGATATCTGCTACTGTTGTCGCCAGACACTCCAATGGAGACCTACGACGTGGAAGTCAAGAAGGCATACAGGAACATTGTCGATGGGGAGGTAACAGAAGATCAGGACGCAAAACTTAAGATGCACATCAACAATTGTCAAGCCGCCGCCGGTGCCCTGCTGCGCTTAGAAAAGGCAACAGACTCCGCACTTTTGTCCGACTTCATCAATCAAGCGAAAGATGTCATACACCCATATCTAGACCATCTTCACGGCGCCACAATTGACAGTCAAGACCACAGCATGTTCACCGCCGTCGCACGCAAGTACGAAAAGCGCTACTTTGACGACATGCACGCATTAAACGTTCTCGATCCAGACGTCATCACCCGCGCCACAGAGTTCATTCCCCAGATGGTGGCATTCATTCAACGCATCATCGACAAGGGTTTTGCCTACCCAACTGACGACGGATCCGTCTACTTTGACATCTCGGCATTTGAAGCGGCTGGCCACCGTTATTCAATCTTAGAACCGTGGAATCGGAACAACACAGCACTCCGGGCAGACGGCGAGGGGGTGTTGGCGAACAAGGCAGCGGTGAAGCGCAATGATGCGGACTTTGCGCTCTGGAAAGCGAGTCGACCTGGAGAACCTGCTTGGCCGAGTCCGTGGAACAAAGCTGGCGGACGGCCAGGGTAAGTATATTTTATTTAAGAGAATTTATATAAATACTAAATATGACACTCTGGCGGAGAAGATTTACGCTGGCCACACCACGATAATGAAGTGAGTTTCACTCTTCTCTCCGGAGAGAATACTCACTATTAAGATAGCTCGCTCAATCGACAGCATACTGGTCCGAGGACGGCAAACCAGCTCCTTGGGTCAACTACTGGCTTCATACTGGCCACCTCGGTATCCAAGGCTTGAAGATGAGCAAAAGCCTTAAGAACTTCATCACAATAAGCGATGCACTCAACCGACCGGAATGGAAGTCCCGTTCCCTGCGAATCTGCTTCCTGCTCGGCGCCTGGCATGACAAAATTGAGTTGACTGAGAACATTCTCAAATCTGCGGCGGCGTGGGAATCCAAATTGAACAACTTCTTCCTGCACGCCCTTGACATTGGGAGATCATCAGACGACCTGGCAACGACATTGGACAACATTCGTGATGAAGAGCTTAGGTTTGAATCTCTTGACAAAGCGAAGGCCGACCTGCACGAGGCACTCTGCGATGCTTTCGACACCCCAACAGCCATGAGAATCATCTCGAATTTTGTGAGTGAATGCAACGTTACGGACCTCTCCAGCTCGTCATTGCTCTCTGGCGCCAGATGGGTCACCCGCATTATCACCATATTCGGCCTCAACCCGCAAGGTGAGGCAGCCGTGCTGGCACAGGATGAGTCCAACAGGAGCAGCGGGCAACAACTTGTACCGAGCCACCATTCCCAACTGATCGCCTGGCACGGAGTCGAAATACCGGTCGCTGCCCAGCAACCCATCCACGCTGCCTCCAAGCTCCGAGACGACGTCAGACAGCAGGTCCTATCCCAGAGAGACGACATCGATTACGGCTCCATAACAAAGCTAGCACACGGCGTCTCCCTCAGCACTCAATTGAGTACTCCAGCAGATTCCGACAACAGATATCACGTAGCGGCAACTCAATTCCGTAACGACATCCAACGTCTGGCCTCGGAGAGCGCGCCTGCGAAGGACATCCTCAGCCTCTGCGACGCCTTCCGCGATGTCCATCTCTCCTCCCTCGACATCTACCTCGAAGACCGCGAAAATGCCCCCGCGCTCGTCCGGCCGCTGGATTCGTCGCTCCGAAAAGCTCTGGCGGAGAAGCGTGCCGCCGCCGCAGCGGCTGAAACGGAGAAGGCAAGACGCAAAGCCGAGGAGGCGGAAAAGCAGCTGGCGCGGGATAATAAGGCGAGCGTTGATCCGAGGGAGATGTTTAGGAATGAAATGTATTCAGAGTGGGACGAGCAGGGGATTCCGACCCGGGATATAAAAGGAGAGGAGGTGACGAAGAGTGCGAGGAAGAAGCTTGTAAAACTGTATGAGAAGCAGCAGAAGATGTATAAGGAGTGGCTAGATAAGCAGGACAGCAGATGATACTCAGTGGAAGATACTAATTAACTGATAATTATTAGAGCGCCAGACATACTTCTAGGAGGGCAGCTGATATTAACATATACGACATACTTGGTTGTTAAGCCTCTCTGATATTTGCTAGATCCTGCCCTGCTAGCTTCAAAGCCGGAGTTTAGGGTATAAGTACTTGGTAGGAATCGGGTTCCTAAAACTCGACCAATCCAAAAGTCTTCGAACTCCCTGAAATCATCGCCATATATAGCTGAAGATCCCTGTAGTATCAGAATAACACCCTCTTCAGTATTAACTTACTGGTAATCTTCAAAGGAAAGTATAAACGAGGTTGGAGGCTTGAAAGTGGACTACAAATGGTCAGAAACTAGGCCACTAGTTGTCCCAGATTTGGGCCAACCCCTAGGTAGCTTACTTAGGATTGCTCAAGCTTGCTCAGGCTGCCAAGACCTACCCAGGATTGCACAGCTACAAGCTCAGTTATATACTTAGTCACTGCTCAGTTTTAAACCTTTGTATGATCAGGTACGAAAGCGGAAATAGACTTTAGTGAGGTCAGTTTTGCCCATAGAGAATATCGCTTATATTAGGAAAAAATTAAAAATTAAAAATTCATATTTATTATTTTTTTACCTTAATATATGCATTTAACTAAAGGAATTATTTTAAATCTATAAAGGAAATTCTTTAAAAATGTTATATAAGTAATATAGCGTAGATATTATTTATATAAAATTTCTATACAATTAAAGCAATTCTAGAATATAATATAACGTAGGTAACGGGCTCTCAGCCGGAGAAAAAGGTGGCCGATATTCGCCCGTGCGCCCACTACACTATTTTAATCTATAAAGAGACACTTATTACCACTCTCACACCTTATAATGCCTTCCTATAAGGTAATTAAAGTACGCAAATCAATCATAATTGGTATACTAAAAGGCTACATGAATGTGAGAGGAGAGAGGGGCAAATGACTAGGTACTAGCTAGGTAGAGAAACTGAGCGATTTTAGTGCGGGCGCAAGGACGAATATCGGCCACCTTTTTCTCCGGCTGAGAGCCACCTAAACCCCGCGAATCGACAATCTGTCCCGCACTCTCTTAACATCCTCGCTTGAACATTCACTTAATAAAGGGACAACTTAAGACCCCCGTATCAACAATACATAAATAAGTATCACAATACCTCTAGCTCCATCTTTTAAAGATATGCCTCAACGGAAGCCGTCCGCAGAGGCTCCTAAGTAAGTTACTTTAAGTTATATATGAAACACCTGCACTAATCCGAGAACAAGGCTTGGGGTTAATATAATAACACTTTCTGTCGGAGCAGAGAATCCTGCGAATTTTTGCATCCATCAAGACGTTCTCTGCGCATCCGCACAATTCTTTGCGAATGCCACTAAGCGAGAATGGAAAGAAGCTCAGGACCGCGTTATTCCATTACCAGAAGACGATCCGCACGTTGTCTTAACGTATATTCATTGGCTGTATACTGGAGTGTTCTTTACAGAAGAGGACGTTGAGATGGAGGTTGAGTGGGAGCGTCTCACATCTGCGTACATATTTGGGGATAAAATTCAGGACGGCGACTACAAAGACGCTGCGATCGACGCGCTAATACAAAAGGTACTCAATGAGAAATCCTATCCTATCCACAAGACTCGCAAAATTTACGAGAACACTGTTGGTGGCGACTCAGCAAGGCGTCTATGGATAGACTGGTTTGTTTATATCAACGATGCAGAATGGATGGATGAGGCCAAAAGGAACTACTACACCGAAGATTTCCTCTTTGATCTCTCCCAGGCACTTATGAAGTCCATTCGTGTTAAGGTAGCTCCCTATGAAGATAACACATGTGTTTACCACATTCATGGACAAAAACCCTGTTACAAGAACCGGAGGTTCCCTTGAAGAGATCAGCTCATGCTATGTTTCCTGAGTCTACGTCGTGTGTAAGGTTTGTTGCACGTGAGGGGATTGTGGTTTGAAGGCGGACACTGCGCTCGCGTGCGCAAGCGGAAGGTGGCAGCGCAAAGTCACCTGTGGAGATTGGGTCTCGGCTCATTAGACCGTTTTTTCTGGCAATCCACCTGCTACAACACCTGCCTGAATGGGCAAGGTGCTTAATCTTACCCTTGTTACCCCCCTGCCCACCCCTTGTACGAGGCTTGCACAGTAAAATATAGTGGCTTGCACAACTCTGCCAAGCAGGTGGATTGGTGGTTCAGTTCACCCACTAGGTGGATGAGCTCTACCACCAATCCACCTACCGTATAAGGTGTAGCTAAAGTTTTAGTTCCCGTTCAGCCCG
>Ga0307515_10025508_pt1 | contig 10224 bp, 12 predicted proteins | sample 17_EM_MG_FD_194513 | JGI IMG/M metagenome (GOLD analysis project Ga0307515, IMG submission 194513) | Populus trichocarpa ectomycorrhiza microbial communities from riparian zone in the Pacific Northwest, United States - 17_EM | ecosystem: Host-associated > Plants > Roots > Unclassified | place...
CTCGGCAAAAATACCAGAAATTTTGGTATCGATACCTTATCGCTAAATGTGCGCGGAAATTTAGGGGCCTCCAGCCTATAAATTTAGTGATAAAATGCCTGAAATTTAGGGACTACACGCTAAATAATTAGCGATAAGCTTATCGGGATCGCAAAACTCGTAAAATCGTAATTTTAATCTATTTTAATATTTTAATTAAAGATTTAGATATTTAATATATTTGTTTAAACCAAATTATTAGAATTCTTAATACTTACAAATCTCCTATTTTTAGTATATATAAAATAATAGTAAATAAGAATAATTAAATAATAATTAAAAATATGGGGCAACTATCGATACTATCGATACTGGTATTTTTGCCGAGCCTGCATCCAGCTAAGCTGGGAGCTTCTTGAATTCGAAGCGTTTAGCGTTATGAAATTTGTCTTACTTTTCGCCCCCTACTTTCAGCCATACTTCACTCAAGCAAAAACAAGCGGGTACCGAAGGCTAAAAACATGCTATCATTTGTGGATAGATCCGATTAGGAGTTAACATGCATGCATCTACTACTGCACGACTGCGTAACACAGCCACACTCAAGATTCTCATGAACATCAGAGGACACAGCCACAATCAAGATTCTCTAGAACATTGAAGCACACAACCCCATTTTCCTTTGCTCTCAAATCTTTTCAGATGGTTGCTCTTCATGTTACCTGAACAATGCCATCTTCGCATTTCTACGCCTCCTTACAAACATCGTGGAAGAAGGAATTACGTCTCGTGTCGCTCCTCCCAGCACCCACGAAGGACGCCACAATCGAGTGTACCTTGAGCATCGGCAACCTCGAAGATCAACGGCTGCATTACGAAGCGCTATCCTACGAATGGGGTGACCTAAATAGTCCCAAGCACGAGATTCTGCTCGATGGTCAACCTTTCACCGTCCGACGCAACCTCTGGCAAGCCCTACGCTGTCTCCGGACAGAATTCGCCGCGAGGACGCTGTGGGTTGATGCGATTTGTATCAATCAAGAGGATGTTTTAGAACGGAATCATCAGGTGAGTATGATGGGCAGCATCTATAATTTCGCATCTTCGGTGCGGGTTTGGCTTGGCGAGAGGGGCGACAATAGCCGAGAGGCAATCTTGCTGCTTCATGAGATCTGGGAATCATTTGAGGAGGTGTCTAGGCCTAGCAAAGAAGTTGATGAGAAGGCAGAGGCGCTGCGGAAGAAATTAGCTGTGAACGCGGAACCCGCAACACCGACAGGAAGCCACGACTCGTTTGATGAGCTTCCTGTGTTTCCAATTCATAGTGGCGAATCGTTCGAGTCCTCAAGGGACTTGTTGGTTCAAGAAAGGCGTGTGGGGTGGTGGAATAGGTTGGCTCTTAGTTCTGAGCCTGTCGCCCCATGGGAAGGAGTAGCGGCGCTGGTGGAACGGACATACTGGAGCAGAATCTGGATTGTTCAGGAATACCTCCTAGCTGCCGAGACGGTCATTCAGTGCGGCTGGGATTACATGGATGGAAAGCGCTTCGATGAGGCCGTATCAATAATCGGTGAGCTTTTCGAGCTCAGAAAAGCCGATCATCCTCAACCGGCACCTTTGATTCAAAGCTGTCTGGAGAGAATTGCCAACAGTCCAGGCATCAAGATTCCGAGAAGCAGGATTTCGGATAACCAGCGAACGTTGCTGGAGTTGATGGAGACCTGCAGGACATCCAAATCTTGTGATCCCCATGATAGGATCTATGCCATTTTGGGCTTGGCAGATGATATTCCACCGGAAGCAATCTTGGTGGACTATGAGAGGGAGATTTTCAAGGTCAAGGTCGACGTGGCATGGTGGTATTCTACTAGGTCTGGATTGAAATCTCATCCAGCTTCTGTGTCTCGTGTTTGTTCTCTGTTAGACGAAATTTTTATGGATTGTGAAGATGAGGAATAGCTGAATACGACCCCCAATCTCCAATACTGTGCTGATATTCCTCTCTACCTCAGAGAGTCAAGTTGCGTGATATAAGTCTCTAAAACCAGTGCGAACTTGTTTCGGTATTCCACTACTTCGATGGCAGATGGTGGTATTTTGCTTGGTGAAGTTGACCATTAACACTGCAAAATCTTGAAGCAAGGCACCAATTCATCCATAAGAGGATTTGTATGCGGGAGATCTAATGCTTTCACACAGCAATATAGAGAAGTCGCAAATGTTAATGAGGGGTGGAACCTTGAGATTATTTTGGGTGAGTTTTCGTTTTTGCGGATCGTGACTTCACTATTCTGGTCTCATGTCATTATTCTGAAAAGCTGAAAGCTAAGAGTTTGATGCAAAGTGCAAGAGCAGCATGCGTGCAGCAGACAAGCCCGCTGCGTCACTGAATATCTCCCAGCTCCAACTCTCCCACGGCTTCTGCAACCCCTCAAAGGCTCCTTTCGTGTATCGACACCTCAAATCATAGTAAATCCAGGTGAGTCATCCGCAGTGATGATTCTACTGAAATGATCCCTATCAGACAACAAAACATTGTCCTCATAAGGAGTCTCAAACTTGTCCATTACGATCTTTCCACCATCAGCCTGGACAAAACGACGTGTCTTTGCCTTCTCGTATTCAATACTACCCTCGGCTTCCACTACTTCCTTCACTATGAGGCATGCTTCTGTGAATCTCGTAGGCTGGGAACGCGGCACGCCAGACACGCCTGCAATCATGTGACTGAAACAGTTGTGCAATTGCCTGTCACCACCATACTCGTTTTCGGGGTAGTCCATTGGTGATTTCTCAACGCAAAATGCTTGAGACTTACGAAGCAGCTCAACACAGCGTTGATTCAAGGCCAAGAGATCGAACCGGAATATTTCCTCCTCTGACGTGAGACGGTCCTTGAAGATGGAGATCATTCTGAGAGGATGAACCTTCAGGCGTATCGACGAACCCTTGTTTCCACAGTTGGACGAACTTGCAGCTTTCTCAATGTTGCTCTCCAAGCACTTCCCGACAAGCATCTCCAACATAGCAAGAGGCTCCCCCGCTGCTCTTGTAAGAACCCAGCGAGGCGATCCCGGCTTGGCGAATTCTTTAATGGCGTACATGAGATCAAAATATGTTGACATGTGCCTCAACTTTCGATTCTTTTTTTGCGAAATCGGCAATTTTGTTTTCTTTCTCGGCCGAAGAGTTGATTTGCCGTGACGGTCCCTTGATAGAATGGTTGCGCTGATGCCCATGACGAGGTTGTAGTGTACTAAACAATCACCCGGGAGCTTGGGTCGATCACCGACGAAAATCCATGAGGGGTTCTGCCATTCGATGATTTTCTCAAAGTCAGTCCATTCTATGACCCAAGGATTAGCACACATATACCAACGACGCAGCTCCAAAGAGTTGCAGGACATCAGGTGTGGAAAGGAAATACGACGAGGTTCTTACCTAAACCCCCGGACAACTGGCCGCTTTGCTGAGAAGCGTTGTACAAATGAACAGAGGTAATTATTGCTCCTTGATCACCGCCCAATGCTATTCCGACCTCATGCACTCTTGTTAAGAAGAGTTGTGTAAGAAGACCCAAAAGCATTGGATGATTGCGAAGGAGGTAGAATGAACCCCAGCGGTAGAGAGCCGAGCGAACGCCCAAGTATTCATCTACAAGCTTCTGCATGAAGTCTTTCTCCAGGAGCTCGTTGATCTCCTTCTTGATAACTTGCAAACGTGGTGTTCCTATCTTGTAGAACTCATTGACTTTGTTGCTTTGGCCGAAGAATAGACATTGCTCCAGTGTTGCTACCATCCACTTTCGCATTTCCTGTGTTTCATCGAAACATCGACTCAACTCCTTGCCAAGAACACGGCGAGTATCAACAAACAGTTGAACCGCAAATACCACCCAGGTATAGATCGTGCTTTCTTTCTTGGCGATATTCAATGCTTGGAATAACTGGTCGTTATAGAAGTTGCCTTCACATTGCGAAATGACCAAACCAAAAAGTGAGAGGCACTTGAATAACGCTTCTTCGTCATCTGTAAGTCGAATTCCGGCAGCGCGGACTTGCTCTTGTTGATAAAAAGGTATCCTACCCTTCATAAAGAAGCCGGCAACCATCTGGTACGTAAGTTCGCAAAAGAAGACTTTGGAAGTAATCTTGAAGTTAGAACCAGTATATGTTGCAAAATCTTGGTCATGTTTCTCGTGAGATGGATCATAGTAGCCATTGTACAAGTACTTGATAATCTCGCTGTGGTCGCCGAAGCGGGGAAAGTTGGAAAGAAACTCTTCGTTGAGACGACGGAATATGGAGATGGCCGTATTCATCGTCACAGCTGCAGTGGTAAAGGCAATCTGACGCTCTCTATATTCGGCCCACTGCATCCACATACGTCAGCGACTGTGCAACCTGAACTGATGCAGCAGAGGAAATTAGATGTTGGGTTTCACTTACAGTCTGACGAACATAATGGCGGATGTCGGTGAGATCCTTGAAAAGGCAGAAGATCGCGAATGAGAGATCTTCGTCGGTAGGCTCAAGCTCGTAAGTATCGAAGGTTTTGGTTGACTTAGGCGGCAAGTTGTTTGACGTCCACTCGGGAGGCTCATCAACTTCTAGGTGCTCAAAGAGAGTGCCAAGACCCGCCACGTCAACATCTTCCTTGGTCCCGCTCATATCTTCTTTCATGTTGTTTCCCTTTGCCCCGTTTATTTGACCCTAGGAGAAGTTAGCCGAAGCCTGATACAGATTGTTTCGCGGCAAACTGGAACATCGTCTCAGGGAAGATTGACGATACTGCCAGAAAGAAGAACGAGATTAGGCCAACCACTTACAGGTTCTTTGCTTAATGGTTTTAAGATGCGAAGTGTTTCACGGAGTATTCCAATGAAATGCTGGTGCTTTTGGTTTGAGGCCTGCACAGAGACATCGCTTGGACCCTGTTGTCTGTGAAATCTTAGTTAGTATCAAGCCATAGAGGACGCAGAGCAGTATATGGAATGTTCCACTCGAGGTGGGATAACGAAAACCAAAGGCGTTTCCCCCCCACCTTCAGGCGAGTTCCAAACAATATTGTTCTAGGATTTCCAGAATTCATTCAAAGGAATACTTCTTCAATGTCCCAAAACTCGAAGGAACTTTCGAAGAAGGGGGCAAAGAAACCGGAGACCTACTCGAAACACTCGTTGCATGCTCTACGTGCTGCAATTACCTCCTCAAGTGTTCGAATGATTGTTCCGGGTACCGCTTGTACTGTAATGCTGGTTGAAATAGCCTTCGCAATTCGAGGGATAGCTGCCAAGGGGATTTCATGTGTTCGACCCTTCTCCGCGGCCATTTGGGCTGCTCTTGCCTTGCCTTTGAGTCTACCTTTACCCTTGGCAGAGGTGTCTTCGGATGGAAATAGGTCTTCGAAGGTATTCATCTCTCGTGCCTTGCTAGCCAGCCATGTTGTCACCTTTTCAGTACCGGCTTTGTATTGCTTATATGTGTCGAAGAGGAAAGGATCGATCGCCATCCTGATTCTTGACGCAGAGGTTGTTGTACCAAGACCGTCCCTCGAACGGAGGAGTTCGACTCAAATGCGATGTGCCAGCGAGTGTGGTAGAATCCAGCTCTCTGATACAAGGAATGGATTTCAAAAGCTGGTTGGAAAGCCAAAGCTGAGTCGAAGGCAAGGCGATAGGATTGAAAGCAAGACGGCTGTACCCATCCGCTGGGGTTTCATCGACAGTCGATGTTTTGCGGAAGTGGGTTAAAACTCTTGCCCCCTGCGAGGAAGGTTGAGGAAGGAATCAAGATGCCTCGGAGGGTTGGTAGAAGTGAAAGGTTTTGATGGCGAAGAATATTTTGGGTGGGTGTTTGTCAACAGAGCGAATGGAAGCGAACGCGATCAGATGATGAAATTTGGAGACCTTCAAATTCACTTCAAGAAGGCATGTTAGCCTATTAGTTAGAAGGTGAACCTGACTCGCCAAGTAGAGATTTCAAAGACTACGAATCAAGCCTCTTAATCAAAGCCATTTGTGTTCTTCTCGAAGAAGAGCATATGAAGCCTCTACCTCAAAATAAGCGTATCGTTTTGTACCAGAAATTTCTTATGATCTTACAATGCTCATGGCGAGCACACTGTCTCCTTATCATATCCATGTGTCTATGAACAGGATTACGAAGGTGGAGAAATGGTACTGCTTCGAACTTAATGATAACATTGCTCTAGAAGACATCGGGCTGACCATTTTTCTAGAATCCACAATGTCCGCGCCAAGGCGGATCATGCTCGATGAACCCGGACGTCGAAGGGCCGAGCATGGGGGGCCTTCCAGCCCATTCCACCTCTCGCATCTTAGCCAACATGCCGTCTTTCACCAATAACCTCAGAGCGTCTCTCTTCTCATCACCAGACATATTGAGTCTGTCGATGCACAAATGCAATTTCCTCAGCCCCTTCGACATGGCCAACAACTCCCGAAAAAAAACGGGCGTCTGCCAACCCCTCCACGCTTCATTTAGTGTCGGTTCACCAGAAACGCTAAGCACCGTCACGTGTAGTCGTGGAATGCTCGTTGCGTTTATCGTTGGTGAAGTGGTATATTATAGAATTTCAGGAGTTCAGTTCAGGAGGTTGACCTCCTGAACTGCACTACCGAACCTCTGCTATGCCTAATTGGGTCTAGTCTACTGGGCGTGCCGCGCACGCAACGCGGCACGTGACATTCTGCAAAAGTGCGATCAAACATTTAGCGACCTCACTCAACCGAATATTACCGAAATCTCTACTAGTCGTTCTCCAAAATTCAAAGCACTGAGAGGAGCAGAGATGTAACCTTGCCACAAGTCCAGCTCCCCAATTTGTACGTCGCTTTGCAGTATCGCCTCCCAAATGTTTCTCATATGCTTTATGTCAACCATAGGCCTCTGAGCCTTCCAATGGACCGGCTCGCGACTAGTCCATTCGACAGCCGAGTGCCACTTCAATGGAATCATTTGATCCTTCTCCGTCATAGGCGGTTCTTTTGAAAGGCAAATGCCAGCCTGATAGTCGTCATATTAGTTAGTTTTTGAGTCCTTCCGCTAATATCCGAACTTCATCAAAAGACCCAGATTTGCCCTCTTCAACAGGCTTCAAGTACTGCCAGAGTTCATGATGGTTCTCAATCCACGCTTTTCTCGACTCTTTGGGATGCGCTATCGTCGTCAGTGCAGGATAATAGATGCTGGTTGTCAATTGCGAGGAGAATCCTGCTACCACTGCAATCAATATGATCATCCTCTTCACTGATTTTGAGTAGACTGAGTAAACCACATCGGCGCTTTTCTCAGTACTGCACATCTTTTCCAACCTCGCATCGTCGCACACACTGGCCACACCACCTGGAGCCTCCTATATACGATCATACTGGTTCTCAACGCCTACCTGTGACACAGCTGTTACAACGTGATTATTGTTGGACACCATATCCAACCCCGTCTTCTCTGGAACCTTCGCATCTCGGTCCATCAGTAACAGCAGTATTGTTATTGAACAGAGGTGATTTGACTGCGACGGCAACGTACGTCGGCTTGCTTCTTATCGAGTGTTGCCTGTATGAATAACAAAGCGGAAAAGCTGGGTCTTGAGAGTGTTGATGATAGAGGGAAGAGCTCTCACTTCTCGCCTTATCAACTATGATCCATGTACGGAGTATTGTACCAGTACGTCGGCAAATGGCGCATCCGTTAGTTAGGCCCCCAATTAGGAGCGCCTTAAGGTGCGGAAGCCGGAGATGTCTAGTGCTTTACGAGAGGGTACGACTCTAGTAAGATAATATTTAGCCCAATCCTTCGAGTATAGACGAGGGTCAAGAACAGGGGGGGCCAAGAACAGGAGGGGGACCAACAAAAGAGGGGGGGCCAACAAAAGAGGGGGGGCCAACAAAAGAGGGCCAACAAAAGAGGGGCCAGCCAAAACAGGGGCCAGCAAAAGAGCGTCCTGCTTAGCTCTCAGGCTCGAACAGCCCGGACGGCGCAGATCCACAATGCTATGTTCTGCACCCTTCCTTTTCGACGCACCATGCCGCTGGCAGCCGGTCATGTCATATCGCTCATTTATTACCAACGCCTCCCAGTGCTTGTTTGCGCCTTCCATTTTTGGGCATCCCAGAATTGCAGAATGGCAGAATCACCTCCACAGGCTCCATAGCGCAGGTGATTGGGATGGAATCTAGGGATCTATTTCCGATGCAATCCTTGGTTGTGTACTTCCTAAAAAAGGACAGTGGAGAAGTATGTTGGACTATCAGTATCCCCTCGTCTGGTGAGACATTGCCAGCGCTAGCAGGGGGGTCTCGCTTAGAAGGGTTCACCCACCAACCGCCCAAACCTACTTCCCGCCCAAGCCAAAATTCAACTTTAATATTAATCTATCAATTATTAACATAATTTTATACTTTATTCAGCTTTAGTTAACAAATCCACTCTTTAATCACAATTATGTTTTCTTAAGCAGAAATTATTATTGATATTTCTTATAAAACTAATGTCAGTGCATGCGATGGCGAGCTGACATATGAAGGCGGCGGGTATTAAAATCCGTTCAACTCGCTAAGCGAGGATTTGGGAAGTCTAGAGCTATGCGGTTATTAGTATCTCGCAATTTCTCCCCAAATTTAATTATTATAATAATCTTAGAAAAGATTAATGTACTATTTTTCTATTATATAAACCTCTTATAGAAAGTTTTGGGTGTTGCGTTAGGGATTAGTGCGACTTTCCGTACAAGGCAATTTTGGTGTTCTTGGGCGTACTCCGCAAATGGACGATTTTTAACGCCCGTCGCCTTCGTACAAACAACTCGAAGATTTGTCCACAGGACTCGCCCAGTACTTGAAATATATAGGTGTCAAGCCCATAACAATAGTCCCACTCTGTTTTGAGAAGTCGATGTGGGCAGTGGTAGTAATGCTCGGTGTGCTCAAGAGCGGTTGCGCATTCACTCCACTCGATCCGACACAAGCACCCGACCCAGGATATCGATGTGTCTATTATTTTGACATCATCAAAGTATTCACAGCTACTGACTGAGACTCCTTTTCGTGTCTTAGAAGTCAGTCACCAGATTTTATCGGACATGACGAATGACATTCCGACTACCTTAGCAGATGTTATGCCAAAATCTCGGGCGTATGTCTTGTTCACGTAAGGAAGTACTGGTCAGCCGAAAGGGGTCATTATTGAGCACAAAGTCCTCTCTACTGGGTGCTACTACCACGGTCTTGAAGTCGGACTAAGTCATAAGTCGCGAGTGTTACAATTTTCAGCTTACACGTTTGACACCTGCATTTTTGAGATCTTCTCGACTCTTCTATTTGGTGGCTGCGTGTGTATTCCGTCCGAGAATGATCGCCTGACCAATCTTGGAGGTGTGATCAATAAGATGAACGTCAATTTATCACTCCTGACTCCGGCTGTAGCAGGTAACATCGAGCCGGATAAGGTTCCTTCTTTACAAACACTCATTATTGGCGGTGAGGCACCGTCTGCTGCTGAAATAGCCAGATGGACACGCTACTGCACGGCTGTTTTCAATGCCTATGGACCAACAGAATGTACTGCGTTCTGTGCGATTCACAAGTTGAAGCCTGGTACATCTCAGTCAAACAATATCGGTACAGACTGAATAACTTGAGTAGAGGGCGAAGCGAGGATGAGTAGCGCCTGAGCAGAGCGACGATGGTGACTACGAAGTAACTGCGTTGGAAGGAGGAGAGGTTCAGATTCGATGAGATTACTCAGATTACGCACAAGCCTCGCCACCTCGAATGTTCGTTAGACTGCTCTTCCACTTGCTCTCCTCTCCAGAAGTCCTCGCGTTTCTCGCTTTGGCACGCGAAATAGCCGGACCGGTTAATTATAAACTATTAGCTACACTGCAATGATGCCCGCCACTCGTCTGCCTAATATCCAATTGTTATTTAAACCATCTGCTCCTTAATAGCTATGACCCCATCCTCCTATCGTCGAGTCCGACACATATTTCCCCACAACTACACCTACTTACCAGCACCTCCTTTCCCAGTCGTTTTCGCTATCTAGAACCCTTAACTTATTAGGGCCACTTGACCTGACTCTCTGTTAGACTCTCGGAAAGATACGAAGGTCTGACGGTTTGCTTGTCGACACGACCATCCCTTTTCAACCAGGTTATAGCTTCACAACCGGTCCCTAATTCCCTGTTTCTAGCACTAGCCTACCTAACAACACTAAAGGCATT
>Ga0307515_10025509_pt1 | contig 10223 bp, 9 predicted proteins | sample 17_EM_MG_FD_194513 | JGI IMG/M metagenome (GOLD analysis project Ga0307515, IMG submission 194513) | Populus trichocarpa ectomycorrhiza microbial communities from riparian zone in the Pacific Northwest, United States - 17_EM | ecosystem: Host-associated > Plants > Roots > Unclassified | place...
ACACCCTTATGCTTCAGCATCCTCGTGATATCACTAATTGCATACTGAGCTTTTGCAACTGCCATGCCGTAACCCACCACAATTATCACGCTCTCTGCTGTGGCTAGAGCATCAGCCGTTTCGTCGACGGTGGTCTTTGTGATCTGTCCCTCGATCTTGTATTCGCTGTTATCGGTCGGTGCTATACCGCCGAAGAGGACGTTTGTTAGGCCGCGATTCATAGCGACGCACATGATGTACGAGAGAATGGAACCGGAGACACCGATGAGGGCGCCTACGGTGGTGAGGAGCGGGTTGTCGAGCATGAAACCCTCAGCGACGAGAGCGAATCCAGAGTAGGCATTGAGGACGGTGATGACGACGGCTAGAGTGTGTCAGTCGACTGTTAAAGAGGGGGTAAAGAGGACTCACGCATGTCAGCGCCACCGATAGCGGCAGTGGTAGTATAACCCTTCAAGAAACTGAGGATGGCATTTCCAGAAAGACATGCAGCAGCAATGATTGGTGATCCAGGTGCCATTGCGAGGAAGGTGCCCATGGTAGCAACATTAAGGCCGAGAAGGGAAGAATTGAGGAAGTGTCGTGGGCCAGGGATTCTGATTGGCTTTGAGGACATGCGACCTGCAAGCTTGAGGAAAGCCACAACCGAGCCGGTGAAGGTTACACCACCTAAACGAATGAGCAGGGCTTCTAGAAGGACGGAACGGGAGCTTACCAATCAGGACGCCCAGGTATCCTGCCACCATATGCAAGGTGGAGATATCTGCTCCCCCAATATGTGCCATCACACTACCGAAACTGGTCAAGACGGCTGCTAGACCCACGACTGAATGCAGTGCGGCCACAGTCTGAGGCAAATCAGTTGCAGTTGTTCGACGACCAATCATCAGACCTAAATGTATTAGTTGCTGCCAGGCAAATTGTGATCACATTGCTCACCAATAATAGCCCCAATGCCAGCGACTCCTCCAAATTGAGCCAAAACCGCAGGAGGAAACCCAACAGCAGCCAAAGATGCAAGAATACCAGAGCCGACACCTAATATGCCGAGGATGTTTCCCTGACGAGCGGTAACTTGAGAAGCGAGGCCGGAAAGAGAGCCAATGCAAAGAAGAGAGCTTGCGAGGTATCCGGCTTGAACAAGACCAGCCATACCAGTGCTTGCGGCGGCAATGTACCCTCCAGTGAAGAGAACACCAGGAACAGCATACAGCCATGGATACTCAGGTGGATCAGTTGGGCCTGTTAATGTCAGAGAAGTCCTTCAAGGATTCCGCCGCAACTCACGCTTGAACATATCCAACATTCGCTTCGTAATGACGAATCCTCCTGAAACGTTCACGAAGGCCAACAGGACTGACAGAGCTCCAAGGACTTGGGGGAAAGTATGCGGGAGAATACCACCACCCATGATGAAGAAACCTCCAACACCGACCATTCCTAAAGATCCAGTTAGTCTTGGCCAAACTCACGGGAAATGGATTCTCACCAGAAATGGCATTGGTGACACTCATGAGCGGCGAATGCAGAGCTGGGACTACACCCCAGACAGTGCGGTATCCGATGAGACCCGCCAGCGCGAATGTGAAGAAGTTGCCCATAAAAATTGGTCCTGTGGCTTTACCCAACGCAAGAGCAAGTCCCATTCCGCCTGTCACTGTGGCTACTTCTCGTGTGGTCTTTTGCCATGGTGTAACAGCAACAACTTCAGGAGCTTTAGTATCGTGTGCAGGGTTGACAGGGCGTGGTGGTGGAGGAGCTGGCCGTGGAGCTGTTGGCACAATGTCTCCTTTGTAGGTGACGATTGAGCCTCGAATAACCTCATCCTTCAAGTCAACTCCGAAGTGTTTCTCTTCTGGTGCCATCGAAAGGAGGAATTTGGTGATGTTGTTCGAATACAGCGTTGAGGACTGGGTCGGAAGTCGTGATGGGAGGTCAGTGTATCCTGGATTATGATTAGACGGGTCTGAAGGGCAGCTAGAACTAGACAAACCAATAACAGTAACTCCGTTGTGCTCAACCAACTGTCCTGGTACTGTAGCCACGCAGTTCCCACCGTTCTCAGCAGCAAGATCAACGACCACGCTTCCAGTTTTCATGGCAGCAAGCATCTGGGAACTACGATCAGATGACAACAGGCAGAGTACATTCATTTAAGCTTACCTCTTCCGTGATCAGCTTTGGGGCAGGTCTCCCTGGGATCAGTGCTGTAGTGATTACAATGTCTACTTCGCGGCATTGCTCCAAAAAGAGTTTCATTTCGGCTTCGATGAATTCTTTTGACATCTCCTTTGCATATCCTCCAGCTCCTGAGCCGTCTTCTTCGATTTCTACTTCAATGAATTCGGCCCCAAGTGACTGTACTTGTTCTCGAGCTGCTGGTCGGGTATCAAAGCCTCTGACAATGGCTCCCAAGCGTTTTGCCTATGGATGTTCACAAATGATTTAGGGGAACTTGGAGGAAGCACTTACTGTTGCAATTGCACTCAACCCTGCAACGCCAGCTCCAATGACGAGAACTTTACATGGCGGGATCTGAATACGTGTGAGAGATGAAAAGGATTAAGTTACTGAACTACTTACCTTGCTGTGGAGCACTATTAGCGCAATTCTATTCTCTGATTGGGAAAACTTACCCAGCTGCAGTTACTTGCCCAGTCATAAACCTCCCAAAATGATTAGACGCCTCTAGAACAGCTCTGTACCCCGCGATATTGGCCATTGAGCTATACATCACGTGATCAGTCCCCTCTTTCACATGCTGAACAGCCGAACCTACCTCAGCGCATCAAACACCTGAGCCCTCGAGATTCGAGGAATCATATCCATAGCAAAGCTGGTCGTCCCACTGTTCGCCAATTTCTCCACCACCTTCTTGTTCTGCGCCGGATACACAAACGATATAATCGTCGACCCAGGTTTCAATTGATCCACCTCGCTCATCTGGCCATCGAAACTGGGTGCCCTGACCTTGAGCAGGATGTCGCTTTCAGACCAGATGGTCTTGCTCTCTCCCAGTGTGACGCCTGCCGCCTCGTAGGCCATGTCGGTGAACTGTGCTTCAGTACCTGCGCCGCGCTGGACCAGGACGCGCTTGAAGCCCTTCTTGAGCAACAACGAGGCATTTTGTGGGGTAATGGCTACGCGCCGCTCGTTGGGGTAGGTCTCGCGGACGACTCCAATTGTAAGGTCTGCGTAGGGAATCGAAGTTACAGGAGGGACGTAATCGGGAGGAGCTGCAGTATCGCTTTCGTGTCTGGCTGGGAGGATCCTCGAGACGCGTGGACGGAGCTCCTTTCGCTGCTCGTTCCACTTCTGCGACGGACGGTAGAGCGGTCGAACGTGACGAGCTGGAGGAAGCACAGTTAGATAACGGTACTAGATAATGGTACCTGAACCTCCTCTCGGCTTGCTGACATACCTAGAAGCCCGAGGTTGGAGCGCCGTGACAGACGAGCAGCAGAACGTATGCCAGCTCGACACTGGCCTAGTGTCGGCCGCATTGTCGACGAGTTTATCATGGTCGAAACAAGCGTGTGGTCCTCGCAGTCGACACCGTGGAGCCGCGAGGGAGTGCGAGCATCGGCCAAACAATCGAGGCTCGCGTCGAGGACGAGGCCAGTCAGTCAGTCAGTCGATTCACCTCGCTGCTCGGGGTCAAAATGTAGGGAAAGGTCACGGTTGCACACCGATGGGCCGGGTGTAAGCAGTGAGTGACTGTGTAAAGTCGCGCATTTGATTAGATTAGTAGAGTAGAGCCGGCGGCGGCGGCGGCGTGTTTGGAAAGCCTTTTGCCAAGGTCGCCGCGCCTGCTTTCAGCTGCAGCTTCCTCTTCCACTTCCATTCGTGGGGTGCGTTGCGGGTGCGGGTGCGAAGGGTGGGACAGGCAGAACGGGAACGAGTGAAGCGTGTGGGGTTTTGCGGAGCGGTGCGAGGGGCGCGAGGGGCGCGAGGGTGTGTGTGCGAGTGTGCGAGGCGTGCGGGGGAAGAAGCTGAGACCGAAGCAAATCCACCGCTGACTTCCACGGTGAAACTCTTATTGTAGAATCGCCGAACGGTCGAGCGGATCCTTCAGACAGGCAGCTGCTCCGAGAGAAGGCCAGAAGAGCTGAATTACTGTACGTAGAAATCGCCGAGTTTATCGAATACTCCTGCATCCCACCCAGAGCAGCGGCAATGTGGCGGCGGGTAAGTTCAGTCAGATGCAGGTTCAAGAGGCGTGCATAAGAGGAGCCGCTCGCATTCGACGATGTGACTCGGGGAGTGTTTCATCCGAGTTTGGATGAATTGGAAACGTTTTCACATTATGTTTAGCTTCCGAGTGGTCGAATGGGGAGCCTCCTACATGCAAGGGGGGGTACAAGAACGTTGCACGTGACGTGAGGACTCACCTCACCATAACTATCGGAGACATATCTCCTCTGAGGTAGTTCTTTCATTATCTGTAGTGCGTTGTTGATCATTCTATTGGTTTGAACGTACGCTGAGACACCGACTGCCACGTGATTGCCCTTTGAAAGGTCTCGCTTCATCTCGCTTGTTGCATTTCCTCCCCTGTATCATCCACGAACACCTGTATAACGGACTGAAAAGGGAGCGCAGTTTTTTGATGTTCTGAGGCAAACTAGATAAGTAATTGCTACCAATTCGAATATTTTCCTATTCAATTGTACTTTCAAATTTTATACACTTAGATGGACTGTAAGGTTCTACGAAGGCGCACAGTTTTGAAATCCGTCCATTTTTACTGGCTGCGCAAGCGAATGCGGAACACCAAAAATACCTACCCCACCATAGTAAATCACACCAAAATTAAAGTATTATCCATGAAATTCATTCCCTCCCTCAAACTCTATGATGAGGTTATTAATAGCTGCCATCCGTACAACTAAAGCGCGTATCCGCTCTTGTGGAAACTTCTCCCACTCAGCTCTCCATGCCCGATCAGTCCATTCTATCGTATGCGGGGCATTCCACTGCTTGGTAATCTCTATTCTTAAAGGCATCCAAACTCCCTCTATTGCGTTCATTTCAGGAGAGTTACCAATATGCTCTAATAGTGGAATACCTGCCTTTTTAAGGGCCCGTTGAGTCCACTTGCTTGCGTGCGAAGGAGCGTTATCTTGTTGAAAAACATAAGGAAGAATATCGCACTCAAACTCGTCTGGTTCGTGACGCTGAACCATAAGTTCTTGCCAGTACGGAATCACTAAAGGCTCAAGAACTTCGTACGTATAACGTACGTTATCGACTCCACCACGGGATGCCCCCCTCTTATACATATTCTTCTTCCAATAGACCTCCCAAGACGCACGATTCTTTGGCCACTTCTGCCCCTTTGCGTCCCACTTCTTCTCTTTCTCTCTCTCTTGAGCGTCAAACGCTATACGGCACTTAGCCTCTACTTCGTCCTCGTTAATTCTATCCATCTCGTCCTCGTTCGCCTCCTTTTGCTCCACCGTCTCTTTATGATAGATGTGGCAAGGCCCTTTGCAATCGTACGTGAAGCACGCCCAGAACATAGCCTCCGTGTAGTTATTATACCGCCGTTCAATACAATCAGGGTGATACCGTTCGTCGACTAGTCGAGAGATGTTTTGCATACCACGCTTCGCAGAGACGATAATCGATGCTTCGTCAGAAAATATGACCTTCCGCCACTCCTCAAGCCCCCAGTCCTTCCGTGAGAGTGCTACTTCAAGTCGTTGAGCTTTTTGAATATCTGTAAGACCGAGTTTCTTTGTAGACTTCGCGCGGCGGAGGCCTCGAGCTCGTAGCTTGTTCTCAATTGTCGTACGGTGGATATGAAAGAATCCTTCCTCTTTAGCAACGATATGCCAGAGCTTCTTCCTTTGTGTCTTGTTTAACGTACAAGCTTCCATCAACTGAATCACCTCCTCGTCTGTGATCACACTCTTCGCTCCAGAGCCTTCCTTACGCTTGATCTGCTCTACTTGCTCTTGAATTGAAGGCGGATCGAGCCCCTCTTCGTCATACCTAATCTGTACGTCCGCAGCGGCATTTTTGATGTCTGTAGCAGTTGATTTGGCAAGCCCTGCTCTACGTGCAGCCTCAGCTTGGTGAACGTAAAGTAAGTGAGTTAAGAAGACAGCTTTATCAACGTCAGTAGCGTGTTTTCCCATAGTGAAGTGTGGTTAATTAGATTAATTAATGTTGGTGGGGGAAGAAGGTTTTGGTGGGGTTCGCTAGCAAAAATGCTCGCTTGCGCAACAAATCAAAATGGACGGATTTCAAAACTGTGCGCCTTCGTAGAAAGATTGAAAGGTCATTATTTGCCGATGTGCCGGTTAAATTATTATATTGTCTGCTGCAGGAAGATCCATATTGAGAATTGGGAGGTGAGGGATGAAACAATAATGCCTTGAGTTCGGTGGGGGATTGAGGTGCTAATAGCTGATAGGTAGCTATCGATGGAGAGTATTTGATCGTGGAAAGCTCAGCTGAAAACCCTCTACCTTCAGGTAATAAATGCCTCAAGTATTTCATTTTCTTTGGCTACTCGTAGGTCTGTAGTCTGCTAGCAGAGGGGGCTTCGCCGGGTATTTCTCTTTTCGACTCAGCCAGTCTCTTACAGATTCCCCAGATGTTACACTTTGTGCAAGACGCGAATGAACTAGTTCGCTTCATCTCGCTTATTCTAGCCACGGCCCCTTTTTAACGCCCCGTACAAACGAAAATTTATACCATATCAAATTCAACAAGCTGTGCTCTCCCAAGTGAGCACTCCTCGTTTTCTATCACTTTGGGTCTATTTCAAATCTGCTTTCGAGACCCCGTTTGATCACAGCAAGCTCGTCCTTTTTGGCGAAGATCAAGTCTCCGTTGGCAAGTCTCCGTTGGCCGCCACTTCAATGATCAACTCTCCATTCGCACAAAGCCAATCGGCCGGTAGGAAGAAGTGACGTATGGTCGCTGCGCCATGGAGGTCGATAGAACAGACCCATCCATCATGCGTCAGGTACACGAGGTTTCGGCCATAATAGCCAATGAGATGTCGAACTCCTTCATCTAGGATGCAGCAAGGTTGAGTCCGAAACGTAGATGTGGAATCTTCGGGGAAATTTGAGGTGTTCCAAAGGAAGCCTCTGAGACTACAATGTTGCGTCGTAACGTCGCTAAATAGTGTTGCAAAGTAGTTCTTTCCAAAACATGGCATGATGGCCCTGATGTCGACAGCGGAAGGCCTGCTAAGCTCTAGCAGTATGCCTTGTGACCCAGTCAGTCGGTTCAAGGTGGACCATTCGTAGAGATGTAGAACGCTGCTGATAAGTAGAACCAAATTGTCTGGCTGGGAAGGGTGGCTGGCCCATCTAAATGACTCTCGGCTCTCCCATTCGATTGTCTTTGTGATCAAGCTGTTATTGCTAGATATTGTCCACAGCGTATCTTTTAAGCTCGAAGACACGAGCAGTCGAGTGTGGCCAGTATTGCCAAGCACTTGACAAATAGCCATTGAAAATTCCTGATCGAACAACGGCTTCAACTCTTCCGAGGTTCCCGCAAAGTCCGTGCAATGATGGATCATGACGCGATTGGAATGGTCCAAGTTGATCAATGTGTCGCTTGCATTGTCAAAGTGAAGGCTGATGACACGCCCAGGACTGAATAATGTTCGAAGCTGCTTGTCGCAATTTGCATCGAACAAGTCGACTGAGCCATCTCCTTTTCCAACAAAGATGTGCTCACGGTCGCCGCAAATTGCAATAGAGGTGATAGCTGCAGGGTTACTATACCCTACGTATTCGACTTCCTTGGCCGGGGCTAATGACATCGACGCATAACCACTGTCCTTCACAGAAAGGTCAGATCTTAGAAGGACCTCCGGGCTCCAGATATGGCACTGCCATTCGCGCATGTCAAGGAGGCATCGACCATCACCGCTAAACTCCAGCTGTTGTATGCATACATCTGTGCGTATTCTATACAAGAGCTCGAGTCCTTCAAAGTCGAATATTGATATATTTCCACGGAGATCACCGCAAGCTAAAGTCCGCCCGTCCGGGGAGCAAGTCATGACTTTTGCATTGGCAAACGTTCTCCTCACAACTTGGAACTCTGACATATCAAACAACACCAGCTCGCCATCCAGATAAGAGGCAACGAAATACTTGTTGTTAGCGTTGCTAAAGGCAACGCAGATGACCTGGGCTCCCGCGCCTGGACTGAAAATGGCATATTCTCCGTCGAGCTTCAGATCCCAGAGAGCGATAGCTTTCCCCCTATACAGTACAGCGAGCAAAGTAGCGTCCGGGTTGAACTTGGCGGAAATTGGTGGTTGGGATGCGTAAGCGTGTGTGCTAAGAACTTCTTTCCAGCCTGCGATCTCTCTTACAATTCCCGTGGCCATGTCACAGGTTGTGACACAATTATTGCTCAAGGCACCTAGCAGTAGTCGATCTTGGTCTGTAAACGCTAGCGACAAGCATCGGTGTGGGATGTTGAAACTCCAAAGCGTAGTTCCTGAGGTCACGTCCCACACATAGACACGGCGGGCGCCTGCAGACACAAGAGTACCAGCCGCATTGTCGAATTTCAATACTCCTACAGCCTCTCGATGTTTTAAAGTTCTTATTTTTTGGCAAGTGGCTTGGTCATAGATTGTTATCATCCCACTTGCCATACCGATAGCGAATTGCGTTTTGGAAACCGCAAGGGCGGCGTATTGATCTTGGGGTTCGATGACAGTAGAGAGACAATCGCTCCAGGCTCTTACTGTTAGTCCAAGTAAGGAAATCCCGCGTCCAGTCGACCCAAACTGCTTTCTCAAGGCTGAATCTGCTGGGCAGAGGGGTGGGATGAACGTCAAAATGGAGGAGGGCGAAGCCAATAAGCATGTCCCAAAATGGGTGATGAGACGCACTAGATCGGTTGACCAAGCGTCAATTATCATGAATTTTTTGCCAAACAAGCTCTGTTGCTTGCTTCTCTTTTGGAGGTATTGTTTCAGGGCCTTTGCAGTTTCAACCAGTAAATTAAGGTTGGACTGTTGAACGGCGACATATGTTATCCACATTAGAACGTTGATAGAGGATAAGACTCTTGCCAGTATAAACGCGATTTGATCATCCGTCGAAGATGCGAAGCTCAAGTGCTAGAACAACATTGTACTAGCAAACTGGGCGAATGAACAGAGCTCCAGGCGGCTTTTGGAACCAGATCTCTTGCGCGCAGATGGGCCTCTCATCTCATCGCTGGTCAGATAGTTCATGCAAGCTAGGAGGATCCAATATGGGCGAACTCTTCGTCAATCGCAAACTCTGAATCAATATCCGGGCGGAGGAGAAACTGCCATGCAGTTTGGTGAACTATGCGCGCTCGAGACTGCGAGTCAATAAAGACTAGCTGCCCGCACATTGATACCACACGCTCAACGGCATTAATGTTGTCGTTGAGGTCGAATTGAAGCGCGTGGGAAAGTTCATCTGTTTTGAGGGGCCTGGTAGAACACACAGTCCACCTAAAGACAGATTTGACGAGCTCCTTACCACGTCGAGTTTCAGATTATACGTCCACTATACGAGAATATAGGACACCCATGTCTGTAGGAACGGCTGCAAGGACCTCTCGAACATCCGAGATGGTATGAACCATACGCAGTTCCCGTAGAGCCAAGCTAACCCACAGAAAGCAACCGTCGGATTTTCTTAGTATTAGAGCCATCCATTTTTGTTAAGTTGTCAATCTATGTAGAATAATAGAAAGTTGATTAAAACTTGCATCAAGGTAGAGTTCCATGTCAGACCTTGTGTCCTCCACTAAGATTTCTTCTGGCGTGACGTTCAAACTCGGTGAGAGAAGCATTCCATCCAGATCGATCATTTCTCTAGACGTGACAAAGATGCGTAGATTTGCTTCCTCCGGAATTTCCAAAAGCATACAAAGCAGCTCATCCCCCAACATGCATTCATCCAAGGCATCAATAATCCAATACCGTGGGGTTTGAGACCTGGTCCGCAAGATACCGCCCAGAAATAATCTGCGCCAAAGGGTTTGATAATGCGCCTTGCTTACTTGGTTGAATTCTTTGCAGATGCTGAGAACATTGGATAGGATCTCAGTATTCGCTTGACTCATTTGCCAGGCCATTGAAAGAAGGAACGAGCTGATGGTTGACTTGTTGGACTTGTTGGCGTTCTTGAAAAAGTAAAAGCTGCAATCTAACCCAGCGCTTTTGAGATGAGCGACTACTTTGCCGCTAAGGA
>Ga0307515_10025510_pt1 | contig 10222 bp, 6 predicted proteins | sample 17_EM_MG_FD_194513 | JGI IMG/M metagenome (GOLD analysis project Ga0307515, IMG submission 194513) | Populus trichocarpa ectomycorrhiza microbial communities from riparian zone in the Pacific Northwest, United States - 17_EM | ecosystem: Host-associated > Plants > Roots > Unclassified | place...
AGCAATTCCATCTGGGCGACGACGGACTGCTGCGCTTGGAGTTCCACGATGCGTACAAGGACCTGGCCTTCGACGAACCGGATGGCATGTGGAACTTCGGCGAGCTCACTTTCGGTGTCTCGACGGTGCCGGAGCCGCAGACTCTTGCATTGATCCTGAGCGGGCTGCTGTCGCAGCTGGGCGTTGCCAAGCGGCGCGCATCCACGGCGCAAAGCGCCTAACGGGCGTCTCAGACGCCACTTACGCATCATCCTGAATTTCGACTCCCCCGAGGCCCATTCATGTCGTCAAGCTCCTTCCTTCACGCTTTCGCGCGTCTTTGCCACAGTGTGGCTGGCGCGGCAGCAATCGTCCTTGCATCCTGGATCGCCGCGCCCCCTGCGTTCGCGCAAGCCATCTTTGAAGTCGCCAAACCCATTCCGCTCTATTCCTATTCCGCAGTGGGTGATGTCAACGCCGTGGTCAACGCGCCCGCATCCCGCCTCACGCCCTCATTCGTCCTGATGGGCGGTGGCCCGGACGTGGATGCCGCTTTTCGATGGCTTATTCAGCGGGCGGGCATCACGCAAGGAAGCGGCGGACGGTTCGTCGTGATTCGGGCGAGTGGAACCGACGCATACAACCCGTATATCTTCTACAGCGACGAAACCCTTTCGACTTCCGACAAGGTCGCGGACCAGTGGGTCGGCGGTGCTTCTCTGGGCCTGACTTCGGTTGAAACGCTCGTGATCCCCAGCGTGAAGGCGGCCAACAGCGCCGCCGTCAACGCCATCGTCGCCAAGGCGAATGTGGTCTTCATCGCTGGTGGCGACCAAAGTCAGTACATCCGGTTCTGGAAAGGGACGGCGCTGGAGCAGACGCTGAAGGGCTTGATGCAAAGGAACGTCCCCGTCGGGGGTACGAGCGCGGGCCTGGCCGTGCTCGGGCAGTTCGACTACTCGGCGCTCTACAAGTCGGCCACTTCCGAGCTGGCGATGCTCGATCCCTTTAACAAGGACATCACATTCGACCCCTCTCCCTTGAGCCTCAGTGGCGGCTTCATTGCACCGCCAGTCTTGGAGAGTCTCATTCTCGACTCTCATTTCGACAGCCGCGATCGCATGGGCCGCCTGGTGACATTCATCGCGCGGATCGTCGCGCCCGCCAATACTTCTGGCGGCACCTATGGATGTAGCGGCGGTGTGCTCCCTGCGTCTTCCAGCGGCAACAAGACGGCGCGCGGCATTGGCATTGGCGTCGAAACGGCCCTTTTGGTGCAAGGCAATGGTGACGGCCACCCGGTCACTGCGACTCGCGTCACTAACCCGTCGACGACGACGGAAAGCGCGGTCTATTTCGTCCGCCCCTCGATCCCGCCAACCGTCTGCAAGCCGCTCACGCCCCTGTCCATCGCCACCGTGGAGGTCCGAAAGCTGGCGGACTCCAAGACGGTTTTCAACCTGACCGAGTGGACGGGCATCCCACTGTACAGGTACGTCGATGTGAACTCCGGCCAACTCTCCCCGGCAGACTGGTATTAGCAACGCGCTCGATACACCGGAAAGCGCGTTGACGACCGTCTGCGAGTCCTTGGGGAAAGATAAGGCAACGCTGAACAAGTCCCTCGCGCGCGGCGCATCCACGTTTTGGGCGGCCTGCAGCGTTGCAAATCCTCGCCATAGCCGAGCTATGGCTGCGGTTTGCTCCTTGCAGTCCATCCCAAACCAGGGCGCGCCGCATCGCGGGGACTTATTCAGCGTCGCCATAACGAGACGCCCCCACTTCTAGGGAATCCGCGGCGCGGATGTCCGACCTAGCGGCGTGAGATCGTTCAATAGTCTAGAAGCCCTGCCTTTCGGCAATAGCTTCCATCTGGGATGAAGAAATGAAGTCAATGTTTGCGACCGCACTTTCGTTGCTCGTACTGACTGCCGCGGTTCCCGCGCAGGCAGGTGTGCGCACCAGCATCTATGGCTGGGCGGCCACCGCCAAGGTGCCCGAAGACCCCAGCCAGTGCCCGGGCTGCGTCAAGGAATTTTCTCGGACGGTCACTCGGAGCGAGAACACGAATACATTGAAGGTCTACGCCATGGCTGACTATGGCGTGCTGAAGGGCTCGGCAACCGCAAGTGGTTCCGGGCAGGGGGCTGATGCCCATGGCGGCGTCGAGGCTCTATTCATGGATCACTTCCAGATCGACGCGCCCGGTTTGACCGGCCAGAAGGGCTACTTCACGGCGCAGGTGACGATGCCATTCGCAACGTCGATTCTGAATCCGACAGGATTGATCGGCGGTGAGCTGAGCATGGCCCTCGCTTTGAACCCTTACAACAACGTGAGCGAAGGCTACAGCGTCTTCGTCAGAAGCGGCGTTGCGCTCGACAGCCTCATCCTTGCTAAGCACAACGACACCGAAGTGTCGGTTGACGCGCCGATGATTATGAAAGTGCCCTTCTTCTACGGCTTCCCGATCGGGATTCAGGGCTACCTGACCGCAGACGTTACCGGTCAACTCGGGAGGAATGGGGGCGCCTTCAGCGTCGTTATGGATGGCGCACACAGCTTGTACTGGGGCGGCATCAGCAGCGTCACCGACAGTGCTGGCAACGCCGTGGCGTCCTACACGCTTGCCTCCGACAGCGGCACCGACTGGACACGCAATTTTGCGCCCCCGCCTGTGCCGGAGCCGACCACCGCGCTACTGATGTATGGTGGGCTCGGCTTGCTCGCCTGCGCCGCGGTGGTCCGACGTCTGCGCTCTGAAATGCCCAACCAGCGCCCCGACGCAGGCTATTGAACGGTGACCGCCCTGGGCGCTATGTTTCGATAGGTCGTTCACACGAGCTGGTCTGGAAGACTGCTGGGAGCAACCATCAGGCGGCTGCTAGCCGTGGTGCGGCTCAAAAGACGCGCGAGCATGCCTTGATCGTGAGAACAGCGGCCCTCTGGCGCATGCTCTGCCTGTCTAGCAGCGAGCCGGCGGAGCGGTTTTCACGGCATTGCCTACAACCGGAGTCGCCGCCACTCCACGCTTGGCTACTGCTCGCCGATTCGGTTCCTTGAGGACTGGATCAGCAAGCACGTCGATCAGACAGCCAAGGCGGTATGGGAACGGCCTGGCGCTGGGCCTGGCCAACATCTACAAGGCACGCAAGCACTTGGTGGGATGAATGCGCCCGCAGGCGCGGACACGGCGCCCACGGCCCGAAAAGGGTATGAGGATTGGCAGACCCGCTACCCAAATGTTCGCGGTGATCAGGTCGCGGCGCGAAGCCTGTAAATCGGCAGCTTATTCAGCGTAGCCTGAACTTGCCGCTTGAATAGAGCTTGGAGCCAGCCAGCCCGTCAGTTGGCTTTGCGCCCGCTTCAGCAGCAACGGACCCACCGGCAACTTGCTCCGGGTGCGGACTGCCCGATGCATCGAGGTGCACTGCCTGCAAGTGCCAGTCCTTGACACCGGCGGCGGTGACCGTCATCCACAAGATGGAGCCAGTGTTGTTGTCCGCGTCGCTGAAGCCGTCGAAGACGAAGTTGCCCAGGCTGTAGATCACCGGCTTGCCGTCGATGATTTCGGTGTCCTGGCGGATGTGCGGATGGGCGCCGACCACGGCGTCGGCGCCGGCGCGGATCATCAGGCGGGCAAGGGCGCGCTGGCGGGCGTGCGAGACCTCGCTGTGCTCCTGGCCCCAGTGCATGAAGGGGATGACCACGTCGGCCTGTCCCCGGGCCGCGTGAATGTCGGCCACGATCTGCTCTTCGTCTGCCCAGGCGATGCCGGGGCTGTCGGGGCCGGCTTCAAACCGGCGCGGGAACATCTCGTCGTAGCCCAGCAGCGCAATGCGCAACCCCTGGCGCTCGATGATGGCGGGGCGGTGCGCCGCACGCAGGTTGCCGCCGCCGCCGAAGTACGGCAGTCCGGCAACTTGCAGCCGGCCCAGCATCTGCGCAAAGGCTTCGGGGCCAAAGTCGCCCGAGTGGTTGTTGGCAAGCGACACGGCGTCGACGTGGCGGCGCAGAACGTCGAGCACCCGCGGGTGCGCCCGAAAGGTCCAAGGCTTGACGGCTTTCGTCCCGCCCGTGGCGATGACGCACTCCAGGTTGGCGATGCGCACGTCCGCGTTCTTCATGGCCTTCATCACGGCGCCGAATGGGTCTCCTCCGCGCGCGATGACCCGGCCCGGCCCATCCGCCAGCATGACGTCCCCCATCCAGGCCAGCCGAACGACTGCGGCGCTCGCAGCTTGCCTGGCAACGCCGGGTTGACGCGATGGTTGCTGCGCGGCCTCTCCGGTCGCGTCCGCCAGATCCCAACCCAGGGGCGTCGCCCCCTGATGCACCAGCGCGCAGCCCCAGGCCAACTCGCGGCCAAGCGCCGGCGAGTAGACGCGCTGCCAGCCCGACAGGGACGGCCGCCAGGCGGCGTCGTGTGCAAGCACCTCGTGCCCGGCTGCCGCCCACCGGCTCTGAGCCAGCACAACCTTCCGCTCAGCGTCCTCCAGGTCCAGCACCGTGACGACGACGCGGGCCACCTGCCCTTGCGCCACTGCGTCACCCAACGCGATGGCGCGTAACTCGAAGCCCTCGCCCACCTGGGCGCTCGACGCGGCCAGCGGGTCGGTGCCCGACGCCACGCGCAGTGTCGACGTGGCTTCCCCGGTGCGCATGCTGCACAGCAGCTCGGTGGGCTGCGCCTGCTGTGCACAGACGGCGCCCGGTGCGAAGCACAGAAGCATGGCAATACCGACGCCGCTGCGACGAGGACTCGCCGCGAACCGGGCACGAACAAACATGAAAACTCCGCTGTGAAGAGACAAGGAGCGCTGCGCTTGGCAGCACCTGCTACTTCATTGAACGAAGCGCCACGCCCACGATGGACATCAACGTCAAACTTCTTTGAAGGCGCCCGGTACGGGCAGTGCGCTGTGGTTCATCTGATCGACGCGTCAGGCCTTGTGGCTCCGACGGCCACTCCCTACTCCAACGAACGAAGTTCAGCGCGTGCGATGGACATCGGCATTGCACTTCGTTGCGGGTGCCGAGACGTCCTGCACAGGCCCGCCCAAACGGCATGTCCATCCCTGACCGCTGATCTCGTTCACCTTCACAGGACCGCGCGATGTCTCGCGTCGTCAACGAGGGGCATGATGGATTCGCTGTTCAAGGCGCTGCTGACAGCAGGCACGGTATTGCTCGTGATGGTGGTTGCGCGCCTTGGCGGACGCCGGTTCGCAGGGGTGGTCGCCGCACTGCCAACCATCACCGCGCCCACCCTCGTCTGGCTGGCGGATGACGAGGGGATGGCGTTCGCCATCAGTGCCGCAGTCGGCAGCGTCGCCGCTTGCGGCATGCTGGCGGTCTTCGCACTGGTCTACGCACGCGCTGCCCGTTACAGCGGCGGCGCCGTCGCGCTGGGGTGCGGGCTCTGTGGTGCGCTCGCTGTCGCGCTGCCGGCCGAGGCCGCCAGTGCCAACCTGACCTGCGCACTGGCGCTGGCGCTTGCAAGCAGCGCGGTCGCCTTCGCTGCGATGCCCACTTCGCACGTGGACGTTGTGACGAGAAAAGCATCGTTTCGCCTGATGTTCCTCGTCGCGTTGATTTCAGGCGGGGTCACCGCCTTCGCGGCGTCCGTCGGCCCATCGATGGGCGGCTTTGCAACCGGGCTGCTGTCGTCGCTGCCGCTGGTCACCGGGCCGGTAGCCATGGCCGAGCACGCCGCTCATGGGCATCGCGCTGCTGCACACTTTCTGCGCGGTTATGTCGGCGGGCTGTTCGGCAAGGCGGCGTTCGGGGCCGTGTTCGCCTTGCTCGCCCCTCGTCTGGGCGTCGTCGTCGCGCTATCGCTCGCGTGCGTCTGCGCCTGCCTGCTGTCGACGTTGCGCTTGCGCCAACTGCCGGCACGAGCCGCATCGCTGCCGGTTCGCCCGCTGCGTCTTCCGGAATGACGCAATGAAGCCATCCTTGCTGAACCTAGGGAGATGGGGCGAGCCAGTCCGCTTAATGCGTTCGTTACCATCGCTGCTCATCAGATTCTTTCGGGCAGGGCGATGGCATGGGGGAAGTGACGCAGCTGATTGGCGCGGCTCGCGCGGGCGACCGTGGGGCCTTCGACCGGATTTTCGAGTTGCTCTACCCCGAACTCAGGCAGGTCGCCCGCCGGCGCCTGGCGCGCGGCTCCCGCGACGGCCTGATGGAAACGACCGCGCTGGTCAACGAGTGCTACCTCAAGTTCCTCAAGGGGCAGAGTCTCACGCCAGCGGATCGCTCGCACTTTCTGGCCTACGCGGCCACGGTGATGCGCTCGATCATCGTGGACGCAGCGCGCGTTGCGAAGACGGACCGCCGCGGCGGCGACGCCGAGCAGGTCACGCTCGATTCCGAGCTCATTGGCTCACTGCCTGCCGCGTCCGACGAGATCATGGATGTCCACGCCGCGCTGGAAGACCTCAGCCGCATCGACGAACGGCTGGGGCGGGTGGTCGAGATGCGCTACTTCGGCGGCCTGGACGACGAGGAGATCGCCGAGGCGCTGGGCCTGTCGTCACGCACCGTGCGCCGCGACTGGGACAAGGCTCGGCTGCTGCTGGCCCATGCACTGCGCAACTGAAGATGCAGGCGCGGCGTGAGTGACGCCGTGACACCCCTGTCCACGTTCGAAGCCGATTGGCCGGCGATCAGCGCGCTGCTCGACGAAGCGCTCAACCTGCCGGCGTCCGAACACACGACCTGGCTGGACAGCCTTGTGGGTGAGCACGCGGCTTACCGCGATTCGCTGCGCTTGTTGCTAAAGCAGCGGCACGGCATCGAGACCGACGACTTTCTCGGCCAATTGCCCAGACTGAACATCGATCTGGTGGAGTCGCCGTCAGACGGTCTGGGAGCAGGCAGCCAGGTCGGCGCGTATCGCCTCATCTCGGAGATCGGGCGCGGCGGCATGGGCACGGTGTGGCTCGCCGAGCGCTCGGACGGCTTGATGAAGCGCCGCGTGGCGCTAAAGCTGCCGCGCGTGGTCTGGGGCGATGCCTTTGCCGAGCGCCTCGGGCGCGAACGCGAAATCCTGGCGACGCTGGAACACCAGCACATTGCCCGGCTGTATGACGCGGGGGTGGATACCCAGGGGCGCCCCTTCCTGGCGATGGAGTATGTCGAGGGCCAGTCCATCGACGCCTATTGCCGTGAGCATTCGGCCGGCGTGCGAGAACGCATCGCGCTCCTGGTGCAGGTGATGGCGGCCGTCTCGCATGCTCACGCGCGGTTGGTCGTGCACCGCGACTTGAAGCCCGGCAACATCCTCGTCACCTCCGACGGCCAAGTGAAGCTGTTGGACTTCGGCATCGCCAAGCTGCTGGAAGGCGACCGCACGCGCGAGACCGCGCTGACCGAACTCGGCGGCCGCGCGCTGACGCTGGACTACGCGAGCCCGGAGCAGATCCGCGGCGAGCCGCTGGGCACCGCGAGCGACATCTACAGCATGGCCGTGGTTGCCTACGAGGTGCTGGCGGGCGTGCGGCCCTACCGGCTGAAGCGGGCCAGCGCGGCCGAGCTGGAGGAAGCAATCGCCGCCGGTGATCCGCCGCTGGCTAGCGCCAGTGCGTCGGACCGACGCGCTGCGCGGCAGCTGCGGGGCGATCTCGACTCGATCCTCAACAAGGCGCTCAAGAAGGTGCCAGGGGAACGCTATCTGACGATGGACGCCTTTGCGCAGGACCTGCGGCGTCATGTGCAAGGCGAGCCGGTCGAAGCACGGCCCGACGGCTGGCGCTACCGTGCGTCCAAATTTGTGCGTCGATACCGCTTGCAGGTCGCTGCGGGCACGGTGGTCACGGTCGCGCTCGTCGCCGGCACGTCCGTCGCGTTGTGGCAGGCTCGAGAGGCTGGGCTATCTGAACAGCGGGCGAAGGCGGAGGCTGCCAGAGCGCAGGTCGAGGCGGCGACGGCGAGGGCCGTGCAGGGGTTCATCGAGTCGGTGTTCAATGCCAACTCCAGCAATCAGGCTGATCCGGTGGCGGCTCAAGCCACCACGGCGCGCGCGCTGCTGGACCGTGGTGCCGAGCGCATCGATCGGGAACTGGCCTCGGCGCCCGAGGCGCAACTGCGGCTCTACAAGTTGCTGGCGCAGATGTACGACGGCATGTCGTTGGTCGAGCGAGGACTTTCGCTGAATCGCCGCGCCCTGACCCTGGCCACGCGGCTTTACGGGGCGAACAGCGACGTGGCGCTCGAGGCTGCAAGCCAAGTCGGTTTGGCGCTCGACAGCATGGGCCGGCGAGACGAAGCGCTCAAGACCTTGCTGCAGGCCGACGCGGCGGCACGCAGCCGTCGCCACGATGACGACCATGCCCGCATGATGATCGACATCGCGTTGTCGCATCTCTACTACAGCGCCGATCCGCCTCGGGCGCTCGAACGGGCTCGCCACGCAGCGGCGATCGCCCGAACGCTCGGCGTGTCGACCGATGGAATCGATGCGCTGTACGCGCTGGGCGCGAACGCCCGCACGTCCGGGAATCTGACGGAGGCGCGCCTGGCGCTGGTCGATGCCGCCGCATGGATCGACCGACAAGGCGCGACGGGCATGTTGCCCAATGTGCTTGCTGCGCTCGGCCAAGTTCAGGATGAACTTGGGGAGATCGAGGCTGCCGGCGCCACGCTCGCCCGCGCGATCGCGGAGGCGGGGCGGACCGGTGATCCGCGGGACTTGCACGCCGCCCGCTTCGAGCTGACGCTCTACCAGTACAAAAACCGGCTGTTGCGCGAGGCTTTGGACTCCGCAGATGGGGAAGTTGCGTGGGTGCGCGGCCTCGGGCCACGCGAGGATTTCGGAGACCTGCCGGTGGTGGTGATGGTGAACTACGGACTCACGCTGGTCGCGTATGGCGACGCCGAGCGGGCGCTGCGGATTCTCGACGAAGCGCGCGCCTTGCTGCCGCAAGACTTGCCTGACCGCATGGTTCCACTGCTCGCCGCGAGGGCGGATGCACTCGTCGCGCTCGGGCGACTGGGTGAAGCCGGCGCCGACGTCGAACGCGCGCTCGCGACCGTGCCCCGTGGGGCTGACCGCTCCATCAACGCGGTTCATGCGGCGCGCCGCCGTTACTGGGTGGCCACCGGGCGGCCCGAACAGGCACTGCAGGATTTCAGAGACCACCCGCAAAAGCCTGGCGAAACCAACACCGTACAAGTGCGGCTGCGGCGCCAGGCCGAGGAGGCCGAGCTGCTTCTGGCGGCCGGCCATGAGGCCGACGCGCGGGCCGTGACCACCGACGCATTGGCCGCGCTCGCACGTTTGCCCGAACGCCGTTTCAAGCGCGATGCCGAAGCCCGGCTGACCGCCGTGCAGGGTCACGCGCTGTTACACGAAGACCGTGTTGCCGAGGCGCTGCCGGTGCTTGAAAGGGCGCTCGCGCTGCACCTCGCCCACTTCGACCCGAAGCACAGTCCGGCAACGGCCAAGGTCCGCCTCGCGTTGGCCGAGGCCCAGCGCCGCGCCGCCCACTGACGGCGCGCGGCCAGCGCCAACGCGCGGCGGAGGCCCTTTTAGGACGGCGACCGCGCGACAACGATCACGGCGCGCCACCCGGGGTGACGAGCGGTCTTGCCGACCCTCCTCCGGGGTCTGCGCTTTTGCGGCCCCGTTCTGCAGCCTTGCGGCTTCCGGCCGGCAGGGCTGGCCACTACGCTGTGCCATGAGGTTTCGCACGGGCCGCGACTGCCGGGACACACGCCACATCGTCCACGCGCAATGTCCAACCAGGCGTCCTAAATGCGTACACCGTATAGAAACCACTGAAACGGAATTTCCATGCGAAGTGCACCACGGGCCGCGATGCGCAGCTTGGTCCTCGCGCTCACTGTGCTGGCCGCCACTGCCCCACCGACGCAGGCCGCCACTGAGCCAACTTCGCCAGCCGCGACAAGCGCGGGCCGCGCGGTGCCGACCTGGGCGCTGCGCACCCGCATGGTCGCGACGGGCATGCACCGGGCCTTCGGCGTGCGTCAGGTCGGTCGCTTCCACAGTGGCGGGCCGTTCGTGTCCAACCCGGAATTCCTGCTGCAAACCCAGGCGGGGCGAGCGCTTGACCCACAGCGCGTGCTGGTCGCGGTCGAGCAGAACTTCGGTGCGGCGCCGGGCAACGCGGCCCATGCGCCGGGAGCCGTTGTGTCCATCGACACGGCTGCCGCGACGGCGGGGCACGCGCTCGTCGTTCCCGCGCTGCTGGCGGCGGGCCAGCCGGCCGAGGGCGGT
>Ga0307515_10025511_pt1 | contig 10222 bp, 7 predicted proteins | sample 17_EM_MG_FD_194513 | JGI IMG/M metagenome (GOLD analysis project Ga0307515, IMG submission 194513) | Populus trichocarpa ectomycorrhiza microbial communities from riparian zone in the Pacific Northwest, United States - 17_EM | ecosystem: Host-associated > Plants > Roots > Unclassified | place...
GGCCGGTCGGTGCCGGTCGGGGTGCTCGCGGAGTTGTCCGAACAGCTGATCGCGGTGCACGGGCAGAACGACCAGCTGCGGCTGCTGCGCCCGGCCGAGCAGCGCGCGGTGATCGACAGGTTCGCCGGTGACGCCGTCGCCAAGCCGCTGCGCGCCTACCAGGAGATCCGGTCGGAGTGGCTGGCGGTGATCGCCGAGCTGACCGAGCGCTCGACGCGGTCGCGCGAGATGGCCCAGCAGGCGGACCTGCTCAAGCACGGGCTCACCGAGATCGACGCCGTTGCCCCGGAGCCGGGTGAGGACGTCGAGCTCACCGCGCAGATCAAGCGGCTCGCGGCGGTCGACGAGCTGCGCGCGACCGCGACCGAGGCGCACGTCGCGGTGTCGGGCTCGGCGGAAGGCGACCCGGACGCGCCCGGCGCCATGGGCCTGGTTTCCGAAGCCCTGCGGCGGTTGTCGACGTCCGAGGACGGTGTGCTGCGCGAGCTGGCGCCGCGGCTGGAAGAGGCGTCAGTGCTGCTGGCCGACGTCGGGGCGGAGCTCGGCGGGTACGTCGAAACGCTGGACGCGGACCCGGCGCTGCTGGAGAAGGTGCTGGCCCGCCAGGGCGACCTCAAGCGGCTGACCCGCAAGTACGCGGCGGACGTCGACGGCGTGCTGGCCTGGGCCGACGACGCCCGGCGCCGCCTGGAGACCATGGACACCTCGGAAGAAGCGCTGGCCGAGCTGGCGCTGCGCCGCGACCAGCTCGCGGTGCAGCTGGCCACGCACGCCGTAGAGGTTTCGGCGGCGCGCGAAAAGGCGGCGGCCGAACTGGCGGCGGAGATTACCCGGGAGCTGTCCGGTCTGGCGATGGGCCAGGCTGCGATCGAGGTGACGGTCGAGCAGCGCCCGGCCGAGCACGGTGACACGCACGCGCTGGGCATCGATGGCCACGCGGTGCATGCGGGCGCGGACGGCGTCGACGACGTCGAGCTGCTGCTGCGGGCGCACGACGGCGCGCCGCCGCTGCCGGTGCACAAGGCCGCCTCCGGCGGTGAGCTGTCGCGTGTCATGCTGGCGATCGAGGTTGTTCTCGCGCACGCCGACACGGTGCAGACGCTGGTGTTCGACGAGGTCGACGCCGGGGTCGGCGGCCGCGCGGCGATCGAGATCGGCCGCCGGCTGGCGCGGCTCGCGCGGACCCACCAGGTCCTGGTGGTCACGCACCTGCCGCAGGTCGCGGCGTTCGCCGACCAGCACCTGGTGGTGGACAAGGGCCACAAGGGCGGGGTCACGCGCAGCGGCGTGAAGAACCTCGCGCAGACCGAGCGGGTCAGCGAGCTGGCCCGGATGCTCGCCGGCATGGACAACGAGACCGGGCGTGCCCACGCCGAGGAGCTGCTGGCCACGGCGGAGAAGGACAAGGCCGAGTTCGAGCCGAAACGCAAGCGGGCCAAGAAGAAGTAGCGCGCGTCAGCTGTCGTCCAGGTCCGCGTTGATGTCGCGGAACACCTCCGCGAGCTCGCGGGCCTGCTCGCGGCTCACGTGGCCCGCGAAGTACCGCTCCACACCCCGGACGTGCGTCGGCCACGCGTTCTCCAGCGCCGCCAGGCCCTCCGGCGTCAGCACCACCAGCGTGGCTCGGCGGTTCGCCGGATCCACCTCGCGCCGCGCGTAACCGTCGCGCTCGAGGCCGTCGACCAGGCGGGTCAGCCCGCTCGCGCTGTGCACCAGGGCGTCGGCCAGGTCCTTCATGTGGAGCCGCCGGCCGGGTGCCTCCGAGAGCTGGACCAGCGCGTCGTACGTGCGGTGCGACATCCCGTGCGCGGCGCGCAGGTCCGCGTCCAGCACCCGCAGCAGCAGGGCCGACGAGCGCAGGAAGCCGCGCCACGCCGTGTCGTGTTCGCGGGACAGGCTCACTCCGGGAATAGTACTCGCACGGACAGTTGTTGTGCGGACTGTTCGCTTGCGAAGAAAGGACTCACGATGCGCGCAGTGGTACTCCGTGAACCCGGCCCCGTCGAGAACCTCGAACTGAAGGATCTCCCGCTGCCCCAGGCGAAACCGGGCTGGGTCCGGATCGCCGTCAAGGCGTTCGGCCTCAACCGCTCCGAGCTGCACACCCGCCTCGGCCTGGCCGAGGGCGTCACGTTTCCGCGCGTACCCGGCATCGAGGCCGTCGGGGTCGTCGACGCCGCGCCGGACGGCGACTTCGAGCCGGGGCAGCAGGTCGCCACGATGATGGGCGGGATGGGCCGCACCTTCGACGGCGGTTATGCCGAGTACACGCTCGTGCCGCGCGAGCAGGTCGTCCCGTTCCACTCGGAACTGCCGTGGGAGGTGCTCGGCCAAGTCCCGGAGACGCTGCAAACCGCGTACGGCTCGCTCACCACCGGACTCGACCTGAAGGAGGGTCAGACGCTGCTGATCCGCGGCGGGACGTCCGCACTCGGCTTCGCCACCGCGACTCTGGCCCGGGACCTCGGCGCCACTGTCTTCGCGACGACGCGGCAGCCGGACCGCCTGGACACCCTCGCCGAGCACGGCGTCGAACACCCGCTCCTGGACGACGGCGACGTCGCCGCGCAGGTCCGGGAGATCGTCCCGGACGGCGTTGACGCGGCCCTCGAACTGGTCGGGACGCCGACCCTGCCGGACACCCTCGCGGCGACCCGCGTGCACGGCACGGTGTGCTTCACGGGCATGCTCTCGAATCAGTGGATCATTCCGAACTTCTATCCCATTGGATTCCTCCCCACCGGCGTGCGCTTGACCGCTTATGGTGGTGAGGCGGACGACCTGCCCGCATCGGTTCTCCAGCGGTACCTCGACCGGATCGCCACGGGTGGCGTCAGCCTCGGCCCGGCCCGGGTCTACCCGATGGAGGCGATCCGGCAGGCGCACGACGACTTGGAGCACAACCGGACGGCGGGCAAGCTCGTCGTGCTGACCGGCCGAGCGGAGGGAGCCGCCCCTTGATCCTGCCGCCGCCCGCCGACGTCGAAGCGCAGCTGGCTGCCGCCCGCCGGGAGGGCGACCTCGACACCTACCTCGGCCTGCTCGCCGGTGAGGAGCTGTTCGTCCCGATCCGGCGGGCCGACGCCGAGAGCATTCTCGAGGACCGCGCGGAGACCTTCCCGAACGTCTACCACGAGACCGGCGGCGACGAGTTCCTGCAGGTCTTCACCCGCGGCGCGCTGCCCGACCTCGGCCCGGACGTCGTCGTGATGAGCGGGGCGCTGGACTGGGCGATCGACGGCGTCGGGCGGCACGAGCGGGTCGTGTTCAACCGGGGCACCCGTGGTGAGTGGCGGCTGCCGGGCGCGACGCTGCAGCCGTGGCTGGACGCGCACCTCGACGACGTCACGCCGCTCGAAGAACAGGTCGAACGGCTGATCACCGCGCCGTACGGGCACCTCGACGGGCCGATCGCGCACGCGCTCGCCTGCGGGGCGCACCTGGCCGTGCTGAACGCGGCGCCGTGGAACCTGCTCGACGGCCGATGCCACGACTACGTGGCCGAGGTCCGCGGCCTGCGGGACTGGTGGGGTGTGGCCGACCCGCCGGCCTGGCGTGCCACGATGGCCGACCTCATCGGCGACGGCTACGCGCTGACGCCGGGCAACCTGGTGCTGATGCTGCGCCTGCGGTTCGCCGCGGAGTACGGGCTGCGCAACGGCGAGTTCGACCCGCTGACCTGGGCGGAGCTGGTGGGCCGGTGGTGCGCGGAGAACGACGCCGAGGACCAGGCCGACGAGCTGCGCGACACCGTGCGCCGGGTGTCGCGCTACGAGCAGCGCTTCCGCGCCGACGGCCTGCTCGACGCGGAGGGCTTCGTCACGACGGCGTTGTCCTGGGACGTCGGCCGCGCGGTCAACATCGCGCGCTGGGGGCTGGCCGCCGGTTATTGTGACGCGCTGACAGCCGAGCTGATGGTCCTGGAGGCCGGTTCGCTCGCGCGCCGCTACCACCAGTCATGGGCCGACCTGTCGGCGGGCTACCTCATGGGCCGGGTGCTGCACAGCCGGGACGAGGAGTTCGGCGAGTGGTATCCCGCCGCCGTGCGGGTCCACCACCAGCTTCTTCAGGACCCGGGCAGCCCCTGGGTGAACCTCGATTTCGGGTCACTTTCGGAGGAGTCCGACGCCTGATCGGTGACTCCTGAGCGATCCGGGTCACCACAACGAGTCACACCTGCTACGGCGTGGCGTGCGCAGTCCCACGAGCAAATTTGTCACCATCGGCCACATGAAGCTCACCGGTCTGCTCACGCGGAACTCCGAACCCCTGCCGGGCATCATCGGGGTCGCCAGGGTCGACCGCCGCACCCGGGAGCTGCTGCGCCGGATCAGTCCGGGCGACATCGTCGTGCTGGACCAGCTGGATCTCGACCGCGCGACCGCCGACGCGCTGGTCGACGCCGAGGTCGCCGGCGTGGTCAACGCGTCGCCGTCGATCTCCGGCCGGTTCCCCAACCTCGGCCCCGAGATCCTCATCGCCGCCGGCGTCCCGCTGGTCGACTCGGTCGGCGGTGAGCTGCTGCGCTCGATCAAGGACGGCACCAAGCTGCGCCTGCACGACGGTGTCGTGTACGTCGGCGAGCGGCAGGTCGCCTCCGGCATCGAGCAGACCGCCGACAGCGTCGCGGACCAGATGATCGAGGCCAAGGCCGGGATGTCGACGCAGCTTGAGGCGTTCTCGGCGAACACCATCGAGTTCCTGCGCCGCGAGCGCACCCTGATCCTCGACGGCGTCGGCGTGCCGGAGCTGAAGGTGGCGCTGCGGGACCGGCACGTGCTGGTCGTCGCGGGCGGCAACGGGCACGCCGAGGACCTCAAGAAGCTCAAGAAGTACATCGCCGAGCACCGGCCGGTGCTGATCGGCGTCGACGCGGGCGCCGACACGCTGCGGGCGCAGGGCCACCTGCCGCACGTCATGGTCGGCGACCCCACCGGCATCGGCACCGCCACGCTGCGCAGCGGCGGCGAGGTCGTGGTGCCCGCCCAGCCGGACGGGCACGCCCCGGGTGTCGAGCGGATCCAGGACCTCGGCATCGGCGCGGTGACGTTCCCCGCGTCCGGCAACGCCGAAGACCTCGCGCTGCTGCTGGCCGACGCGCACGGCGCGAGCCTGGTGGTGACGGTCGGCTTCCAGGCCACCCTGCGCGAGTTCCTCGACCACGGCCGGTCCGGTTCGAACCCGTCGACGTTCCTGACCCGGCTGAAGCTCGGCACCAAGCTCGTCGACGGGAAAGCGGTGGCGACGCTGCACCGCAGCCGGGTGTCGATCGGCGCGGTCGTCCTGCTCGTGCTCGCCGCGGTCGTGGTCGTCGCCGCGGCCCTGCTGGTGTCCGACGTGGGCTCGGTCTACCTGGACTGGCTCCGGCACACCTGGAATACGTTCGCTGCCTGGGTCAAGGGATTGTTCACGTGATTTCGCTGCGCTACCACGTCGTTTCCATCGCCGCCTGCTTCCTGGCGCTCGCCGTCGGTGTTGTGCTCGGTTCGACCGCGCTGAACGGCTCGCTGCTTTCGGGGCTGGCGGGGGAGAAGAAGGACCTGGGCAGCCAGGTCTCCGACCTCGAGGCGCAGCGCAACGCGCTCAGCGCCCGGCTCGCGGACGCGGACGCGTTCGCCGGCGCCATGGGGCCGAAGGTCGTCGCCGGGGTGCTGGACAAGCGGTCGGTGGTGCTCGTGACCACCGAGGACGCGCGTCCGGCCGACCGGGACGCGCTCAAGCAGCTGATCGGCCAGTCCGGCGCGACCGTGACCGGCGAGGTGCAGCTGACGGCCGCGTTCGCCGATCCCGAAAAGGCCGACCAACTCCGCGACGTCGTCACGCGGCTGCAGCCCGCCGGGTCGAAGTTCCCGACGGCGGGTGACTCCGGCACGCTCGCCGGCGCGCTGCTCGGCTCGGTGTTGTTGCTGGACAAGACTTCCGCCAAGCCGCAGTCCTCCGGCGACGAGCTGGCGGCGGCCCTGGGCGGGCTCACCGACGGCGGGTTCGTGAAGGCGGGCCCCGAGGTCAAGCCGGCTCAGCTGGCCGTGGTGCTCACCGGCGCGCAGGCGACCGGCGACAGCGCGGGCGACCGGGCGGCGACGATCGCGCGGTTCACCACCCAGCTCGACCGCACCGGCGCGGGCACGGTGCTCGCCGGTGACGCCGGTTCCGCCGACGGCACCGGCGCGCTCGGCGTCGTCCGCGCGGACACCTCGGCGACGTCGATCCTGTCCACTGTGGACAACGTCGACACCTCCGCCGGGCGCGTGAGCACCGTGCTGGCGTTGAAGGAACAGCTCGACGGCGCCGCCGGCCGGTACGGCATCGCCGGCAACGCCCAGGCTCCCGCGCCGGGTGTCGCCGGCCAGGCCGGGAACTGACCGCTCCTCAAGCGGGGTTCCCCGAGGGGGCAAGCAAGTCCGTGAATGGCACATTGAGGGACATAGAGTCCCTCAATGTGCCATTCACGGACTTCGGTAGGGGTGAGTGGCTCAGCTGGCCAGCCACAGCGCCGGGACGTTCGGCGGTTCCCAGCCCACCAGCGAAGTGTGGGCCTGGCGGCACGTGTACGTGACGCCGTTGTAGGTCACCTTCGCGCCCGTGGCGTACGCCGTGTTCGGCGCCCACGCGGGCACCGACGGCGGTGTGGTGGGCGTCGTGGTCGGCGGGGTCGTGGGTGTCGTCGGAGTGGTGGGGGTTGTCGGGGTCGTCGGCGTGGTGGTGGGCGGCGGCGTCGAGCAGTTCGGCGTCGACGCGGCCAGGCCGTTCACGACGGCGTGGAACAGCGTCGAGCCCGGGTCCAGGTCGTAGAGCGAGAACATCATCGCGCCGCCGAGGCCGGTGCAGTGGATGTAGTCGGTGCGGGCCTTGATGGACTGGGCCGAGGAGCCGCCGAAGAAGTTGGTCCCGTCGTAGAACCAGGCCGACTGCGTGACCGGGTCCCAGTACGTGTCGGATGGGTTGTCGACGATGCCGGAGAGTTCCTTGTACATCGCCACGCCCGGCACGTTGCCGCTCAGCGTGTGCCCGGCCGAGGGGCCGGACGCGGACTGGTAGAGACCGTGGTTCGAGCCGGCGGGCACGCCGGTCCAGCCGCGGTAGTAGAACGGGATGCCCAGCGTCAGCTTCCCCGCGGGGAATCCGCCCGCGATGCCGTACGCGCTGTTGCCGTGCAGGTAGTCCTTGATCACCGAGTCGATCGTGTACTTCTCGGTGCCCGGTGGGATCGTGCCCGACGGGTCGTTCGGCGCGGAGTACAGCGGGTCCTGGAAGTTCGTCGGCCCGGTGGCGTCCCACGCGCCGTGCATGTCGTAGGTCATCGCGTTGCCGAAGTCCAGGTACTGCCCGATCTTGTCGGTCTGGATCTTCGCGATCTTGTCCTGACCGCCCGGCAGGGCCGCGGACAGCGCGTAGTGCTTGCCGCCCAGCGCGTCCAGCTCGCTGCGGAACTCCGCCATCAGCGCGGTGTAGTTCGCGGTGTCGGCGGCGCTGTAGTGGTTGCCGACGTGCCCGGTCGGGGAACCCGGGTACTCCCAGTCGATGTCTATGCCGTCGAAGATGCCCGCCGCGGTGCCCGGGCCGCCGTAGCCGCCGGAGGCCGGGATGTTGCCCTTGATGAACATGTCCAGGCACGAGCTGACGAGCTTCTTGCGCGACGCGTCGGTCGCGGCGGCGTCGGAGAAGTACTTCGAGTACGTCCAGCCGCCGATCGACAGCAGCACCTTGAGGTTCGGGTGCCGGGCCTTGAGCTCCTGCAGCTGGTGGAAGTTGCCGGCGACCGGCTGGTTCCAGACGTCGGCGGTGCCGTCGACGCTGATGTCGGAGCCGAACGACTTCTGGTAGTCGGCGAACTGGTCTCCGCCGCCGTCACCGGCGTTCGGGTCGGTCTCGCCGCCCGGGTCGGGTGTGGTCGCCTTCGTCGCTTCGAAGCACGTGTGGTTCGTGGGGTCGATGTTCTCGAAGTCGTAGAGCAGGTAGTCGAGGTTGCCGGCGATGGCGTCGACGTTCTTCAGGTAGTAGGCGTTCTGGTAGATGCTCCACTGGTCGAAGTAGGCGATCCGGACCCCGCCGGACGTGGCGGCGGCCGCGGGTGGAGCGGCCGGGCCGGCGACCGTGAGCGCGCCCACGACCAGGGCGGCCGCGGCGGCGGCGAACAAGGCCAATCTTCGGGAAACCCTCTGCATGCTGTCTCCTCGCGCAGGCGGACGGCCCTCTCCCGCACCGCGACGGTGCGGAAGAGGGCGTACGCGACAGTTCGTTCACGAGCGGGTACCGGCCCGTTCATGAATGTGCGCGTGCGCACACCGAGTGTCAATACTTTGGACTAGACCAATCTCGGTACTCGTGCGCTATGGGGTGTTGTGTCCGGATTTCCTTGTGGTGCCGCCTTATTTGAGCGGCGGGTCGAGCGGGAAGCACGACACGCGCACCGGCCACGTGTCACCGCCGGTGGGCAGCGGCATCTTCTTCAGCGCCGCGGCCGCGTCCTTGTCGTGGGCTTCGTCGGCCGCGGCGTGGAAGATGTCCGCCGCGATCGACTGGTCGAACACGCCGATCTGCTGGTGCGGCCAGCCCGCGGCGCCCTGCAGCGCGCCCGGGATCAGCTGGTCGACGACCTTGCGCAGGGTCGCCCCGTTCGGCGCGGTGTACTTCCAGACGTCGACGCCGAGGTTCTTGCCGAGTTCGGCCATTCGGCCCCACGCCGTGAGGTTGAAGTTGACGTAGTGCCACGACATCGTGCGCGACAGCTCGAGCGGCTGGCTGCCATCGGCGGCGAACTGGACCGGGAACCGGTTCTTCTCCGCGTCCAGCACGATCTTCTTCGCCGTGTCCCGCTTGCCCAGGTACGCGGCGATGGTCGCGTTCTGCATGTCGAGGAACGTGCCGTGGTTGTTCGTGGCGGCCAGTTCCAACTTCGCCTGCGGACTGGTCTGCATCCACTCCAGGTACTGCGCGAGCCACGCCTTGACGCCGGAGCGGTCCTGGCCGGTCCAGCCTGGCGCGCCGGTGTCGAGCAGCGCGAACACGTCGAGGACCTGGCTGAACGACTGCGTCGAGTCGATGATGCCGGTACCGCTGATCGTGTTCTTGCACGGGATGATCTGCGAGTACGTCATGTTCGGGTTCATCTTGGTGGCCGGGTCGAGGAACCACGTCCGGATGTCCAACGCCGCGCGGTTGGCGTACTTCGCGTCGCCGGTGTAGTACCAGGCGAGCGAGAGGTAGTACATCGCGTCCCACGACACCATCCGGTAGGTGTGGTCGGTGATCGCGTCGGCCTCCGGGTTGCGCTGGCCGTCCTTGTTGACGTACGGGCAGCCCTGCGGGTTCTCCGGGGTCTTCGGGCCCGCCCACCAGTAGGGCGCCTGGCTCATGTAGTCGTGCTTGTCGCCGCTCGGCGGCGCGGACGGCTTGTCCATGACCGACCACGGCCCGGCCGTCAACGCGGTGTTCGCCTTGTCCAGCACCACCTTCAGCGCGTCACGCTGCGCGCGGGTCGCGTGGCCGTGCTTGAGCGCCGACTGGATGTCCGCGAGCTTCTTGCCGTCGGTGACGACGGTGTGCGGCGCCTGCCCGGCCGTGGCCGTCCCGCTGACCGGGACCATGGCCAGGCACGCGGCCAGCACTGTCGCCCCGAGAACGTGTAACTGCCTTCGCACCTTCGACCGCCCTTTCGGGGACGCCAGGATCCCCACTCGTCACCGGGCGGCGGTACGGCAGTGGCGACGGCGATTCTGGCTCTCCGGTACGGCGGCTGTCAATCGGTCGGCCAGGTGCGCTTCTTGGCCAGCGGCCGGGCGTAGGAGCCGGCCCGGCTGGTTTTCAGGCCCAGACCGACGAGCGACTCGGCCAGCCGGACGGCGGCGGCGACGCCGTCGATCACCGGGATGTCCAGCATCGTCGCGATCCGGCGGTCCAGGCCGGTCATCCCGGCGCAGCCGAGGACCAGGACCTCCGCCCCCGCGTCGCGGGCGCGGCGGCCGGCGGTCAGCAGCGCCGACTCCGTCCGGCGTTCGTCGGTCAACTCCAGCACACCGAGGCCGGCACCTGTGACCGTCACGCAGTTCTGGGCGACGCCGGCGGCGTGCAGGCTGTCCTCGATCAGCCCGCACGTCCGGTCCAAAGTGGTCACGACGCCGTAGCGGCGGCCCAGGAGGCACGCCAGGTGCGCGGCGGCCTCGGTGATGTCGACGACCGGGACGTCCAGCAGTTCGCGGGCCCCCTCGCGGCCGTGCGCGCC
>Ga0307515_10025513_pt1 | contig 10221 bp, 5 predicted proteins | sample 17_EM_MG_FD_194513 | JGI IMG/M metagenome (GOLD analysis project Ga0307515, IMG submission 194513) | Populus trichocarpa ectomycorrhiza microbial communities from riparian zone in the Pacific Northwest, United States - 17_EM | ecosystem: Host-associated > Plants > Roots > Unclassified | place...
TAATAAAGAACTTACATTATAAATAGCTGTTAAAGCTATTAACAATTCTACTAGCCTAGATAGACTTATACCTATATTACTAGTCTTTAGCGCCTACCCTTAAATAACTAATAATTCTTTACTATTTCCCTTTATTATATAATAAGCTAAGGCTATTTATAAGGCAATAAAGGAGGTATAATATCTCTACGCTATATACCAGGTTAATAATATATTAGGAATAAGAAATGGCCTAAATACCTTAACTACGCTTAATCTGCCACTCTAGTCTAAGGTATACGTATAGTATAAAAAGGGAGGATAGTTAGGCCTATATTAACTTATTATAATTAATAATTAAACTTATACTATTTAGATGCCTTATAGACCCACTTAATTCCGTTTAACTATTATTAAGCCTTATTATAAGGATAATAGTTTTAAGCCTTTATAGGATACCCTAAAAGATGCCCTAAAGGAGAACCACGATTAACGTGCTCTAGAAGGCAACTATAATTTTAATATAATTATAGTAGATATACCGCAACCACGACGCGGTAGAGGTCGCCTAAAAAATCATAAAATCGCTAATATCTTATTAATTTTAAAGAGTAATTTATTGCCGCTATTAAGAATGGAGTTAAGTTATTAATGGCCTTTATAATAGCTAAGAAGAAGGCTAACTTTAAGCTCGCAAAACAGCTCTAAAAGAAAGATTATATTATAACTCCTAGAGCTCCTTTCTAAGTATCTAATAAGTAGAAGATCGATAGTCTTGTTATAAGAGGAGTCTTTAAATTTAAAAAGTATAACCCTACTAAGTTCGATAAAGTCTATATCTTTAAGTTAAGAATAGTTAATAAGATTAAGGGCAAAGCTATTAATACCCTATTTAAGAAATCGAGGCTTATTATTTAAGGTTATAATAATAATAGTAAGGAGGTAATTCTTATATAATCTTCTATAATTTAACAAGCTAGTTAGTAAGTTATTATTGCGCTAGCTCCCTCCTTAATAAAGAATAAAATGGCGGTTTATTTACGAGATATTATTTAGGCCTATACCTAATTAAAGATATACCTTTAGCGCTTAATATTAGCATACCTTTTAGAGTAAATTCGCTACTAATATCCCAAAGATACAATTATGGTTATATTTAAGCCATTATATAGAATCGCAGAGGTAGGAACTTATTAGTAGGCTACCTATAGTAAGCACTATAAAGAGAAGCTTTTAATAACTACTTTTATATTTAATCCCTACTTCCTTATTATAACTACAAAAACTCTATTTAGAATTGTTGGCATATAAACTAATAATATAATTATCTTAGGGGATAACTAATTCTTAGTCCTTAAAGAAGATAAGCTAGTAAAGGTAAATCTTATAGTAAAGCCAAAGAAAAAGCTTAATTTAATAACACTATTACTCTTTAATAGATATATCCTCTCCCTAAATAAGGATTCTATTACTTTACACTAGAAGGGTTAAGATAAGAAGATTAATATTATTAACGTTAATTCTCTAAAGTAAGGATATATAGAGTAACGCGCTTATAAAGCTTATATTACTTCTATCTATTAACCTAAGGCTTTATTTAATTTCTCTATTACCGCCTAATACTAGGAACCAACTAAGGATAATATTCTTGCCCTAAATAAATATCTTTCCTAGTAAATAAACCATCTTAATTGGGGATTACTCTATATACCTATTAATCTTCCTACTACTAAGCTCTTTGTATTTGTTAATAGATTGTTTATAAATAATAAAGATTTTAGCTCTTAGTTAGGATATAAGATTATTATTACAAATAAATCTACTAGAGAGAATAACTCTATAATCTACGGCAATCTTATCTATTAAAGCTTAACTAAGAGTAAGCGTGTTATTTAAAGCGTTCTAGCGTTAGAGATATATAGAATAGTTAGCGGAGTTAATATAGTAATTGCAATTGGAACTACTCTAAAGATAATTATAAATTAACTCAAACTTCCTGTTATCCCTATAATTATATATACCGACTTATATTCCCTCTATAAGTGTTTAGTTAAGCTTAGTACCACAAAAAAAAGCGCCTTATATTTAATATTATAGCACTTTATTAATCCTATAAATGGCAAAAACTCTTTAAAATTTAATAAATTAACGGTTAAGATAACCCAGTAAATATAATAACAAAGGCAAACCCAAATAAGGCTTTAAAAACGTTTATTAACATAAAAACTCTATATATATAAGTTAAATGTTAGGTTAAAAGGGAGTAGGAGCATAATAATCTACAAACCCTAATTCTAATTAGCTAATTAGGATTTTCTATACCCGGTATAGAAAATTGCTATTAGCTTGCTTAAAACTAGCGCCTTAGCGGCCCTAATAAGATATCCACCCACGACTTTTAAGCAAGAAAGTACCACGTACTAAAAGGCAAATTTTAGGACAGCGAGACTTATATTACAATAGCAATAGTAAGTAAAAAGGGTTTATATTTATTACGCTAGTTAAGCAGTATTTGTTTATAGATAGCTGCTATAAAAGAAGAGTTGCTAGTGTCGGGAATAAGGCAAGCAATCGTTATATATTACCGCGGCGCTAGCGTAGCGAGGAGTCTTAAGCTCTTTACCCTCCCTTATTCTAGAATATAAGTATATTAACTAATATTACTATAACCTACTTAAGTAGTCGTTATTGGTAAGTCACCCTATATAACCAACAAAAGGGGTTAGGGGTAAGGTTTTAGGCTAGATAAGCCGCCTACTTTATATATTAAGCTATAAGCCTAAATCGGCTAGCTATTTTCTTTTTAAGATTATATTATAGCTTTCTAGGTCCATAATAAGGAAGGGAATATTATACTACCTTTATCTATTAATATAGAGGTAAATTTATAAGATAGTTATAATAGGTAGCCCTATTTATCTATTATACCTATAAATAGAAATTAGTTTAGGTAGTTCTTTAATAAGTATATTTAAAAGGTTTGCTAGCTTTACAGTATACTAGGTATCTATTAAAGTAAAGGTATTTACTTTAAAGTTAGCTAAAGTAGAGGTTAAAACTTAATATTTATTATAAAATAAAGTATAAGGGATAGTATAGCTTCTTTTACTAACTAGCTAACCTAGATTAATATATAATATATTAATCCCTTTTAACCCTAAAGAGAAGTCTTCCTTTAGGGTTCCTCTTTTTCTAACTCTATACTATCCTTCTAGATTAATAAAACCTCGTCTATTTTTTTATTTATTAAGTAGTTCTTTATATAGTAGCCTTTTTAACCATATAAAAAGTAAGCTTCTTAATTACTAAGGGCCTATCTTTAGGGGTTACTATATATAGGCTAAGTATACGCCGGACCCGTAGTAGGACTAGCCGCGTAACTGGCTACTAAATTAACGGTAGGCTATATAGCTAGTGCTATAGGAGTTATTAATCGTGCTAGGGCACTATGGGCCGTTCTTATAGTAGTCTAGTTTAGAGAGTTTTAGGCTTTATACCGTTTAGCTCATGCCTTAATTTAATAGAAGCCTTAGTTAATAGCTAAGTACTAGTTTATAAGTTCCTTTAGCGTCTATATAGTAGTAAAAACTAGTAGTATAGCTTACTATAGGTCTAGCATTAAATCTTCCTAGGGAATTTAAGCTTAGCTAGCTAAATATAGAAAGCGGGTCTAAAAGGCTAAAAAGGTCTCCGTTATTTTTATATTTAGGCTTTTATAATTAAGGCGGGTATTTTATACCTTAAAGGGGTCCTTATAAATAGAAGATAGGTAGTTAATTATCTCTTCTCTAGAGAGGAAGAGATTTACTAAGTCCTATCTATATCGCGGACGTAGGTATATCTATATATTTTTACCGGTACGGCTAAAGACGTAGGGTATTTTAGCTTTAGTAGTAGGGAAGTAGTCTATATTAACTTTAAGCTTATTCTATAGTTAAAGCTTCTAATTATTAAATATAGGATTAGTTACGTTAGTAAGTAATAGGGGGTTTATAACCTTTATAGACCGCGATAATACTAATACTATACGCTAGGCTAGAGCCTTAAGGACTATAGCAAGTCTTTAGGTATTTAATAACTCCTTACTAGGTATAGGGGGTTCTCTAGCTTTAAGTAGCTCTTAAAGTTATTTAATTTTAGTATTAGCTACTATAAGCTCTACCTAGGAGTTTAAGTTGGTTGCTATTTTACTATTAGAGGTATTTAAGGGTCCTATAGCTGCTTTGCCGGCTACTATATTTCTTAGCATAGTAGTATAATTATTAGGGTAACTTTTAGTAAGATTCTATAGGGGTTCTAGTTTATATATATTTTATAAATCTTATTATTCTTTTCTATTCTTTAAGTTCTAGTAATAGTCTTTAGGTCTGCTTCTATATTCTATTCTTATTTATAGTCTATAGATATTTTTAAGTTCCTTTTTAGGAAGAAGAGTAGATAAGCTTTAGATAATATTAGCGACTTAGTTAATTAAGGCATAAGTATAGCAAAAGGGTCGCGTAAGCCTATATAATTGGATTGTCTATAAACAAGGATCCAAAGCTAGAGAAAGGAAAAGGGAAGAAGGGTAGCGCCGCTTGAGGTTTTATACGATCATCTGGTCACGTGACTGCGACTGTCTAAAACAGTAAGAAACTGTCTGCGATTGTCCGCCACAATCCACCACCACGATCCACCGTTTTCCACCAGCGCCGTAACAATACTGTAATTAAGGTTAAAGAATAGTACACTAGATTTTAAATACTAAAAAAGTATTATAATTACTAAATTAAGTGTTTATAAGTAGCTTTAAATATTCTTAAAATCAATTATATTACTTTTACATAGTATTTTAGTAAATTATTCTATATAGTTTTAGTACAGACGCTTAAACACTTTTAATAAGGTACTATATAACTGTATATATATTATATCTACCCTATATCTACGCTATATGCGTATATATATATAAAAGTAAAGGCTTTACTATTTGTAGAAAGCTAAACGTATATATTATAAGCGTGGGTTATAACCTTAAAACCTATATATAGGCTGGAAGAATCTTTTAGACCGAAAGAACTTTTTAGGCTTTATAAAGGATATATATTAGATTTATAGTAGAGGCGTAGATGCCTATAAGGTGCTTTATCAAACCGGACCTAAACGCAATTTTGGACTAAAATGGCCCCTAGACTTCTACGCCACTATATAATTTTCTAGTCAAATTTGCCTTTTTCTATACAACAAGTGCCGCAGAACCTCACAGCTGGGCATATTGAACTAGCATTCCGAATAGTCTCTAAAAGATAGTTTGCCTCCAAGCGGGCATAACGATCATGCTTTAACATATTCGAGACCCAGTCCAAAGGCGTATTATCAAACATCGGCTCCATTTCCCTCAATACCGAAACCCATTCTTCCTTTGCTTCAAGATTGTTGTAGAAGTATTGGCCGTAGGAACCGTGGAATTCAAAGAATCTCCTCATTGCTTTAACTGTCTCTCCTTTCAAGACAGTTATAATGTCTAAAAACACACATCCAAGAGACCAAATGTCAGAGGAGGAATTACGAGGCTCATAGTCAACAACCTCAGGTGCGGAATATCTCGGGGTCATCGCCGTTGCTCCTTCCGTAGTGCCCCGCTTAGAGTCCGACCAGTCGAAAGACAGCCCAAAGTCAGCCAAGAGAACAGTATTCCCTTTTACTAAAATATTTTGCGGTTTGATGTCTTTATGCCGGATCTGAGCCTTGTGTAAATATGCGAGGGAAGCAGTAAGACAGCCGAAGAAACTGCGCAGCAATAATTTCTTGTGAGGCGAGGAGCGCACATTGGCTAAAAATTCGAATAAATTGCAATCTGCAACAGGCGACATAATGAGCGCTAGGGACATAGAGTCTGTATAGCTCCCCACCAGTTTGACGATATGGTGGTGATCTAGACGTTTGAGGATTTCCAACTCGGTTGTATAACTTTTTATGTTGAGTAGTTTGGCTCTTCCAAACAAATTACGAGAGATGCGTTTTCTGACATATTCCTTATTGTTCGACTTGCTTGTTACTTGATGCACCTGACCAAACCTTCCTGACCCCAATATAGCTATAGTCTCATATAACAACGAATCCTCTTCCTCGAAATGCATATGTTTACGGTTTCCACCATCCTGAACGTCGACCACATCGGTCATAACCACATACTGTGTCCGCAGGAATAGTGCTGCAGTTTTAGCATCGAGATATTCCCGGGCCTGCCGCGATGAGACCGGCAGGCAGTAATCAGTGAAGCCACGAGCGATCAATCCATCAAGTAGGTCAGCCCGCCCAACGGTACTCAGGACAATGAATGTCCGTGGAACTCTAGCCCACGCAGGACAGAGTTTTCGCAGCTCATCAGCAACTTTCTGCACGTCCCCTTCAAGATATCTGTGTGGGTGGTGTCTGCAATCGAAAAATGGTTTTGAGACGGCTGAGAGGATCGGATCGGGGCTTCGGTTGGACATCGAGCGTATGAGTTTTTCAGCCTCGCTTTTACTCTTCAACGATGTTTCGTTTGCGTCGCAAAGTGTAGTGGATGTAGAGGAGAGAAGAGGCTCATACTGGTTATTATTGAAGGTTATAACTGTTGATGATTTGGAAGGGGCTGGAGTCATTTTCGGGCTCAACAGCTGTTCTAGGCACATCCAAATGAGTAACGTGGGCCATGCTGATTGGGTCGCGTCTCCTAGGCTGCACTACTTTATATTGGGTGCTAACCGGGTAGAAGTGTTACTGTTCTCCCTCTAATTACGATTTTTACTATTATTTTATCATCTACGGTCAATAAGGCAGACATAGGCTATAAGGCTTTTCTAGCTCAACTTTCTGCAAACTCGTCAGCCAACTGCATTTAAGGCATTTGAGCCGCCTCTCAAGGCACCCTCGGCCAATAATGCATGGGTGGTGTCGACCACCATTGGCCGCCCAGCAATTTGGCGGTCAAGCTGCGGTGCAGGGGTGGGCGTGCCGAAAAACCCTGACCCCGCACGCCTAACCCCAACACCTAAATACATCCCGACAGACGAACATAAAGTCCCATTCCGGTAGCTGTGAAACGCTTTATGACTGATAAGGACCATTCTGTGCCTTAAGCAAGCGCTTCGCCGACACTGGCGCAACTAACCAGCCTGAATAGTGGAGACAATGTCAAAGATAGCCAAGTTGGCACGGACGATCTCTGACCGGAAAATGGCTTCTTCGCGGCATCAGGCTCAAAGGCGATATTCTAAGGACAATATCGAAGAGAAGTTTCAACAGCTCAAAAAGGACGTTCCTGAACTCGAAGATTGCGCCTCACCAATTATCGCCGTCATCCTAGATGAAGTCGGCCAACGAAAGCTCATCAAAAAGTTAATAGATGATGGCGTTTCGGACATTTGGCTTCCGCTTAATGAACGCACTATCCCCCACCACTTGAGTCCTTCTGCACACCAAAACTTCTTGGAAGAACAGAACAATTTCCTGGAAGAAGCACCTAATTTAGAGTCCACCGAACACTGCCATCTTACCAAAGCCCATCTCACCAACGACCATCGCACGTTACCCAAAAGTTTAGAGTTTTCAGCCTATCTAGGAGAAGGAGGCTATGGATATGTCTACGAAGTTTGCAATGAATCCGGGAAGAAGTATGCCTTGAAAAAGATTCTCCGGCCGCAAACTTTCCGGGAGGCAAAGGAGACAATGAAATTTATAACAATGGAGTTAAATGTCTTGAGAAGGATACACCATCATCACTTTGTTCAGCTAGTAGGCAGCTATACAGACGAGAAGCACGTTGGCTTGCTCATGTCACCAGTCGCTGATTACAACCTCAGCGACTACTTAGACGAGATTCAAATCACGAGAGCTACGCAGAACTTGATGGCGACCTTTTTTGGTTGTTTAGCTGGCGCCCTCACCGCCCTACACTATTCCTACCATATCCGCCACAAGGATATTAAACCTAAGAACATTCTGATCAAGGGCCAAAATATCTTGCTGACGGACTTTGGAATGGCTCTAGACTGGAACGAAAGCGGGCAAACTACAACAAACCAGGAGCAACGCAGGAGCCCTAAGTATTGTGCCCCTGAAACTGCGGAAGGAGAGTCAAGAAATTCGAAAGCTGATATTTGGTCTCTTGGATGCGTATTTCTTGAAATTGTTACAGTCCTAAAAGGACAAAATAGGAAAAGCATGAAAGACTTTTTCAATAGCAATGGCTCTAGGAGTGAGTTTTTCCGCCTTAACCAAGACGCCGCGGTAGGGTGGATAAGGAAGCTGAAAGAGAAAGAGTTAAGATGTGGAAACTTGCCTCTAGAATGGACTGAGAAGATGCTGCAAAGACAACCTCCTGACCGCCCTAATGCACGGGAACTTATGGACCTTATACTGGACTCGAAGAAAGAAGATGGAATGACTTTCTGGGGAGATTGTTGCGGAGGCGATGGCTTGAATCATAATACGGATGATTTTCATTTATCCGATGTAAGCGATCTGCAACTTTCAGGAGTGTGTAGCTAGAATGTTAATAGTAGCAAACCCTACCTTAGCGAGCGGAGACTTCAGGGAGCCTGACCCAGACGGCCGTCACGCGCTACGTAGAGTCCGTTACGATCGAGGATGAGGGCGCGGTTCAAGAGTTACTATACGAGGGGTTTGATAAACATGGGTTTGATTTTAGGCGCCCAGGAAGGAACGGGTTACACTGGGCAGTTAGAAATGGCAAGACTGCGGCGGTACGGCTGCTCTTACAAAATGGGGTAAATTTCAAGATTAAGGATGAGACCAAAGAGCGGTGGACGGTGTTACACATCGCAGCTGACAAGGGTCACACTGACATCTTGCGCGTCCTACTGGAACATATCAGCGTTGATGAAAAGAGCCTTTCAGGATGGACAGCCCTTCACTGTGCAGTTAAGAACGGGAATCTAGAGGCAGTGGATATCCTGCTAAAACACGGAGCTGACGCGAATGCAGCAGAAGGCTCTGGATGGACGTCGCTACACTGCGCGGCCGAGAATGGATTCGAGGAAGTAGCACAACTGTTACTTGATAATCGAGCGACTATTGATGCGGAGAGCCATTCCGGCATGACACCACTCCATAAAGCAGCTGTGCATGGATGGTATTCTATAGCGAACCTTTTGCTCAAACACGGCGCTGTCGTTGACAGAAAAGGTTATCACATGCGAACGGCATTGCATATGGCAACTATAGCAGGACATCCTCAGATCGCAAGGCGTCTAATTGAAGAAGGGTTTGACATTGATGCCAAGGACGAAACGGGCATTACGCCACTGCAGATGGCTGCCGCTCAGGGACACCGTGAAGTCGTGCAGTTACTCCTAAACAAGAACGCCCAAATTAACTTAACCAATGATTTTGGACAGACAGCGTTATTCCAAGCAGTGGTAAATCGCCACGGGCCAATCGTACAACTTCTGGTCGAGAGAGGAGCTGATCGCAACAAGGGTAATCTGCACGGATGGACACCGCTGCATATGGCGATTGATGGGGGTTATGACGAATTTGTGGGTCAGTTGCTGGACGGAGCTAACCTTGAGCTACAGAGTGGCGATGGACGAACGATATTACACACCGCGGCCGAGAACGGGAACACGTCTGTGACCAAGCTTCTGTTAGATAGCGGCGCCAACATTGAGGCGAAAGATTGGAAAGGTTGGACGCCTCTACACTGGGCTGCTCATATGGGAAAGAGTGATGTTACAGAGCTGTTACTTGAGAGGGGAGCAAATAAGGACGCAAAGAACCATGCAGGTCAAACGCCCTTCCAGTGCGCCGAGGGTGGGGAGCGCAAGGCCCTGCCAGGGCCACCAAAAGGAAAGCAGAGCGCCAAGGAGAACGACGGGCCCGATGCGGAGTGGTCTGATACGGATGGGTCTAGTACGCCTCCTGCTGCTGATGCGGATGGGCCCGATACTCCTCCAGCTACTGACGTGGATGGGCCTGATACACTCCCTGCTGGTTACGTGTTTGTTGATGTGCCTGCTACTGATCCTGATACTAATGCGCCTACTGCTATTGCGCCTGTTACCCCACCTAATGGGGGACCTCGAGGGCAGGTTATCGGCAGAATGCTGTGGGAGGGTAGATCGCCCTATTTTCTTAGAGGCAAGTTTTAAAACAAGTAACTAATAGATATTAATTCACTTTGCAAGAGAGAGAGAAAGCCGTAAAGTAGTTAATAGAATCAATAGAATTAAGGCTCCGTAATAGAAACAAGGTTGT
>Ga0307515_10025514_pt1 | contig 10220 bp, 14 predicted proteins | sample 17_EM_MG_FD_194513 | JGI IMG/M metagenome (GOLD analysis project Ga0307515, IMG submission 194513) | Populus trichocarpa ectomycorrhiza microbial communities from riparian zone in the Pacific Northwest, United States - 17_EM | ecosystem: Host-associated > Plants > Roots > Unclassified | place...
GCTTACCTGGGTGGCCACCTCGCCGGTGTCTTGAATGGCCCATTCAGGACCTCGCAGGTCCTGAATGGGCCATTCAAGACCTCACGGGCCCGCATCAGACCTCTCCGGAACCCGGCCAACCTACGTGGTCACAGCACTAGCCCGCCTGTTCCTTCGAGCACCACCAGGTCGACCGGCCGCCGACCGTGCCGTGCGCCATCTCCGCCCCGCAGCGCGGGCAGTGGCCGCCGGCGCGGCGGTGCCCGATGATCTCGCCGGTGTGCACCCCGCCGTGCTTGATCGCGGCGCGCAACGCTTTCTTCAGCGCCTTGTGGAGCTCGGTGAGGTCGTCGCCGGTCAGGTCGTCCACCGGTCGCGACGGGCTCAGCGCGGCCTGCCACAGGGTTTCGTCGGCCAGCAGGTTGCCGATCCCGGCGACCACGGACTGGTCCAGCAGCCGCGCCTTCAGCGGCGCCCGGCCGCGGCCGACGCGCTCGCGGAAGTCGCTCCGGGAGACCTCGCCGGCGTCGGGGCCCAGCGCGTCGAGATCGGGGTCGAGCCGCACCCGGCTGAGCCGCCGCGTGTCGAACAGGCGCAGCTGTTCGCCGTCGGCGAAGGTGATCCCGAACCGGAACCACTCGGGTTTCTCTTCGCGGCCGCGGAGCTGTTCCGGGCCGAGCGGCCCGCGTTCGTCACCGAGCCGCAGCTGCCCGGCCATCCCCAGGTGCAGGCCGAGGTTCGGGCCGGGTCGCCCGTCGCCGCCTTCGGTTTCGCACCACAACATCTTGCCCCGCCGGTGCGCGGCGGTCAGCCGCCCGCCGGCCAGCGCGGCGGCGATGGCCCCGGGCGCGTGCGGGCGGCAGACCCAGTCGTCGTGGTCGTCGACGTCGCGGATCTTGCGGCCGAGCGCACCGGTGAGGACCTGACGGGCGAGCTCGACCTCGGGCAGTTCCGGCACGGCACCCAGTCTGCCCCAGGCTCAGCCGGGCCGGTCCAGCCACTCGGCCAGCAGCGCGCGTTCGGCGGCGGTCAGCTTCGACAGGTCGGGCGTGGCGACGTCGAGTGCCGGTGCGTCGGCGAGGATCGCGTGCAGCACCGCCTGGTACATCGTGTCGGCGAGGCCGGGCTCCCGTTCGTCCGCGGGAAAGGCCAGCAGGGTGAGCACGGCGCCGGTGCCGGCAGCGTGGACGAGTTCGACCGCGCGGCGTTCGGTGACCCGGAGCCGCCCGGTCGCCGCGACGCGGTGGACGCGGGCGCGCAGGATCTCCAGCCCGGCGGCCGCGGCCGGGCCGGCGGTCCGCCGCGGGTCGATCAGCAGGCCGAACAGCGGCGCGTTGGCGAGGCCGAAGGCGATGTGCGCGTCCCACCCGGCACGCAGATCGGCCACGGGGTCGGTCGATTCGTCGAGCGTCTTCCCGGCGACGTAGGTGGTGAAGACATGCTCGGCGACCGCGTCGAGCAGGGCGTCCTTGTCCGCGAAGAACCGGTAGATGGCCGGCGGCTGCAGGCCGGCCGCCTGCGCGACGGCGCGGATCGTGACCGCGGCCGAGCCCTGGTCGCGCAGGAGTCGCGCCGCGATCTCGACGATGTTCGCCCGCGTCTCGTCCCTGACCGTCTTCATGTTCTCAACGATAACGCATCTATGGTATCTATGATGCTAACGTCGTTACTATCAACGTTAGCGAGAGGTGGATCATGATCGTCATCACCGGTGGGACCGGCAAGCTCGGCTCCCGGATCGTCGACCGGCTGCTCCGGCTCGTCCCGGCCGAGCAGATCGGCGTCAGCGTCCGTGACGTCGGCCGCGCCGGAGACCTCGGCGTTCGCGTGCGGCGCGGCGACTTCACCGAGCCGCATTCGCTCGCCGCGGCTTTCGAGGGCGCGACGCAGGTGCTCATCGTTTCGGCGAACGAGACGGGCGGGAAGGCGGTCGAAAGCCACGTCGCGGCGATCGAGGCCGCTTTGGAGGCGGGCGCCGGGCGCGTGCTGTACACGAGCCACCAGGGCGCGGCCGAGGATTCGTTGTTCGCGCCGATGCCCGACCACGCGGCGACCGAGGCCCACCTGGCCAAGACGGGCACGCCGTTCACCGTGCTGCGCAACGGGTTCTACGCGAGCACCGTGCCCCAGCTGCTCGGCGCGGCGCTCGAGACGGGCGAACTCGTCGCCCCGGCCGACGGCCCGGTCTCATGGACTGCGCACGCCGACCTGGCCGAAGCGGCGGCGATCATCCTGGCGAGCGAAGGTCGCTTCGACGGCCCGACCCCGCCGCTGACCGCCCCGGTCGCCCTGGACCTCACGGACGCCGCGCGCATCCTCACCGACCTGACCGGCCGCACGATCCGCCGCGTCGTCGCGGACGACGACGAGTGGGTGGCGTCGTTGACCGGCCACGGCGTCCCGGCGCCCCAGGCGGAGATGCTGCTGGGCATGTTCCACGCGTCCCGCCGCGGCGAGTTCGCCGCGGTGGACCCGGAACTCGAGCGGCTGCTGGGACGCCCGGCGACGCCGTTGCGCTCGGTCCTGGAGGAAGCCATCGCAGGCGCGGCGTAACAAAGTGGCTTCTGGCACGACCACTGGAGCATGACGACGTTCGTGCAGTTCCCCCACCCCGGAGGGGAACACTGCCCGGAGAGCGACGACATGCCCTGGAACACCGGGGCCCACGGGCGCAAGTTCCTCATCTCGGACGGCCGCTACGTCGACGCCGCCAACCGGGCCGGGCAGGGTGAGCTGGTCTTCTGGGGTGAGTGGGAGCCGCCGTCGCGCGTGGAGCGCAGGTGGTCACGAGACGGCCAGCTGCCCCTGGTACTGCACCGGCCGTACTGGGTTCGTGGGGTTGGGAAGAACACCGATCCGTGGGTGTTCGGTGACCGGATGCTCTATAGCAACTGCAGACAGGTCGTTCGGGCCGGGCGTCGGCCCACCTCAATGCAGACGCTGTCACCGGGTTCGGTGATCTGCTTCGGATCGACGCTCGACCACGAGTTCTGCGTCGACACCGTGTTCGTTGTCGCCGAGGCCGAGCGGTGGACTGCGGCAGGATCCGCCGACCTCGACGAGGCATTCACGACCTGCACCGCCGAGCAGCTCGCCGCCGGGACCGACGCCCACACGCCGTTCACGCTTTACCGCGCGGCGACGATCGAGAACCCCGTTCACGGCATGTACAGCTTCGTTCCGGCCAGTCCCGCCGACGGCGAGGGACCGCGGTTCGCCCGGCCCGTGCTCCGCATGCCCGGTCTGATCAACCCGGCCAATTGGCGCAACACCGGGGGCTCGAAGCGGCCACTTGAGGTCGCCAAAGTGCAGGAGGCCTGGAACACCATCCGCAAGCAGGTCTTCGGGGCGGGCTTGGTCCTGGCCACCCACCTCCGGACCCCCGTCCGGTCCGCGAACGCGCCTGCCCCGGCAAGCACCGCCGGAAAACGAGTTGGGTGTGGTGACGTCCAGCCGGTAACCTGCGCGGGAACCGTGACACCGACCCAGGAGGTGAGACCCCGTGAACGTTGCAGCGATGTGGGTGCTCCCCTCCCCAGCACGGTCGGGCGGCTGACGTAGGTGTCGCCGGGAGCGCCTCTACCAGGTACTCCCGAAAGGCGACAACTATGAACCCTGCAGATTCGGACACCGCCGCCGTCACGCGTGTCGCGGAGCGGCACTGGCACGCGCTGGAGGACGACCTCGTGGTCGGCCGCGGCGAAGCTTCCCGGCGGCCCGACGGGCGGATCTTCCTCAGCATCGACGCGTGGCACGGCGCGGTCTTCGACCACCTCGCCGAGGCGATGCTGCGCGACCTGCCGAGGCCGCTGTACACCGTGGTCGACGAGGCCGACCTCGACCTGACCACCGATTGGCTGCGAGCCGGATTGACGATTCGCCGCCGTGAGTGGGAATACCTCGTGCCCACCGGCGCCAACCAAACACCCCCTGGCGTCACCGTGATCCCAGTCGGCGAGGCGGAAGAAAAGCCGTTGAAAGAGCTGGATCGCGTGATCCGCGCCGAGGTCGAAAGCACCGTCGGCTGGCAGGAGATGCCCGCCGAAGTGCGGTCCGCGCTGGACCCGTCGAGGTACGCCGTGGCCGCGCAGGCCGGCGACTACGTGGGGCTGGTCCGGGTGATACCCCTGCGGCAGCCCCGGATCGGGCTGATCGCGGTCCGGGCCGATCTGCGACGTCGGGGCATCGCCCGGGCGCTGCTTGCCCACGTGCTGGATGCGTTGCACCGCAACGGAATCGACACGGCGTCGGCCGAAGTGAACGAAGCCAACGCGGCGGCGACGGCGTTGTTCGAGGGCTTCGGCGCCCGGCGGGCGAGCAGCAACCTCGAGCTGGTGATCCGCTGATGGTGAAAACCGCGGGCGGCATCGAAATCGAGGGCACCGTCGTGGAGTGCCTGCGCAACGCCACCTTCCGGGTGGAGCTGGAGAACGGGCACAAGGTGCTCGCGCACATCAGCGGGAAGATCCGGCGGAACTACATCAAGATCCTGCCGTACGACCGGGTGCTCGTGGAGCTCAGCCCGTACGACCTCAGCCGCGGCCGGATCCTGTTCCGCTACCGGAGCTGAACGCCCGCCGGTAAGCACCCGGGGTCGTGCCGACCAGGGTGCGGAAGCGGCGGCGGAGGTTGACCGCGGAGGTGAGACCGACGCGCGCCGCGACGGCCTCCACCGGCAGGTCGGTCTCCTCGAGAAGGGTGCGGGCCTCGGCGACCCGGCGCGAAAGCAGCCAGGCGCCGGGGCTCGTGTCGAGCTGCTCGGTGAAGCGCCGCGCCAGCGTGCGCGGCGAAACGCTCAGGCGCGCGGCGAGGTCACCCACCGACAGCGACGTCCCGAGGCGCGCGCCGGCCCACTCGAGGAGGCCGTCCAGCGCGTCCGCAGGGGGTGCCGGCGGCGCGTACTGCGCCTGGCCGCCGTCACGGTGCGGCGGCATCACCATGTGCCGCGCGACGAGCGCCGCGTGCGCGGCCCCGTGGTCCTTCCGCACGAGGTGCAGGCACAGGTCGATCCCCGCGCCCGCACCGGCGCTCGTCGCGACGTCGCCGTGGTCGACGTAGAGCGCGTCGGGCTCGACACGCACGTCGGGAAACTCCTGCTGCAACTGGGCGGCGCGCTGCCAGTGCGTCGTGGCCGAACGGCCGTCCAGCAGCCCGGTGCGGGCGAGCGCGAACACGCCGGAGCAGATCGTGACGAGCCGCGCGCCACGTGCGTGGGCCCGTAGCAGGGCGCGGCGCACGCGGGCGGGCAGCGGCGCTTCGACCGGCGCCCAGCCCGGGATGAGCACGGTGTCCGCGGACGCGAGTGCCGAAAGCCCCCGCGGCACGGACATCGTGTAGCCGGCCGTCGTCGGCACCGGGCCGGGTGTCTCCGTGCACACGTCGAACTCGTAGTGCTGCGGCACCCCGTCCCGGCGCGTGCCGAAGACCTCGGCGCCGCAGCCGAGCTCGAACGTCGACTGCACCGGCCGTACGAGAGCCACCACACGATGCATGGCAGAAAAGTACCCCATAGTGTCTTTGTCGACACTGTCCCCGCGTGGTCCGGACGCGGCACCGTGGGGACATGCACCCCGAGATCCTCGCCCAGCCGGGCTACACCGCCGTCTCCGTCGCAGAAGCCCCCGTCCGGGAGCTCTTCCCCGGCATCCGGTTCCGTCCGTTGTGGACGGACCCGGCCGGCGCGCACGCGGGCGTGCTGGAGATGGACCCGGGCACGTCATGGCCGCGCCGCGACGTCCACGAACCCGGCCCGGAGGAGGTCTACGTGGTCGCGGGCACGTTCAACGACGGCGCACGCGACCACCCGGCCGGGACGTTCCTGCACGCACCGGCCGGCTCGTGGCACGTGCCCCAGTCGGTCACGGGCTGCACGCTGTTCCTCTTCTACCCGGAGGGCTAGGACGCGGCCGCGATCGACGTGGTCTCCCAGGCGAAGCCGTCCGGGTCGGTGAAGGGCGTTCCGCCGCCGACGATCGCGATCCGGTGCGATCCCTCGCCTTCGGGGGAGACACCGGCGTCCTTCGCGAGGGCCTTGCGCCGGTACAGCCCCAGCTTGAGGCCGGTGGTCTCGAACTCGACGTACATGCGGCCGAAGCTCTTCCCGACGGCGATGCCGTGGTCGACGTAGAACTTCTTGCTCGCGGCCACGTCGGTGGCGCCGAGCAGGAGCACGACGTCGTCGACCTCGCGGGTGGCGGGGCCGGTGTCCTTCTTGGCCGACGTCGCGACCTTCCAGATCGTGCCGTCCGGGGCCTGGACGACGCCGCCGTAGCCCCACATCGACTTCGCGGCGGGCTTGAGCGTCGTCGCCCCGGCTTCGAGGGCGGCGCCGATCAGGGCGTCGACGTTCGCGGGCTGGGACACGGTGAGCGAGAGGGTGAACCCGCGGAAGCCGGTGGTCGGTTCTTCCGAGGCCCGCACACGAAGGCGGTCGCCCAGGCCGAAGGCGGCGGTGTAGAAGCGTTCGGCGGCCGCGGGATCGGCCACCTCGAGGGTGAAGGATTCGATGGAGGTCATGGCGGTAACGCTAGGCGCGGGGCGGTGACCAGGGCTTCTTGATTCCTGATCGGTCTGGGAGCGGGTGCGCGTACTGTGACGCTGTTGCCCGGGACCCCGGTGGCGGAGAGCCCTTCTCGCGGAGAGAGCGTCACCATGGAGCTGAACCTGTCCGGCAAGATCGCCGTCGTCACCGGAGCCAGCAAAGGGATCGGGCTGGCCATCACTCGCGCCCTGGCCGCCGAGGGCGTCCACGTCGTCGCCGGTGCCCGCACGCTCACCCCCGAACTCGCCGAGCTCTCCTCCGTCCGGTCGATCCAGGTCGACCTCGCCGCCCCGGACGGTCCCGCGCACCTGGTGGACGCCGCGATCAGCGCGTTCGGTGGCCTGGACATCCTGGTGAACAACGTCGGCGGGGTCACGCCGCGCACCGGGGGTTTCCTTTCCGTCACCGACGAGGACTGGACGACGGCCCTGACGATCAACTTCCTCGCCGCGGTCCGCACGACCCGCGCCGCCGTGCCACACCTGATCGAACGGGGCGCCGGCACCATCGTCACGGTCGCGTCGGTCAACGCGTCGCTGCCGGACCCGCTCGTCATCGACTACAGCGCCGCGAAAGCCGCGTTGCTCAACTTCTGCAAGTCGCTGTCCAAGGAACTCGGACCCCAGGGGATCCGGGTCAACACGATCAGCCCGGGCCCGGTGAGCACGGGTCTCTGGCTGGGCGACGAGGGTGTCGCGGCGACGGTCGGCCGCGCCAAGAGCATCGACCCGGACGCGATCGCGAAGCAGGCCGCGGGCGACTCGGTGACGGGCCGGTTCACCCGGCCCGAGGAGGTCGCCGACCTGGTCCTGCTCCTGGCGGGCAACCGCGCGGCGAACGTGACGGGCACCGACATCCTCATCGACGGCGGCATGACACCCACCCTGTGACCCCGGGCCCGGCTGCGGGCCGTGACATGCTGGCGGACGAGCGCCCGGCGCAGGGTCAGTACTCGTTCTTGATGACGAAGTAGGAGCCGCGGATGGTTCCGGCCAGCTTCGACTTCTGCCGGGCGAACTTGAACGTGGCCAGTTCCCCGGGGATTTCCATCCCGTCGGAGAGCTTGAACCCGACGGCTCGTTTTCCGGAGTCCTCGATCGTGTACATCACGTTGATCGACAGGCCGTTTTCGTAGAAGACGTAGGCCATCCGGATGCCCTCGACCTCGAACGCGGTCGCTTCGAGCGGGCGTGCGGAGATGACGATGCCGCGTTCTTCCTTGAGGATCCGGTGCACCCGGTCGACGGTCGACGCGGCGTCGCTCGCGGGCTCGACCGTGAAGACGTGGTCGTACTTGTTCTTGAAGTACCGGGCCTCGTTCGCCCGCAGGCCGGCGAGGGCGTCCGCGACCGGCGACGATTCCAGGCCGACCGTCGTCACGGTGGCGAAGTCCACGGCGTAGGGCATGGCGAATTCCTCCGAGGGTCGAGCTCTCAGCGTATGCGCTGGTAGCGACTGTAGACGACGCGGGAGCCCACGGTCCGGGACTCGGCCGGCCGCAGGTCGAGGGGAGTGGCGAGCGGCGGGAAGTACGGGGTGCCGCCGCCGAGGACGACCCGGGCAGGAGAACCGGCGGTACTCGTCGATCAGGTCCGCGGCGACGGCGGCCGCGGCCAGGCCGGGCCCGCCGATGGACACCACGCCCTCACCCGGCTGGTCGCGCAGCCGGCCGACCTCGGTGGCGAGGTCGTCGGTGGCCAGGCGCGCGTTGCCGACCACTAAGGTCAGCGTGCGGGAGAACACCACCTTCGGGACCGCCGCCAGAGCCGGGCGAACTCCAGCTGTGCCTTGTCGGACATGGTCTGCTCGACGTGGAAGTCGAACTGCTCCGGTTCGGGGGCGCCCCAGCCGATGTCGCCGTCCGGCCCCGCGATGAAGCCGTCCAGCGACACGCTCATCGAGTAGATCACCTGCATCAGGTACTCCCCGCAGCCGGTCGAAGGCCTTGTCGACGTCGCCGAACATAGTGGTCAGCGGGTTCAGCACAGGTCGAGGAGAACGAGCGTGCTCTCCTCCGTGGAGGCCTGCCCGGTTTCGATGAGGTCGGCGGCACGGGCGAGGAACGCGGTGAGCGACGGTGCTTTCGGTTCGTCCAGGTCGGGCACGTTGGGACGGAAGACGACCTGGTCGCTGATGCCGCGTTCGCCGGGATCCAGGTCCAGGAGGTAGCAGTCGCCCTGGAACGCGAGGAAGGGCAGCCAGGACTCCGACCACACTGTCCACCTGTAGTAGGCGGGTTGCTCGACGGGCGTGGCCATCTCGCCGACCGCGTCGGTCAGCATGTGGTGCATCTCGATGATCTCGTCGATGGTCAGGAAATGGTGGTAGTTGAGCGGGCCGTACAGCTGGTCGGGGTCGTCCTGGCCGGCCGACACGCGCAGCAGCGCACACAGGTCGTCCGGGAGAACGAGCCCGGTCGCGGCGGCGAGCCGTTCGAGATCGTGCTCGGTCGCGCCGGGCCGGAACGGCGCGGTCTCGGGTAACCGCCGCTCGATGAGGGCCCGCAACCGAAGGAACTCACGGGCAGCCTGCCGTACGCGCGGATCGGGCGACGGTGAACCGTGAGGCTTCACGCCGGCAGGGTCCGCCGGAGGAACGCCGTCGTCAGGTCCCAGGCCCGCGCGGCCGCCGCCGGGTTGTGGAACATCGGGGCCACGTTGTTGTGGAACGCGTGTCCCGCCTCCTCCTGCACGTGGATCTCCGCGCCGGGATGGGAAGCGACGGCCTCTTCGACCAGCCGGACATCGGATCGCGGGATGTACGGGTCCTGGCCGCCGAAGTGGAACTGGATGGGGCACGTGATCTTCGGCAGCTCCGCCAGCTGGGACGGCACCGTCGAGCCGTAGAACGACACCGCCACGTCCGGGGTGCCCGACGCCGCCGCCGCGTAGGCCAGTGAACCGCCCAAGCAGAAACCGAACACGCCGACCCCGGTCACCTCCGGCATGGATCGCAGGTGCGCGACCGCCTCCAGGACGTCCGAGAGCCCCAGCTCCGGGTCGAACGCCGACGCCACCTGCATCGAGGCCGCGACGCCCGCTTCGTCGTGCGTGGACGACCAGCCCGGTGCCGTGCGCCAGAACAGCTCCGGGACCACCACCACGTAGCCCAGCTCGGCCAGATCCGCAGCCACCGAACGGAGGTAGTCGTCCAGGCCGAAGATCTCCTGGATCAGGACCAGGCCCGGGCCGCGCCCGGTGGGCGGCTGCCAAAGGGGGAGGGGGAGACCGGTCATCGTGAGAACGTCCTTTCCAGCAGGTCCGCGACCAGCGCCGCCTGGCGGCCGTCCGGGTCGAGGTCGGGGTCGAACACCGTCAGTTCGAAGCCCGCGGCTCCGGGCAACGCCAAAAGTCCGCGCAGGAGCGACACCAGTGCGTCAGGAGAAAGGCCGCCAGGGTCGGGACTGTCCACTGCGGACACGTACGCCGGGTCCAGGACGTCGATGTCCACGTGGACCCAGAAACCGTCGAGGCCGGCAAAGGCCGACGCCGCCCGTTCGAGAGCCGGGGCGACGCCGGAGGCCATCATCTGCTCCGAGGTGACGAACGCGATCCCCGCGGCACCCAGCTGCGCCGACTCCGCCGACCGGACGCCCAGCACCAGCGCGTCGGTGTCCCGGACGTACGGCCGCAGGCCGTCGATGTCGGCCAGGTCGCCGGCGCCCCGGCCGGTCATGATCGCCAGGTCCTCGCCCGCCGCC
>Ga0307515_10025516_pt1 | contig 10219 bp, 13 predicted proteins | sample 17_EM_MG_FD_194513 | JGI IMG/M metagenome (GOLD analysis project Ga0307515, IMG submission 194513) | Populus trichocarpa ectomycorrhiza microbial communities from riparian zone in the Pacific Northwest, United States - 17_EM | ecosystem: Host-associated > Plants > Roots > Unclassified | place...
AAAATCTTGAACTCTTCTGGACTCACCATAGGATTCAAAACAGAAGAAGAAGAAGAAGATGATTCCATAGTTGTTTAACTGTGATTTGGTACTCTGAAATGAGAGAGAACAAGGGGAAACACTAGTGTGTATTCTTATAGAGATGAAAGAACACAATCGTCGGATTTGAGTTGTGACTTAAGGGAATGAAAGGGTATGCTTTTGAAGAGTTGCCATTTTTCTTCTGCAGAAATGGTATGTTCGTTTTAGTTTCCGTAGAAGGTTTCAAAAGCAGCGTTCAAAATTAATGTTCTTGGTTGGAGATGTGTCGGGTTCGATGTATCAAAATTCTTATCTCACAGTGCAATGCAACCAGGGCAGAAGTTTCTTGTTTTTTCCTCAAGTAAGTGTTCTTGTTCGGTGCGTTTTTTTAAAATATTTTTATTTAAAAAATATATATATTTTTAATTTTTATATTAATAATGTTGTATTATTAAAAAAATAAAATAAAAATAAATATTCTTAAAACACAATAATACCAACACACAAAAAAATGTTTGAGAATATAATTATAATTATTTTTGAAAATATTTTTTTGTTTGAAAATATATTAAAATAATGTTTTTTTTATTTTTTAAAATTTATTTTTAATGAAAATATTAAAATAATATTAATTTAAAAAAATAAAAAAATTTAATTTTTTTCAAAAATATTTTTAAATTAAAAAAAAAAAAACAGGAACTAAATACTTTATCAATCAAATTATAAAAAATAAGGTTGGATGCACTGTTATAGAGAGAGTTTAATTCAATATTCCGTCCAATTCAATTAAAAATCTGATCCCCGTCCAGGTTCAAATCCCAAATTTCTTGGATTAAACTAGCCAATCGAATCGGTTTAATTACTACACTACCAAGTCTCAAACGTAAAGAAAACTCAGAAATCAGAATACAGTTAAAAGCACTACTACTTCCACGTCATTTTTGCAATTTCAGTTCCCGTGATTGTAACAAGCCAGCAAGAATGACAAGCACCGGATTCCTCTACAGCAACGGCATGATTTTCTACCCGCCAGACACACCTCCTATCTCCACCTTCCTCGAATCCAATCCAGGAGCTTACACCACCACACGGACACACAACAATACAGCATCTCTCTTATTCTGGGACCGACACTTACAACGACTTTCAAACTCTGTCAAAATCCTATTAACCTCAAACCCACAATTTCTCTTCAAATCCTTAAACTCCACGATAAACCCACTATTGACCCCTCCTCCACCGCCAAACCCCATGTGGGAATCGACAATTAAGTCTCTCGTCAACGAGACGGTAAATAAAGTGTTGCCAGTTGCGTTGAGGGAGACGAGAAATGAAGGAGAGGAACTGGCAGTTACTGCTCTTGTTACTGGAAATACAGAGAATCTGAGTGAAGTTAAGGGAAATGTTTATGAGGCACTTGATGTTCATGTTCATGTTGGAAGCCATGTGCCTCACGTGTTTGGTGTTAAAGGAAATGGAGCAAGAGTAGCTGTGGTCGGTCCTGGGAGGGATATTGCAGAAGCTAAGTATTCTGATTGGGTTAGGTAAGAAAATTAAGCAAAGCAAAGTTTTTTTTTTTCAATATTAGTTTTTCTTCTTTTTTTGGTGTTATTTTCGAGATGGGTTTTGTGAATTGTGATTTTTGAGGATGTGTGCAGGTTAAGGAAGTCTTTGGAAAAGTTGAGGCCTCCTTCTGTAACTGAGCTGTTGTTGTCTAAAGATGGTGATCGAATACTTGAAGGTTGTGTCACGAATTTTTTTGTTGTTTGTCGCAAGGTGAGTGATTGAGAATGTTAGAACAATGTTCAAGACTTTCATGCTAGGTGGTTACTATTTTTTTTTTTTTTTTGGGGGGGAGTGTATGTGAATTGTGCTCTTTTGCATTTTGTTGATTTTCTCACTATGATTTGTCTTATGTGCTATCAGGATGACCGAAACGAGAAATACTTAGGTGGTAACGAAAACACATTTCCTTATGAAGTACAGACAGCTCCTATTGGTGACGGGGTCCTTCCAGGAGTCATACGCCAATTAGTAATTGAGTAAGTTTTTCCTTGCTTGATACATTTGAACCTATATGCAGAAGAGGTAGATGGCCTTTTCACACAACAGAGTATACTTTGGCTATGTCATATGAGCGTTTGCTGTTGATTATAAAGGAGAAGTCTTTATAGCTCTGTAAGGTTAATGTCGAAGACTGGAAATATATTATTAAGGTGACCTTCATTGTTACAAAGCTTCTGTTCCTGGTGTGTGTTGAGCATTCATGATTTCATACTAATGTAATTAAAATTGTGGTTGCAAAATTTTATCTTAAAAAATCCTTGTAAAAAGCATGTCCTCATAAAGTCAGGGACTGAACACTTGGGCAATACAAGTTTCTGCATGGCCATGCTATTCGACTACATCCAAGTTTAGCATCGTTAAGCAATGCATTTGATTTTGATGAACTGAGAGTAATAATCATCTGACCTAGTATTTTGTTTCAGAGTGTGCTTGAGCAAGGGAATTCCATTTCGAGAAGTTGCTCCATCATGGTCGGAGCATGAATTTTGGCAAGAAGCATTCATTACAAGTAAACCTTTTGGTTTTTACACATCCTCTTTGCTTTTAGCTTCTGTAGCTTTTGACTAGAACTCTCCAAATGCCATAAACACTTGATTAGTGTAGTTCGAGAATCCGGTTTTGTGATTTGATAACGATAAATTTGAGTCCTAGCATTTGACAAGAAGCTTGGCATTGGCTGGTGGTCAGACCTTAGATGGCAACAGTTTAAGTAGCACAGTTGTACCCATGTATGTAGCTCTGAAGTTTTATTGAGTTATGAAATGAAGTGTGAGGATCTTCAGATTGCCACTATCCTTTCTCTTTCTTATTTTCTAGTCATGGTTTCGGAATATGATTCCAGCTCCACTTATTTCTCAGCTTCTCTTCCCGTAAACATTTGTTTTACCTGCAGTTGACCCAGTCAAGTGATGTTGCAGGTAGCCTGAGAATAATACAGCGAGTGGAGAAAATTCAAGTTCCAAGTTCGTGGCAGTCATTGGAACTAAAAGCCCTTAAGGAGATCTCATGGGAGGAAAAGCAGTTCGAGGTGTGTGAATATATGGAATTTGTAAAACTGTGGCTTTCAGTTGCAGAAGCTATCTTTTCTCTTAACTACAACTATTTTGCTATTTTTATTAGGAGGATCCTGGGATGATCACAGCATTGATCCAGGTACACCATCCATTTAAACTTCTTTCATGTGCAAGACTGCAAGCTCATGCATGTAGACGGAACAAACTAGTTATACGTAGCAACCATTGCAAATATTAATCATGCAATATCATTTTGAACTATTTACCCTAATTTATCAATTCATATTATTATGTTCTCATTCACTTTTTACCAGAAAGAGATCATGGAGAAGGCAGGCCTCTAAAGGGTATCCGTTCTAGTGAAGGCCCCACGCTGCATGTCATTTAATTTGGGAAGTTCGGAAAAGTGCATGCCACGCAATTGATCATGAAAAAGACCTGACGATATGTTTGTTTTATCACTTTCTGCGACAACAATTGTCAAAAATGTTATCTTCTGTCTGTTTTTCTCTGGAGAGGAGTTAGAATTTCTTTTCTTTCCAATGACTTTTGCCCTCTCTGTTTCCGTTGGCTCTTTACACATGATCGTGAAAAGTCATTAGCTATATATTTGTAGTGATAGTATTTGCCAAATTTTACCCCTTGTTGTTCTGGGTGCTGATTGTTAGAACTCAATTCCAATGATTCTGGTCCAAGATTGATACTCTTGTTCATTATCTTGGATAAATGATACCCTTTGTATATTGCCATGCCCAATATGCTTGCTTTCTGGCAAACTTTCGTTTCATTTCTTCTCCTAAACCAAACCCACTCCACTTTTGTTTTTACTCAACACGCCATGGTCATGGCCTGTAACATATTTAAACGTTGCGATCCATTTCCCGGAATTACAAATCTTGTTGTTGTACCTACCATGTTCTGTTTGGTTTTGCCTTCTAAAGGAAATCCGCGGCGCAGTATTGTTCCATATTTGCAGATTGAAGGAAACTATCACGGATACTTGAGTAATAACTAAACCAAGTCAAAGTATAGCCATTGTAACCTATAAACCTTCTGCAAATCTACCTGCTCCAGTTGGTTTCCTTCACGAGTGTGGTAAAATTTGAGGATTTGATGCCTGAGTTGAATCCATGTTCTCGCAGAGGAATTGAGTGAATACCTGACTATCGAAAGGCACCTGCCCTGATAAATGGCAGAGATTTTGAATTATGATCCAGGCTTGTAGGTTTGGTGACTGAAATGCTGTTCTAGCCTAATTACCTGGACAGTCCATATCTTCGGAGACAGCAATATGTTCACCTCAAATGCTAACCATGAGACGCAGATCCTCACCAAGAATTTCTCTTCAATCTCGGGATATCTTCCATGATCAACGCGAAGGTTTTGTGGGTGGCCTGTTCCTCCTGTTCTGGAATTATTCGGCAGCAATTTTTTTCTCCCTTTTTCTTTAATTAGTAATTCTATATTGCTGTAAAAATTAAAACATATATTGGGCTTTTAGACATTGGGTGTTAGAGCCCAAATCTAGAACTAAACTGAACCCAAGGCCCATGGAACTTGGTCAAATAATAGCTACAAGTACCCAACCTAAAGTTACCTAACCCAGCCCACATGACAGGCACAGCATTTACATGGAGAAGGCAACAAATACCAGATTTGGCAGAATAATTGGTCACCTTTACACTACCTAGCAGTGGATTACAGATCGTCAATGCTTTTATCAAACAATGAAAGACTTCCATTTCAGAATCTCGGAGGTATTACTCACCAATTATTCAAAGCCCCTACTATATTAAATAATTTATGAAAAAAAATTCAAGATATGAGATAGAAAAAACTTGGTTTAGCTTTAGCACGCCCAAAATCTGAGCGTTAAAACAAAATAAAATAAAAAAACGTCAAATTGGTTAGAAATGAGATGAATTAAATAATAATAATAATAATAACTACACTAGCTTTTTGTCATTTTAAAAGAATTTTTTAAAAAATAATAATTTTTTTTATTCTTTATTTTAAATTATTTTTTTATGTTTTTAGATTATTTTAATGTTATAATATCAAAATTAAAATTTTAAAAATAAAATATATATAATTTTAATGTATTACTAAATAAAAAATAACTTTTATTTTACTTAATCGATGAGAGCCAAAAAGGAACCAACGGTGTTGATAAACATAAAGCCAAACCAATAAAAGAAGGAAAATAAAATCCAGCAAATCACAAACTACTATCTCCTTCCCCTCTCTTCCCTCTCCTCTTTTCTCCATCGTCAGATCTAAAAACTTTTCATTCTTTCTTTCTCTGTTTCTCCCTCTCTCCCTCCAACTCTCGCGCCAAATACAAAACCACCCTCTCCTCTCCCTCTTTCTTTCTCCAGGTAATACCTTACAACCTCCTCCTCTCTCTCTAAAACCATCTCACCTAGGGTTTTGATCTCCTTCAATTCCACTCTCTTCTCTACTTTCCGTCTCAACATACGTATACTTGTCCGTTTCTGTAGGTGTATACGTATAGAAACGTGTCGTGTCGTGTTGTATTTGAATTTGTATTATACGTGTTATTTAGGGTTTAGTTTAATTAGAATTGAATTAGAATAATTTGTTTTGGTTTGTGATTAGCATATAATTGCTTTGAATTTTGAATTAATGCGGTGTGTTTTTCTGATCAATGTGGAGGTTTTCTTAGTGAGATGGCGGATAATCCGACGAGTCCGGCGGCGGGGAGCCACGAGAGTGGTGGTGAACAGAGCCCGCGGTCAGGGGTGAGAGAGCAGGATAGATACCTGCCAATTGCTAATATAAGTAGGATCATGAAGAAGGCGTTGCCAGCTAATGGAAAAATTGCCAAGGATGCTAAGGATACTGTTCAGGAATGTGTTTCTGAGTTTATTAGCTTCGTTACCAGCGAGTAAGTAATAGTGATGATGATGTATCTCTTTTGTGATTGATATTGGTTTTTGATTATTGAAAATTGTTTGCTCTTTTTGGTGGATTTTAATTCTAGGGGTAGTGGGATTCTGTGGGGAACTGTTTTTGGGGGTTTCGGGAAAATGGGATGTTTATTGCTATTTGGAAATGCAGTTGGGACTTTTGAAGTATATCTTTTGTTTATCTGTTTGGTGTGTTTGGAATTAATGGTTTTCTTATTTATATAATTGTCGGTTAAGGTTTTAGTTTGTGCAGTGAAATTTTGCTGCTTTGGGAAATTTAGGGTTCTTGGACTGAGAGTCTGGGTTTGTGAAATGTGATTGGATGTTGTTTTCTTTAGGGCGAGTGATAAGTGTCAGAAGGAGAAGAGAAAGACAATCAACGGGGATGATTTGTTGTGGGCAATGGCAACATTAGGATTCGAGGAGTATATTGATCCACTTAAGGTGTACCTGGCTAGGTACCGGGAGGTAATTAGTCTTTGATTTTTAGGTCGTCTGTGCTCTAGTTTATGATTGATTTTGTTTTAATTTATAGGTTGTTTTGGAATCTAATCTTCTGACTCTTCTTTTTTCTCTGGTTTTATTGGATGATGCAATGCCACAGCTGGAGGTAAATAACATTTTTTTAATTAAAACATTGTTTCCTTCTCTCCTGGCTTAAGCAACTTCTATATAAATGTTCTTATAAGAAATATGTTCTGTAAAGTTGGGAGTTATGTTTCAGCAACTTTGGCAGGGTGATGCAAAGGGATCTGCTAGAGGTGGAGATGGATCTTCTAAAAGGGAAGCAGTTGGAGGTCTGCCTGCTCAAAATGCACAGGTGAATTTTTGTAAACATGCTTTAGAGGTTGATTATTCTGTCCTTGTTGAAGTTTCATCAGCTCACCGAATTGTTTTTTTCCTGCATTTGTGATGAACAACCACATCAGTTTGCTCTTCAAGGATCCATGAATTATATAAGCCCACAAGTAATACTCTCTCTCTTTCTCTCTCTCTATCTCTCTCTTACACACACACACACACAGAGAAAGATTTTTAAACCAATGGAATATAGAGTCAAATGTTAAACATTTAAACTAATAGTATTAGAGAATTATAAATCTTCATTTATTGAATTATTTTTTTAAATAGTCATGCAAATTCCTTTTCTCTTGGATTCAGAACTGTTGTCATTGGGTCAAATATAAATGACACATACTATGCAAGAATAATCAGTTCTTTTCTTTCTTCACAAAAAGAATATGTAGGAGCACCCTCCGCCCTTGTTCCCAGAGTGTCTTCATTTTTAATCCTGGATTGACAGGAAAACAAATTGGACTAAATTCTTGACAAAAATCAACATTGTAGATAGGTTAAAAAGTCACAGATGTTATACAGAAAAATGTAAGGCTAACTAATAATCGCAGAGGAAAATACAGAGAAAAGGGAGGGCGACCAATGTTTTGATGACTAAAAGCTTAGATGATTGAGTGAAAGTGAAAAGTCTGTAAAAAAATATACATCTATTCTCTCACAATCATATTGATAAGTGGAGTAGATAGGGGTTCAAAAGGAAGAAAAAGAAATGTCTTTTACTATATTGGTCCAAACCAACCATAGTTGGGTAGTTATATAATCACCATAACTTTGTGACTTGTATACATGTTCAAACAAGTAAATTCTCAACCATCTGATTGCTAATGAAGTGAAAGAATGCATTTCTACTGGACTCAGGCTGTATGTGATTGTTGGGGATCCTGGTTTTTTAGATCTCATGAGAAATATCTATCAGACAATCACTACATTTGCAGTTTTATGTCGCGTCTCGGAATTGAAGCAAATTATGGATTTTATTTTGGTTTTTTGAGATGAGCTTTACCTATTTTTTCTGAACTTCATACTAGAAGGTTCTGTATGTGTAGAAGGTGGGGCTTCTTGTCCTAAATCCCAGTACTATATACCAGAATTGGTTTGGTGCCTCTAATTATATGCTAGTAGCTTTCCCATGATCCTTGTAATTATCTCCTTTGAACACCCATTCGTGGAGAAAACATGTGTTGTCTGAAGTTATCATTGCTGATAAAGGCAGTTTCAAATTACTTGTCTTTAATCGTCCCATGAAACTACTCTCTGTTTTCAGAGTCTCTGGAAGCAAAATAATCACCTTCAATAATCTATATGTCTGCTCTAATATGTGGGAAGTTTGTTGGATAGTGAACCTTGCAACCAGTCAACAATAATATTCTGCTAGTAAACACTTGATATGTTGTTGAAGAGCCCCTGGCAGCCTAAATTAAATCCTTCCCTTTTCCCATTTTGCTCAGACCTCAAATGATCAACATTCTTATAGTAGCATCATTTTTCAGTGTGCTCCAGCATGCTGGAATGACTTATGGTTGACTATGAGTTTGTTTGGGACAGGGCTACTATCTCAGGACATCCTACTATTGAAACAAAGACTTTTTTTTCGGTCATTTATAATGTAGACAGCATCATTTATGTAAAGGAAAAAAGAAATCTTGATAGGCATATGTTATTGCATGAAACCCAAGTGAAAACTTGATAGGCATAAAGGGAGGGCCAAACTTTGCCGTCCCTTCTTCCTGACCAATTCTGACTACATTATTCCTCCACCTCTTTGCAAACTTCTTGCAGGGAACTTGAGCCTGTATTGTACATGTTGCCTCTTATGATGATTCTGACATGATTGGTCATTGATCCAATGCTCGGTTTAATCCAAGTATGGTTTGGTAATTGTATCGTAGACCTGGTTTAGATATGTGGGAAATCATATTTGACTTGGTGATTGAATTTTTTGACACTCTGTTAGTCTTAAGATGGTCTGGATGTTGCTCTTGAATGATCTTGAGTGACACTGTACATCCTAATGATTTGACATTAACAGTCGTCTTCTTCTTATTGAAAGGTTTATCCTTTCTAATCTATCCAGGACCTTTTCAAGAGTACTTGTGAACAAAGCAAAGCAGTTGATATTTTCAAGTTAACTCTGCTTCTGATACTTAGCGCGTGAAATATTTGCATGATTGTATTGGGATGAAAATATGAGGCTTGGAAGAATCAGTAGTCAAATTCTCTTTTTGTGCAGATTAAATTAAATAAGCTAACTAAATTCGGGCATGTTATTGATTTATGTATGTAGTTCTTTTCATTTGCAGATGACATTCTTTGATGGTCTTGTTGACATCATACATTCATATTGTCTTCGATGCATACATGCAGTAATGGGATCATGTTAGGATTTAATTACATGTAGGGATGTAGCTGGTTTAGCGCCGGGTTCATTCTGTATTATCTTGCTCTGTTCCTTGTAGATAGGTGTGTCAGCAACATGGAAGATGAAATAAGATGCTTTTTTTAATTTCTGTTTTCCCGTTCTTTTAAGGGAATTAGGGGGTTTGATGAAATTGTACCTGCGGCCTGTATTCTCATGGGCTTCTTGCCATCTTGCCATCTTGCAGGGACAGGGACAGCATATGATCCTTCCTTCCATGCAAGGCAATGAGTAGGATTTGGCTTTGCTTTTGTCAATTCAATGAATTCTAGTGCTGGCAGAACTTTTTAGTTTCAACACTTGTAGAGTCTTTTGCATTAGTTGATCTGATTGAAACCAAAGCGCTATGCATTTTGGCGGCTTTGGTATTTGGTTATTGTTGGAGGTGGTTTAAATGTGGTTGGTGCCGTCATCAGCAGAGCAGCTTACTGGTCAGATTAAGTTATGTAAATTTGCCCTTTATCTAATATATACTCTTCCGAGTATTGCTAGGATGGTTTCTTGGAGCATCTGAAAGCATACCTCATAGGCCTGTCGATGTTAGCCTCTGATTTTTCGGAATGTTAACATGTTATATGCTTATCAATTGTCAAATTAATGGACCTATGCTGAAATATAACGATCAGAAAGGGGGGAATTGTTTTGCTCAAGAAATTCATTTCCTGTAGTCGCATATTCCCTTTATAATTGATCTCGTTTGCAAGCTCTTGGGTCCCAATCAGATTGGGTAACCCAAACTTTTTTCAACAAGAAGGCCAAATTGTGCATTTATTTATGGTGTTGAAAGTAAATGCCCACATGTAACCTACCAAATGCACGTCAGTTGAAACATACAAGCATGAAGTGCCAGACACTTTTGTACCAACGAACTTGCTGCCACCTAGAAGAAGCACACATAGTAGCACGTGACATGGATA
>Ga0307515_10025517_pt1 | contig 10219 bp, 2 predicted proteins | sample 17_EM_MG_FD_194513 | JGI IMG/M metagenome (GOLD analysis project Ga0307515, IMG submission 194513) | Populus trichocarpa ectomycorrhiza microbial communities from riparian zone in the Pacific Northwest, United States - 17_EM | ecosystem: Host-associated > Plants > Roots > Unclassified | place...
ACCCCGGTCTTGCCGGGTTATTTATTACTTCGACACTCCTGCACTTGGGAGAAGACATCAATCTTTTGGTCGTGTCAGGAGGCCACGGGTCAGCTGAGCAAAATAAGGTCTTTGGTTGGCGTCTTTTTAAACTAAAAGGAGGAAGAAAAGGCGGTGAAAACAGGGGAACAAAACTTTCTTCTTCCCTTGTTTTCTACGCGTCCAGGGGAGGAAGAAAGGCTATAGTGCCATTCAAAACAACACCGTTTTGAGCTCTCTCTTTTTTCTTTTTTGAATAGTGTATGAAACGACGCCAAACTGCGTCAAACTTTAAATGCCAAAATGCATCGTTTTATTTAAATGAAAGCGGCGCCAAACTTATGCCAAAGTCCAAATCAGTCTTCAATTTGTAATTTGTTCAATCAATGCCTAAATTGCAATTTTGATTTAAAAATCAATGCAATTGCATCCCTTCCAAAAATCAAACAGCGGCCCTGAAGTTGGCCGCCTTTTTCACTTTGGTCCTTGGTCTTGAATTTATACAATTTGACCCTTAATTGATAAATAAACTTCTAATTTCTTCAATTTGGCCCTTGATTCGGTTTAATTGCAGCCCCTCTATTTACGTGTCTTTTCCAGTTTGGTTCTTGGTTTTGAATTTCTTCAATTAAGTCCCTAATTGGCCATCAAACTTTAATTTATGCAATTAAGCCCCTGATTTGACCAAATTAACTCTAAAAAATTATAATTTGACCCCAGAACTTTAATTTCTTCCAATTAAAGCTTAAATTGACTTCAAAATCAATTTTTCTTGTAATCAAACCCTCCATAAATTCAATTAAACTTTCAATAAAATTTAATTGAGTCCATAAACATCTGGTTTTGGACTTTTCTTGCTCAAATTGAATTTTCTTTGTCAACAGGGTTCTCATCAGTCAATAAAATACCGTTAAATTTTAATCTTTGTATTTTTGAACCTCCTCAACCAATTTTTGACCATTTTCTGAGCGTTCTGGCATCTTCTTTTCACTGTTATATTTTTTTGATAATATTTTCTATTTTTTTGTATTTTTTTAATAGAGAAAAAATGTGAATTGAAAAATAACCAAAAAATGGGTTATGACACCTCTGATGGATGTTACTCTCGATTGAAGATAGGACGTTGGACGTTGTTGTTGCACTACTTAAAGAAGAGACTTATGTTGTTTGCTCATTGTAAAACCAAAGATTGCAAGTCTAAGAGGAAACCTTCTGCTGCTCACGATGGGAGCTTGCTAAGAAAAGGATTTATGCTGCTCACAGTGGCAGCTTATTGAGAGGAGCGGCTGGCGTTTGTTGCTGATGGTGTGAGTCGAAATCAAGTTGTTGAAACCAGTGTTGTTGTTATATCAGAGAGGAAATAACGGCATAAATCTGGAGGAGGAGAGCCAGTGTTTTCGGTGAGGAGGAAAGGAGGAGCGACCCCACTGCTGTCTTGGTGACTCTGCTGCTACTGCTGCTAGGAAGAAGATGTGTCCATGGTGCAACCTTTTTGGCCTGGTGGTTTTGTGATATCCTACCTTGATGAGATGAGGACCAGGCTTGATAAGTTAACAGCATGCACCAAAGTTCAACCGAAGGAGGGGTTACCAGGACAAAAAGATGGAGCTGATTTCTCTTTTCTTGGTGTTGGTGGTGGAGATATCGACAGAGAGAGGGTGCTGGCTGGTATTGGTATTTGTTGATTCTCGGAGAGAAAAAAAAAAAGCGGGGGCGGTGGTTGGTCTTAAAGAAGGTGATTCTTTAGGGTTGGCTCCCTCTTTTTTATGAATCTTTTTTTTATGCTTTTTTTTCTTGTAATGTCTTCCTACTATTTGGATGCACTGAGATCTGTATTTATAGTACAAAAATTTCATCACGAATGAAAAATAAAGTCTCAAACAATTTTATTTTATTTTTGAAATTTAAATTTAATTAAAATTCAAATTTGAAAGCAGATAACTATCATCTTGATGATAAAAATAAAATGATAAAAAAACATTATAGTTCCTAGTTTTCACGCAAGTCTACAAATCATATTTTTCATCGAAATAAATTTTTATATGCTGTCATTGAGAAAAAGTGCACATATCAACAATTTTTTTAGTGTGCTTAACATAATCATTTACAAAAACAAAAATTGTAATGTAAAATTTAAATTGACGATCATATAATTGAAATATGGCTAATTATGCTCTCTATATAGTATAATAAAATATAATAAAAGGTTTAGGTAAATCATTGTAGCAATTCATAGTATTCAAATTTTTATTTTCATTTTCATCCTCAGAGTTTCTTTTCTAATGCAGTCTTTTATACTCAATTTCATGACAAATTTGTCAATTTTTATTAAGAAAAAAAATCCAGCAATAGAGGACCAAAATGAAAAATAAAGAGAAACTTGATGGCCAATCTTAAATTCAATAAAAAAGGTTCTTTTTAGTCCACCTACTTTTCTTTTTCTTACTTTACAACCCCTTTAGTTTTTGTCATTTTAATTTTGGTCTAAAAATTTAATTTCTTAACATATTAGTTCCTCAGTTAGAAAGATAAGAGAGAAAGTCTACTGAAAATAATGAAGGAGGGACAAAGTGAATAATCACTTTTTAGTAATGAAACTTGTCTTTCTTGGTGACAATTGTTCCATTCAATAAGGCAAGTTCAATGATGGTGGATTTTTTCTAAACATGTCTGAAAAAATAGATTAAGCTTGGTTTGGATTTTTTTTATTCAATTGATTTTTTTATTTGAGTGATTTTATGATGTTTTAGGTTGGTAGGTGATTTATTGATATTTTTATGGTATTTTGAGGTTTTTTATGTGAAAATAGCTAGAAAATAAATATTGAGGACAAAAAACCCTTCCCCTTCATTTTTCAGCTACCATAATGATGACTGGATTTTGAGATGTTGCCTCCTTAAAAAAAACCTTAAAAGCTGAAAACGCAACCTGTTACCTGCTTCTAATGAAAAAATAAAAAAGGCATGGGCCTAGGCTTCTAAGCCCAGACTCACCTAGCCTTTTACTTCTGGCTCATCAATGTTTATTGATTTGAAATATTGTATTTTAATCATGACTCTTGATATGAGAAATGTTTGGATAATAGGTTTGAGACAAGAATTAAGAAAAACAAATCTACCATTGATTATACATGGATAATTCGGCAATTTAAGGGGTATAAGGGCATGGAATTGTTTGATTGAATTTAGTCATTCATGAATAGAATTATGTTAGTTGGAATGTGAATTGATAGAATGAAGGGAGAATTGAGGAGAAATTTAGAAAGCGTTGCCTTGATTACTACTAAACTACTCGGCCAAAGTAGAGATTTTGGGTTTGAGGACATTTGTTTGAATTGTTGTATGAATTATGTAGAATTAAACCAACTCAGATGAAAAATGGTCAAAAGACATAAAAAGTTTGGGAATTTGAAAGAGACAAACATAAATTAGTGTAACCTTTCATGAATATAAACTTAACATAAAAAGTTGAATTTATACTATACTTATTCTTACACCATTAGTGTAACCTTTCCACCTGACATAATAAACTTAGCTAAAAATAATGAAAGAGATAAACATAAATAAACAAGATAAGAACATAAATAAGATATAAGTTAACTAAGTAAAGAAAAGGAAATGAAAAGCATAAATAAGAGATTAATATAAACAAAACTTAAGCATTACAAAAATATAAAGAGAGAGAGCAAGAACATGATCTTGATCTGAAAACCAAAATGCCTAAATGCATGGCAAATGCCTCCTTAGGCCAATGCAAACAACACTAAAAACCAGAAAAGTCGGTCGGACAAACAATTACATATATAAGCAAAATCTCGCTGTCAAAATTTGGAACTATTTATTGTTGCTCATTTTTGGACCCCACGTGATGAAGAAAGTGTACCCCTTTTGAACCAAGTGCAGGAGTGTAGCTCATGTTTGATGGAAAATTGACAAAAGCGGAGGAGAAAGAAATATTGTTTCAAACCCTGTTTGAGCTGTTTTCAACTCTTTTTATCCCCCTCATTTGCTGCCAAAAGCGTCATGTTTTTTCTGTTTTCTACTCTTTTTATCCCCCTCATTTGCTGCCAAAAGCGTCATGTTTTTTTAGGCTGATAAGGAGTCTTCATATAAATCCCTCATAATTTGCATTTTAAAAAAAATTGATTTTGCTGCTGTCGTAATTTTTTGTTCCAACTTAGGCTTTGATTTTAACTTGGTTTCGTATGATATCTGACCATCCTAGCTATATTCTGTCACTCATGACATGTTGAAGAATTAACCTACACCTTTAATGGGTCCTAGGGATCACTGTTCTTAGGGCAGACTCTCAGTCAGATTTGGATGCTCGACATTGTCAGATCAAGAACCTTTTTGACCAATCAGATTCCTGCCAGATTGTGTTATCTAAAAAGATTTATCTCACTTTGAATCCTTCATCAAAGTTGTAGTCCAGGACACGAACATGAATTTAGGCTTTTGAATTGCTTGATTTCGATATCAGAAGCTCAAGATATTCCTGTTTGAAATCTAGTGTGAAAACATAGAATCTTGCCGCGAGAAAATTTCCAGCCGAGTTTGGTTGCAATTCTGTTATTCAAAACGAATTTATCTCATTTTTTATCCTTCATGAAAGTTGTAGCTCTACAAGTGTAGATGAATTTGGGACTTTTGAGTCACTTGATTTTGATATCAAAAGCTCATAATATTCGTGTTTGAATATCTAACGTGAAAGTAGAGAATTCTGTCGCGAGAAGGATCCTGACCCGAGTTTTGCACTAAAGACTCTATTTCCGTCACCAATTTTGTTGATTTGTTTTTAGGTCATACTCTCAGTCATATCGGGATGCTCGGCATTGTCAGTTTTTGAATTAGATCAGGAGACCCTTTTTGACCAACCAGATTACTGCCAGATTCTGTTCTCTAAAACAATTTTATCACACTTCAAATCCTTCATCAAAGTTGTAGTCCTGGATGTGTAGATAAATTTGGGCTTTTTAATCACTTGATTTCGATATAAGAAGCTCAAGATATTGCTGTTTGAATATCTAGTGTGAAAGTAGGGATTCTTGCCTCGAGAAGGATTTTTGCCTGAGTTTGCAGGGACATAATTGCAAGATGCTTAAAGTTTGAAGACCAATTACAGACCAATTTGAAGCCTTTTTTTGGACCAAGGACCAAATGGAAAAGGCGCTAAAATAAGGAAGTTGATTGAAGATAAAATTAGAAGGAAGAAATTGAAGAACCACGCTTTTTGTTTTGCACAACTATCCCGGTTTTTCTTTCCTTTTATCTGCAATTTCCTGTTTGGTTTCCATGTTTCTCTTGCTGGATTAGAGAGCTGCAGACCATGTTTTTATTGCCTCATTTCAAAGGAAATAGCTGGTATCTCATGGTCCCAGCTATGAAAGGAAAGAAAGGAGTTGTACCACCCTTTGATCAATGGAAACGAAGTGCTGAAAATCAGAATAGGAATCAGAATATTTCAGTTTCCTTTTTGCTTCTTTTTTTACTACAAATCAGCAGGGATTTGCATCCTAGAATTAATGCATTGAATCTTTCCTAAATAGAGATATATTAGACTATATATAAGCCCCTTTAATGACCTAGCGAAAAGGGCAGAAAAAGAAAGAAAGAGAAGAGAAAAACAAAAAAAGAAAGACAAGAAAAAATGCAAGAGAGGCAGGCAGTAGGAGAAAAAAAAACACAGAAAACAGAGGGAGTTTTCTTTCTTGCATTCTTGCGTTACTGTGAGAAGGAGAAGGAAAAAAAGAGAGACGGAGGCAAAACAAAGAGAAAGAAAGCAGGCTTTTCTTTGATACTAAAAAACCTTCACTGGAAAGTGAAAGAAAGAAAGAAAAGGATACAGAGCAGAAAAGAAGAAAAGTGGGGGAAGAAAAAAAAAGAAGGAGAAAAAGAGAGGCAAGCGGCAGGAAAAACACGAACTCCACCAGTACATCACAGCTTCAACGTCATTGTTTTCGTCCGTCAGGAGGCACGCGTGAGCTGTTTCTTAGTCTTTTGTTTCATTTCCTAGAAAATAGGATATGCAGGTTTCTTCCCTAGTGTTCCAACTGCGAGAACTTTAGGGACCCTCACGTTCTTTTCTCTTCTTACGCTTGCTGGAGGAAAGGATCTGCAGGTGTTTCTTCCCTAGTGCTCCACCTGCGAGAACTTTAGGGACCCTCACGTTCTTTTCTCTTCTTACGCCTGCTGGAGGAAAGGTTAGCCGGCCATGACTTTGTCTTTTTGTTTATAATAAAGCATGCTTTCCCAGTTTCTTTTTTCTCTCTCTGTTGGCATGGTGAAACGAATAAGGCAGTTTGTTTTTAAGATGAGGAATTAGTGGGGTTGTGAGGCACGGACATATGGTTTTGAGTTCAAAATTTCAGTTTTAGAACTTTGGCTCCCTCATGCATATGGGTTTATTCTTTTCCAGTTACAGAATTTTAAGTTGATTTGGCTTTGAACGGTTTTTTACGAGTTGTTTCAAGCTTCTTGTAAATCTTATAATATGTATGATGGCTTGCTACTTTCCATTTTGATGTTTATGTCTAATTGTGATGTTTGTGTTTTGCCAAAAAAAAATTGTTTTCTTATGTTTTGCATACGGCTAATACCCTAACATGTTTTGAACGTTTTTTTTTATGAAAAATATTGGAAGTTTTGAAAATGTGTTTTTGTATGGATTTCTTAAACACAACAAAAATTATTTTCGTGCATTTCTGGATTTTACAACATGTTTGTAAAACTTCAAAGGGTATTGGCCAATATTCCAAAAAATACAAAAATCTTATTTTTGGGGGGAATTCATCTATTATTCACCATTAATGTTTGGATAAAGAAATCCCAAAGGGATGAATATCCAAAATATTATTGGGAATAACTTGTTATTATTCACTGCTAATATTTGGATAAAGAAACCCTTAGTGGTAAATATCCAAAATAATTTTCTAGGAATAATAAGTCATCACGCAGCCTTGAAAGAAGCCTTGATTATAATCGAGGACATTTCAATTTTTGACTCCACGGTTTACGAGCCATGAGAGTATGAAACACTAAGACAAAAATAGGCTTTTAAAGGGCCTTGAATTTCCTTAGATTTCTAAATTTTTGTCCTTCCTCCTTACGATTTACAAGTCGCAAACTCTTGAAAAACTAAGGAAAAAATAAGCTTTTAAAGCACATGGAATCTCCTTGGATATCTATCTTAATAAATTTAGTTTGAATCAAACACAGATTTCAAGAGATCTGCATTGGTTCTCCTTAGCACTTTGTAGACATATCTAAAGGTATGATCCATATTGGCCAAGGGTTCTTGCTTTTCGACTTTGAACCCAAATCCATTCATCATAGCAAACCTATCCTAGGAAAACTAATTAAGAGACACCAACACCATAGCAATTATAAGGAATAAGGAAAACCAAACATCAAGCAGCTTACCTTAGGTAGGGCGTACTAGGGGTGCTAATACATTCCCTTTACGCAACCAATCCCTTGCCTTAGAATCTCTAAAATACTAGTTAGGGTTCCTAGTGACCATAATACTAGGTGGCGACTCCATTATTCACAAAAACAAAAACAACCTGAAATCAACCGAGGGTTGCGGCTCCGCCGTAAGGGTGCAACACTATTGATTTGATGACTAATTGTTGAGTGGGTGGCCACATCTTGACTTGGTGACAATCCTTATCTTCTTGTCTGAACAAAACGTCATTGCTAACATCAGAATTTGAAAAGATAGTCTTCATGAAAGTTCTAGGAAATTGCCTCAGCTTTCCGACAAAAATAGAATCGGTGCATTTGGACTTCTAGAACTCGAGATATGGGCTGAACACTGAACAGTGTCTGGGCTGCAGGACAGATTCTGACTTCTGACCTAAATCCAAGTTCTACAGCTCTAGGTATAATCCAATAACCAAATAGTATTCCAGTTTAGATTAAACCAACATCTCTTTTCTAAGCTTGCCTCTCTCCTTGTCTTCTCAATTTCAGTAGTTAAACTCATCAATCAATCATTTGATTTATGTGATAGGCTTGCATTTAAAATGAACATTTACTATAAATTAAAGGTATCTTATAGTATCAGACTTGCCATTATAAAACATGCTTTAGTTAATGAGTTATTGATACTTCTAGTGCAAAATGATGATATAAAACCTTGATAAAAATGCACTTTTAAGTACTAATAACACCCCCTAACCAGCTTATTACTAGTCCCTAGTAATCAAAGCATTAAAATAGAAAAACAATTTGCAAGTTCCACAAAACAAGGCTTTCATCATTCAACTTCCATTAATCTATCCAAATAAACAAACTCTCATTAAATTTATATAACTGCTTCATACTTAAACAAGATATTAATAAACCTTTTTTTTTATGTGCTCAATGTATGAAAACATAGATGATGGGGCTTTTATTGGAAGAAAACAATATTCTGTTCTAATGTTTTTCTAAGGTTAACTTCCTTAGGTTGGGATTATTATCTTTTTTTTTCTTTTTTTTAATATATATACATATAACTTAAAACACAATGCATCTTTAACCCATGTAACGAGCTTTCAGCTAATGACTCTCAGACCAGTTGGTCTTAAGGCATTAGGTGTTGAGACACCACTACGAGTTTAGTAACTCGGGTTGTGGATACTGATACATAGATAGTGCAATGTTTGATTCCCTTAAGCTTTTCTCCTTAACTCATGTAACAAGCTTTGGGTCAATAGCTCCCAAGTCAGTTGACTTTAGGGTATTAGGTGTTAAAACACCCCTTCGGGCTTAATTGCTTAGGTTAGGGGGACTACGAAATCAAACTTATCTACGTTTTTATTATCATCAATATTATCATTTTTTTTTTTTGCAAATTATATACTATCTATTTCCCTTAGTTGTTATCTTTAACAAAAAACCATAAATAATATAATAATCCAATGTGCAATCCACAATCATATGTTAAAGAGGTTGGCAGGTGATTTATTGATATTTTTATCGTATTTTGAGGTTTTTTATGTGAAAATAGCTAGAAAATAAATATTGAGGACAAAAAACCCCTCATTTTCATTTTTCAGCTACCATAATGATAACTGGATTTTGAGATGTTGCCTATTAAAAAAAAAACCTTATGAGCTGAAAACGTAACGTGTTACCTGCTCCTAATGAAAAAATAAAAAAGGCATGGGCTTGGGCTTGTAAGCCCAGACTCACCTAACCTTTTACTTCTGGCTCATCAATGTCTGACCTACAAAAACACAAAGTTTTTAAACCTAGTAGGATCTATAACCTGAGTCATATGTTTAATGGGTTAAGCTATGAAACCCGAATCAATTCAATATATCACCATCTTAATATTTGAAAAATTGTTATCTTGCATTTATTTGTATAGCTAAATCGTATTTTTAGAGGTGATCCAATTGCTTTTATTTAGTTAAATGGATTGGGCTTGTAAACCACCAATTATAAGTTTTGAGTTGGTGGAAAATAAAATAAAATTAAATAAGATAAGAGAAAATATATTTTAGGAATAATAAGAATAAGAAGAAATTGAATCAAAAGTAATATTTTGATTAGAGGGACCTAAAACTGAAATTAAAAAGAGCATTTTGATAAATAAGAAAGATAAAAGAGAAAATAGGGACCACATGAGAATAAAAAGAAATTCCAGAAAAAGTTGCAAGTAAGCCAAAATCACGTATATAAATACATGAATGGCTTCCTCTAGAAGCCATTAATGGTCGGCTAAGTGAGGAAGAGTGGGGAGGAGGGTTTTGTGTGTTTCAACTTGATTTTAACCTAGATTACAACAAATTAAACACTAGAATAGAAAGAGTTAAGGGATTAAAAAGGGTTTAGAATAGATTTGGACTAGAAACCAAAGATGGTGGGTAGAATGGGGAGAAAAAAAAGAGAGGAGAAAACTCATTTTCTTTGCCTTTTTATTTTCAATTTTCTTGTGATTAAATGGTAAAAAAGCTTGATTTATGCTTATTTTGAATTCATTTTTCTGGATTGATGAGTTGTGTAGATTAACTCTTAGGTAAACATTTAGCTAGATAAATTAGTGTATTGATTTGAAATATTGTATTTTAATCACGACTCTTGATATGACAAATGATTGGATAATAGGTTTGAGACAAGAATTAAGAAAAACAAATCTACCATTGATTATACATGGATAATTCGGCAATTTAAGGGGTATAAGGGTATGGAATTGTTTGATTGAATTTTAG
>Ga0307515_10025518_pt1 | contig 10218 bp, 4 predicted proteins | sample 17_EM_MG_FD_194513 | JGI IMG/M metagenome (GOLD analysis project Ga0307515, IMG submission 194513) | Populus trichocarpa ectomycorrhiza microbial communities from riparian zone in the Pacific Northwest, United States - 17_EM | ecosystem: Host-associated > Plants > Roots > Unclassified | place...
AAAGCAAGCTATTCCTCAGCTGATAAAAATGCAGGAAATAGATAAATATACAGAATCGGGCAGTCTTTTTGTGACTACCACATGTGATTGATTGTATTGATATTTTTTATTTAGAAATATATTAAAATAATATATTTTAAAATTAATATATTAAAACAATTTAAAATTAAAAAAAATTAATTTTAAAAAAATCAAAGACATTGTAAAATGGAAAATACTCTCGTACACTGTACATTTATCTTTAAGAAAAAAAATCCATATTAGTAGAATAAAAAGAGCATAGCAATGAAGTGTTAGTTTAATGATTAAAACACTGCTATATTTTTATAAAGATGAGAATATAAGTTTGATATTTAGGAAGCGCATTTATTGAGAGGGACAGTCACGAACCCTGAACGAAACTAATCTCACATTTTAAAAAGAATGTGAAGATACCGAGATAAGAAAAATAAAATAAAAATAAAAGGAGCATAATTTAGTGCCGTATCCAACTACAACTACAGACCATCCTTTGTGGACCTGACTGAAAAGTATAAAGCACTAAAATTATTATTTTTTTCCTTAAAAAAATTCCTTAATTAAACCACTAATGACTAAACAGGTCCTCTGTTCTTCAGTCAAAGAAGCTGTAATCATCTATCTCACGCTCCATTGAAAAGCTTTTTAAAAACACTCACCAATAAAAAAAAAAAACAAGCACACATCATCTAACATAATCAACGACAAATAAAAAATAAAAAATAAAAAACAAAAACTAGATATCTGGTGGGAGGAGTAGGAAGTAGGATTAATTTCTTTCACACACACAAAACATAAAAAAATAAAATTAAAAAAATTACATCATATCAAAGTCAATACCTCCCTTTCCTTTAGACCATTCTAAACTTGTACACGCGCAAAGCTTGAATCTTTTTCTGCATATCATTCATCCAATATGTTCCCTCAATAACTCGGAAGAAAGACATCTCCTTCTTCGCAGGATGAAGTTTTGTACTTTTATTGTTATATTTGCAGCATTAGGTGCCACTGTTTTCGCTGAAGATGATGCGAGGTGCCTGCAAGGTGTGCAGAATTCACTTGGTGACCCAGAAGGGAGGCTGGCAACATGGAACTTTGGAAACACATCAGTTGGATTCATCTGCAATTTTGTTGGGGTGTCATGTTGGAATGATCGAGAGAATAGGATAATCAACCTCGAATTACGTGACATGAAGCTGTCAGGACAAGTTCCTGAATCCTTACAGTACTGTAAAAGCCTGCAAAACTTGGATCTTTCATCTAATTCTCTCTCCGGTACGATTCCTGCTCAAATATGTACCTGGTTGCCTTACTTAGTCACTCTTGATCTCTCAAATAATGATTTTTCTGGTCCTATACCACCTGATCTTGCAAACTGTATTTATTTGAATAACTTGATACTATCAAACAATCGTCTCTCTGGGTCTATTCCTCTTGGATTTTCTGCTTTGGGTAGGCTCAAGAAGTTTTCTGTGGCAAATAATGATCTTACCGGTCCTGTTCCTTCCTCCTTTAATAATTATGATTCCGCGGATTTTGATGGGAATAAGGGACTGTGTGGGAGGCCTTTATCTAAGTGCGGTGGGCTAAGCAAGAAGAATCTTGCTATTATAATTGCTGCTGGGGTTTTTGGTGCCGCTTCTTCTTTGTTGTTGGGATTTGGGGTGTGGTGGTGGTATCAGTCAAAGCATTCTGGGAGAAGAAAGGGAGGGTATGACTTTGGAAGAGGTGATGATACTAATTGGGCTCAGAGATTGAGGTCTCACAAGCTTGTTCAAGTTTCTTTGTTTCAAAAGCCTCTTGTTAAGGTTAAATTGGGTGATTTAATGGCTGCTACAAACAATTTTAGTCCAGAGAGTATCATTATTTCGACTAGATCAGGCACTACTTATAAGGCTGTTCTTCCTGATGGGTCGGCTCTTGCAATCAAGCGTCTTAGTACTTGTAAGCTCGGTGAGAAGCAGTTTCAGTTAGAGATGAATCGATTAGGCCAGGTTAGGCATCCAAATTTGGCACCCCTTTTGGGGTTTTGTGTTGCGGGGGAGGAGAAGCTTTTGGTATATAAGCACATGTCTAATGGGACTTTGTATTCTTTGCTCCACGGGACTGGTAATGCACTGGATTGGCCAACAAGATTCAGGATTGGTTTCGGTGCTGCTAGGGGTCTAGCTTGGCTTCACCATGGCTACCAGCCTCCATTCCTGCATCAGAACATCTGCTCCAATGCGATTCTTGTCGACGAAGACTTTGATGCTCGGATTATGGACTTTGGATTAGCGAGGATGATGACTTCCTCAGACTCTAACGAGAGCAGTTACGTTAATGGGGATTTGGGAGAAATCGGTTATGTGGCCCCAGAGTACTCGAGCACTATGGTTGCTTCACTCAAAGGAGACGTGTATGGATTTGGAGTAGTGCTTTTGGAGCTGGTGACAGGGCAAAAACCTCTCGACATCAGCACCGCTGAAGAAGGATTCAAAGGGAACTTGGTGGATTGGGTAAATAACCTCTCAAGTTCAGGTAGAAGCAAAGATGCAGTTGAGAAAGCTATCTGTGGTAAGGGACATGATGAGGAGATTTCCCAGTTCCTAAAAATTGCTTGTAAATGTGTCATTGCTCGGCCCAAGGACAGATGGTCTATGTACGAGGCTTACCAGTCCTTGAAGATCATTGCCAATGAGCATGGTTTGACTTTGTCAGAGCAAGATGACGAATTTCCATTGATTTTTGGCAAACAAGGTCATGATTAAGTGTAGCTTTGGTGAAAATTAAGATGACAGAAGCCAGATAAAGTGGCAAAGAACTGTTGCCATACATAATTTATACGTTGTCTGGTTAGTATTCCAAAGGCTCTCGGTGTAAATGGTATGATATATCATTCATTTGAGCTTCCTTTCCCATTTGTTTTCTGTAGTTGATATGAAAAAAACAAAAAAAAACCCAGGAAATCATCCTTCAACTCCGGGTTCTTGAATCTCAAAGATCTATATTTTGTCTGCCTTTTGTTTCCAAGAGAAATCACCTCAACACAGTATGTAATTTTTAATATGTTCTCTGTTTGTAGCTTTAGAATTTGATTTGATGTGAATGACAGTGAATAATGATTGTATTGTATTGTAATTTTTTTATATTATTTTGATGTGATGATAATTATTTTAATATATTTTTAAATAAATAAATATTTTAAAAAACAATTATTGTAAATATTATTTTTTTATCCCCAAAGGAAAATGCTATCCACTGCTGCAGTGTTGGAAAATATTAAGGGTTAATGTGAAATTGATTGATTTTTTTTTATAAATCTTCAGATTAATTAATTTTTTAAATTCAAATGAATCGTTAAAAAATAACTCTAATTAATCTCGAACTAATTCATTATTTAAATTCAATGAATTATTGAAAATTAATTCTAATTCATTTTAAACTAGTTCTACGTCCCTAGCCTCCTATGTAAATAGCAGTGGAGGGATTTCATTCTTAGTTGTAAAAGAAAATAAAAGAGAGAAACAAACAGAAAATTTATGCTCTCTGTGCCTTCTTTTGCCCTCATGCTCTCCTTCCTCTAGCCTTGGGTTTTTATTGTTGTAGAGAGAAAATTTGAGCAAGTTTTCTAGTTTCCTTATATACGTTTACTTATCTTTTGTTAAATATTTTTATATTATCCTGCAAATATATAATTGGTTTTTACTAAAAAAATTTCCAAAAAAATAAATTAATTAAGTCTCCATATTTTTTTCTTAGTTATTTAGTTTATTTATGTATTTTGTTACCTAAACCTTTATTACTTAAAATAATCAAAACTGTTTTTGGTTATTATAGTAGAAAATTAGAAGTTCTGCTCAGGAGTATGTTGCTTCGATAAACACTTTTACAATATGGTGGATTCCATCATTATTTTTTATGGTGTAGGAAGAGAAATTATTTATTTTAATTTATTTGATTTTTAAAAGGTAGCAATAAAATATATTTTTTTCTAATCATCATGAACTTTTAAAAGTTTTTAACTAAAGATGTACTAAAACTATTAGGTTAAGAATCTGATTTTATTATTGTAGCAGCTGTGAATGCATGAATGTACATTAATTTTATATGCGAAAGCTATATCTTGAATCTTGAATAAAATATATAACTCTATTAATAATATAAAGACTTTAAAATTTGATTTAAAGACTATAATAGACCAAGTTCAAGAGTTTCAACTTATTTTACATGATATTTATACCGAAGAAATAGTTCTGAGTGAATAATTTTTAGGAACAACTATTATTAAAAAAATACCACCATTTTATAAATGCTAATTATATGTTTCATAAAAAATTAAAAAAAATACCATATAAATTATAAAAAAAACAAAAAAATCTTCTTCCAATTACTTCAAAGTATGATAGCCACTCGTATCAGTTTCTAATAAAGAAATCCTAGAAGTACACGGCAGGGAAACCCGAGTCTAGGGAGGTGTGGTTATTTGCATACATTTCTCCTTTCCTTGCTTTCCTTCATTTTGTGGTTTTGAGCTCCCTCTGCAATTCTTCTCTGAAGTCAGCTAATCTTCTAACCAAGTAGTGAGAATATGAAAGGCCAACATGTAAATGATGTAATTATCAGGTCTTTTGAATTGAATTTGAAGACGAATTAGATCTTGGGGGCATCATGTAGCTTTTTGGATTGATTCCCTTGTCGAGGAATATAGCACATTAAGCATGGGATTCGCCACTCTTATATATATTGATCGTCTCCTTGCCCATGGCCGACACCCCTTTGACTCTCTCTCTTTCTAAGACTCTTTATTTTCACTTCTAACCATTTCTATTTTGGAACTAGTCTTCCACGCCACCTCTGGTTTTCGAGCGTATGTATCGGTTAATACACTACCTCATTTGGAAAGTGTTGCCTGCATGGTTGTAGATGTTTAAGGGTTTTATGAAACTGCTGGTTCAAATAGCAGGAGCAGTTGAAAAAGAAAATAAAATAAAAATGTATCCATAGCAGAACAGCCATCGACTTTTAGATTCTCTGCAACCAGAATTTCTTGTCTAGTAGACCTTTTAAACCCACAGCGGGTGATTAGTGGGGGGTAGGGAGACGCTAGATGGGCAGAAGGCAATCTGATCATTGGAAGATGTTTATGCCATGTTCTATGTTCTAAAACTTACATCCATGATTTATGCTGGTGGTTTTATATGGTGAAGACTCGGCATGTGATGATTTCGAGGACATGATTTCCTCTAGCAGAGAAGGAAGAAGTTGCTATTTCTATATGTTTCTTTGTTTTTTCTTTGTCATCTTAACTCCTGACATGGAGTCTGTGATAGCTATAAAATGAAAACCACCAATTTAAAAAAAAAAAAAAATGGTGAACATACCAGAAACAAAATAAGATCTTCAATGCAACAACCATCAATTAATATATATATATTTTTTTATGTTTTCAGATTATTTTAGTTTTGATGTGCTAATATTAAAAATAATTTTTTTAAAATAAAAAAAATATTATTTTAATGTAATTCTAAACAAAAAAACACTTTAAACCGCAACTGCTATTACACTTCAAGACACCCATTAAATCCTAAACAGCATGTCTGAAATAGACTCCATGCATAAAAAAGAATCAAGTGCGGCTGCCCTAAAGGCACAATTTCTTGGACTTCCACACTAAAACACTGAATTTGTGATAAAATATAGGTCCAGAGCATAAATCTAGCCATACATCCGAAACAGCACGCTAGATTTAGTGCCTTGAAAGCTCAAATTAGCAAGGAAAGAAAACATTATGTGGACAATGAGTTCTAGTATTCGTATTTGACTTCAACAACTAAAATGATGATAGAGTAAAAGCTCAAAAGATCCATTTATCAAATACAGAATTGATTTACGAAGTCCTTATGATCTTGAAAAATCAGCATTACAGAAGAAGCCTTTCTCTCAATTCTCTCGAGCTCAATTAAGCAGCTGAGGAGATACCAAGAAGAAATAAGCCTGTGAAATAATTCAACTTTTAATTTTAGAAAGGGCCACGAGACAATTGAAACAAATCAAAGCTTTGCCATAACAAATGTATAGGTTCATGATAATAGAAATTTACCATAAAGATCCACTAGAACTGGTTTCAAATTGCCTGCAGTTAACAAGGATGAACGCTACAGCATGTATTTTAGCGGTTAAAGATAGGGGGTGATCCACGCAAAGGCATTTCAAGCCCGCATTTCGCTCTGCACTTTCCACTAGTAGACTTCTAGTATAAGTTCTGCTACTGTTCTTCAAACTGTTATTTCTTTCTCTTCTTCTGGGCCCACTCAGGTCCATAAATTGCCAAATGGGTCCGACCAAATCGTCTATCATTTATCTGCAGTTTCATTGAAATAATTAGAGCTGTAAGATAGGCTCACTGTCATGCAGATAATATAATAAAGAACAAAATAATTTGTCACCAGGTTGACCAACAGTAAATACTTTGTGGATGAGCAATTATATGCCACCGGAGATTTAACTATTGGATATGTCATTTTAGCATGCACAGAATCACTTCAGTATACGGAATTTGCGGCAAGTCCTCACTGTGCTGATAAACGACCAAGTTGGTCTTAATGTGTATCTCAAAGAGTTCACAATGATTTGAGGTGCAGATAATCGTTTACAGGATATAAAGGAGGGTGCCAACTGAAGTAGTTTAAACTTGATAGTTAAAAAAATTGCATGTGAAGTTTAATGCATGATACATGATGTTATGAATTATGATCCATACCTTCACAAGGCATCCACATGAATCCAACATGTCAGTTCTTAGAGGATATTCTACTACCTAACACCACGAAATTTCTTGATGTTAAGAAAAAGTCTTGCACACAGAGTATAGACCAGGTTATATAACTAAACAAAACTAACACTTACGATAAATGTATCTTCTCCAACTATGGGTGATTTTGAAATTTGATCCATCAGTATTCCATAATCAACTTGTGTATATGGAGGTGTGACACTAATGAAATCAAATGCGCTGTCCTGACCTGCACACAATATAACTTGATTTCTAAAAATGGGATATAAGAGGAGAAATAATAAATTCTTGTTGCTACATTTATTGACACTTTTCAATTGCTGATAACAGATGGATCATCTTTAGCTGGGGAAAGGAAGCAGCTAGTTGCTTCTGGCAAAGCTGCAAGTTCATGAGCAACGTTCCTGAAAGAATGGCCACCCCTTCAAAGCCCTCAGGTTGGGCTACAGCGCTTTATTAAAACTCCAGAAAGTGAGGACCTTCATCTGAGCAAGCCTATGAACTACCCTTCTTGAGCCTAGTTCAATGGCCCATGCCTGGCCATCCTAGTAACTAAACTAGAAGAAAATAAAAGAAAGAGGAGAAGAAGGCTGCAAGCAAAGTCGTAGACGCGAGCCCAGAAATAAGCCAGTGAATCATCATTCTCTTCCAGAAAGAATGAAAATGAAGTGATTAAGGTGCACATAGAGAGAATTAGTAGGCAAATCCACACTATTCAATACAATATTTATTTATGTAGACTATAGTATATCCTTTTAGCATGCAGACAATGCGACAGCAGAAATGAAGATTTAAAGTGAACTCGATGTGCAGAGTTTTGTGCCAGACATTAAAAGAAAGAAGGTAACTTTGTTGGATGACCTGTCCAAGAAGAGCAAAACTTTATCTTGTTCATGTTGTGAAAGAGAAAGAGAAGAAAGAAAGAGGGAAAATAGGATAAAGGGAACACACCCACAAATTGCTCTGCGCGCTCTAAAAAGCTTTCAACGCGAACAGTATGTATAACTGAAACATCAAGAAATCCTGTGCACTCCAAGTTTGGTTGTAAAACGTTTGAAACAACCCAAGGATCCATCTCAACAAAATGCACCTGAGAACAGAAAGAACGAAGGTAGGAATCTCGCTGAAAAGTAAAATCAATGCAAGTTCGGCAAAATTCCAAAAACAGAACTCTAAGCTCTAACAGCATACTGTACAAATAAGTTGGTAAAAAACCTCAGAGCATCCTCGACTGATAGCTTCAATACCAACAGAACCAGTGCCACTGTACAAGTCTAACCACCGACCAGGCCTTAGAGAGGCAGGACAGCCACCAGCTGCCTGTAGAAACCAAAACCAACAGAAAGGTAATTAAAATGCTTGCCTAAGTACACATACACGAAAAGTAGTAGTATCAGCACCTGCAATATATCGAAGGCAGAACCTTTTACGACCTCCATCATTGGCCGCACATCCATGCCTTTGGGAGAGAGCAACTTCTTTCTTTTAGCCTTTCCTCCAAGCACCTGAAACACCCAAGTTTTTTTACACAAAGAAAATAATAACAATAATAGAATATTAATAGTAATTACATGAAAAATCATACCTGAAGTAACCTATGAGTGGTCCTCTGTGGCTTATCCTCCCCATCCTCTTCACGGACTTGTTTTCCTCTACCTGGGTTTTGGATTTCCTTTCTCCTCTTTGTCTAAAATGTTTATGAAAGAAAAAATTACAGAATCTCAAAACATAACAAGAGAGAAATAAAAGAAAACCTTATTACCTTAAGAGAAGGTGAAGAAGAAGAAGGTTGTGATGGGAATTGATTAGGATCAAGACCGTATTTTTCGAATAATGCCTTTTTATCTTCACTCGTCAGTCCATTTCCTGAGTTTTCTAAACAAACTCAATGTTTAATCTAAAGAATAACCCCCAAAAAAAAACAAGAAAGCAAAAAACGAGGAAGAATTTTGAGCTTACTGTAAGAGGAGAGGACAATGGTTGAAATGCGATTGGTGGGCTTGGAAGGGAGGTTGAAGAGAGCGAGATTTGGAAAAGAAGAAGAGGATGCAAGTTTGGTATTGATGTTGATACCTAGAGGAGAAGCTATTGGCGACGATGAAATCGCCATTGTTGGAGCTTCAAAGTTTGTGTGTGATGTTTTTATTTTTTATTTTTTAAAATGACTAAATTGAGGATATCTTTTTTTTTTTTAACATTGTAGGAGCTAATCGACTCTACATAGAAGTAAGGGATAATGAGAATAGTGATGTATCTATGGCTAGTTTTGAAAATTAACTTTATAAGCATGAGCAAAAACAATTTTTTTGTCGAGTTACGTGCAAGCTGATCCAGATATTCACGTTAAATTAAAAAAAAAATAAAGTAAAGATTTTAATAAATATAATTATAATGAGATAGATAGATGTGAATTATTATTTTTTATTAATTTATAATATTTTTTAATAATGATATCATAAATAATGATATAATGATGATATTATTGGCGACAATCTTATTAATAAAATAGACGTTGAATGCTAAAAAAAAAAACGAAGATGGAAGGTGCACAACAATGTTTTTTTAATTGGTTTAAACTATGTTGATCATTTTGATTACAAAGTTAATTTTATCACAAAGTTAGATGTGTTTAAGAGTTATATAAATACAGCATATATTGATGAAATAAGTTTAAAGTTTGCAATTTGTTATTCTAGAGAACAATGCAAGAAAAATAATATGTCAATTGTTGTTTTTTATATTTGGAGTTGAAGTGACTCAAGTTGATGTTTAAAATTGTTATATAGTTGAAGCGAAGAAAAAAAAGGGACTAGGGAACAACTACGAGATTATGGTAAGATCAATTTAAACTCGAGAACGAATTCTCTCCAACTCGGGAAGACTAATGCATGACTGTTTTTTTAGAAATATAGATATTTTTCTTAGTTAATTTTATTTTTTCTATTTTTACTTTTTTATTCTTTATTATGATGCTTTTATTTTTAGTTTTTTTTTTATTATGTGAATGAAATATTTTTCCTAGTTTATTTTTTATATTCAGTATTATTAGGATTTTTTATTTTTTTTTATATAAAAGGTTGTGATAAACTTTAACAAATGAAAACATGAATGATAAAATTAAATATTTTAAGAGTTTTCTCATATTCATGATGTTTTTATTTTTATTTTTGAGGGTTTTAACATTTAACAAACCCTTTATTTTCATAAAAGTCACTTAATAACCATCCTTTATGTTATATTTTCTTCATATCACACCCTTTCATTAATTGGTGTTACGTTTCATGTCCTCGTAGCATGGATTTTTTTTAATATATATTTTAGTTTCTAAAATGTTTTAAGAATTTTACTTTAAGTTACTTACAAATAAATCCTTAATTAAAATCTTTTGTCATCATATTTTCTTAAAAATACAATTTAGTCTCTAA
>Ga0307515_10025520_pt1 | contig 10218 bp, 1 predicted proteins | sample 17_EM_MG_FD_194513 | JGI IMG/M metagenome (GOLD analysis project Ga0307515, IMG submission 194513) | Populus trichocarpa ectomycorrhiza microbial communities from riparian zone in the Pacific Northwest, United States - 17_EM | ecosystem: Host-associated > Plants > Roots > Unclassified | place...
AATAATGGTTTATCCATAACTTAACAATATGCTAGCATAGTGGCGCTAGAAGGACTCTTAGGAGAGGTATCTATTTTAGATAAGCGTTAAACACTAAATTTTAGAGAAAGGTGTATAATTTTTTTTAAAATTATTGGACGAGAGAGTGCTTTCTTTACGCAATAAATCTCTCTCTAAGATAAATAAGTAGCTAGTTAATAAGCGTCTAAGACTAGTATACCGAGCGTTTTATTCGCGTTTTGGGAAAGTAGGGCTTTAGAATACCTCTCCATTAGTTAAGCGTCTTTAATTAGTGTTAAGTGTTCCTCTAATAAGAATTATTAACAATTTGTTTAAAATAAAAGGCCTTTATACCCGTGGGAAGATTAATATCTAAAGGGTGATATTTTTAAGATAAAGTACTCCTTACGTCTAGATTCGTTTTATAAGGTTATAGACTAAAGGCTAGTAAATGTAACGGGACTAGCCCAGTTACAGTAGGAATGTCTTAGTGAAACACTCAATAGATAAATTCCGACGCTTTAACCAAATTCTGTCGAATTCTGCTAGCTTAATTGACTTCTGCTAAGTTCTGCTAGATTAATCAAATTCTACCAAAGTCCGTTAAAGACCGCGTGCGTATATGCGCACGCATCGACCACTAAGCCCCTAACTATTTAATTATATGATTCTCTTATTATTCCTTTCTCTTTTTTATATAATGTCTTGTTCCTAGCAAGAGCTATATACCTATAGATTTAGATAGAATTTATATTATTCCTTTAAATCTACCCCAAAGCCTCTTTACGCCCTTATATTATGTTATATTAATACTAATACCCTTAAAATGGTAAACGAACTCAAATCCGCCATGTTAACTATTATAGCCCTAGTTAGGGAATAAATGACTATAATATAACAGTCTTTTATAGATGCCTTAACCCAGCAACAAGTCATACTAGAAGCCTAGTATTAGCAATCGATTAAATTAATACGTAAAGAACTCTACGACGCTAAAGAACTTATATTAGAAACCCCAGTACTAACACCTTCTATAAATAAGATTAAAATAACTATATTTAAGTCTAAACCATTAAACGTGAACCCAGAACTAGTAATTATAACTTAACCCGTACCTATAATAAACCAAGTACCTACTATAAAATCTAAAAAGCTATATAACCCTCTAATGTTTAATAGAAATTAAAATAACCTACGCCCTTTTATAACTAAGCTCCATCTTAAACTTTTAATAAATTATAACTAATACCCTACTAAAGCCAGTAAGGTTAGCTATAAAATGTCTTATTTAAGTAAAGACACTGTATAAACTATAGACCTATTCTTCTGTAATAGCACCTTTATTAACTTTAAAACCTTTATCTCTCGACTAAAACGAATATATAATGACGCTAGCCGCGAATATATAGCTATTACTAAGCTTAAAAACTTATAATAACGGAACCGAGACTTTTATAGCTTCTTTTCGGAATTTTTAGGCCTTATTAGTAAACTGGATTGGAATAAAGCCGCTAAAGTCACTGCCCTTTAATAAGCTATTTTAGACGAAATTAGAGCCTAGTTAGTAGGCAGGGATTTACTAAAAGACTTGGCCAGATTTGCTATAATATATTAACGAATTAATAAGGACCTTCAATATAACAAATAGACTTATTCTCTAAAGCTAACTATACCTTACGTTTAAAGCTCTATAAAACTAATGTATACTCTAAAGCGCGATCCGTCTCTAAGACCTAAAAGCCCTACGCATAACCCTATAGACCTTAATACCACTTAATCCTATACACCCTTAGGAACTAATAAACGAAGAACTCGAGCCATAAATGGGGAATGCTTTAGATGCGGTAAAAAGGGACACATTTAAAAGAACTATTAAACTTACCCTTTTAAAAAGGTCCGCCGTAGTTCCTCCTAATCATTAAGTCGTACTCGTTCCTTAAATTATACTTACTCCTTAACTCGCACCCATTCCTTAGCTTATACCTACTCTATAAATTATACCCGGTTATTATAAAGCATCTTACCTTTAACTAACTTAGAAAACAAATCGTCCTAGGGCTAAGTCACGCCTTAGGATAAGAAGTAGAAGAGTATAAGTATTTAGGCTCTTCTAGCGCTAATATATAACACAACTCCCTTAATATACTTAGCGAAATTTAAACACTTAGAAAATAGAAGGGAGTATAAATCCTAATAGATAGTAGAGCTACTAGTATAGGCTTTATTAATATAAACTACGCAAAAACTTAATACCTAAATTTAAAAGAACTTAACTAACTATAAGGTCTACTAGGCTTTAATAGTAAACCCTTAATATATAGCAAACTAATACACTATGCCTATGTAAAACTGTAGATAGGTAAACACCTTAAATACATCTCTCTATTTATAATACCCTTAAAGCAATATAAAATAATACTTAGATATAGATAGCTAAAGCGATATAACCCTTTAATTAGTTAGGTAAAAGAAATACTAAAGTTCCGTATAACCTACTGCTAAAGCTATTACTTAAGACACTACTTGCCCTACAAATATATATAGGACTATTTAAATATAATATAATATAAATTACCCTTACTATAAACTTTAAACCAATATAATAAAGCTATAACTACTAATTATAGTAAAGAATGCGAAGGTAATATATTAAAACCCCTTAAAATTTATATAATATAAGCTACGCCTTTTATTTTATTAGTAAGAAAACAAAACTATAAAATCTTTACTATAATAATAGAAAATATTAAGAAAGCGCTAAAACTAAAGTAGTATATTAACCCTTAACCTCTTATACCTAAAGAGTACTATAATCTAATTAATAAGTTTAAAAAACAATTTATAAACTAGCTACCCCTATATTAGGATAAACACAATTTTAAAATAGAACTTAAACCTAGTATAATACTAAAGTTCGGCCCGCTGTACGGAATGTTATAAGAAGAGCTGCTTATAATATAATAATACCTTAAGAAACATCTAGAAAAAGGATTTATTCGCCCTAGTTAATTACTATTCGCCTTACCTATACTATTCGTTAAAAAGCTAGAAGAAGGCTTAAGATTTTATATTAATTACTAAGCCTTAAATACAATTATAATTTAAAACCGATATCTAATTCCTCTACTTTAAGAAACGCTTAACCGCTTAGTAAAAGTATAATACTTTATAAAGTTTAATATAGTCGCTGCCTTTAATTAAATCTGTGTTTATAAAGGAGATAAAAAGTATATAGCTTTTTATATATAATAGGGACTTTTTAAATACCTAGTAATGCCGTTTAGTGTAAAGAATAGTTCTAGTATATTTTAGTAATATATTAATAATACGCTTCGCAAATTCCTTAATATATTTATTACCGCGTATATTAATAATATCTTAATTTATTTGTCTTTACTTTCCAAGTATTAAAAACATGTTTAAATAGTCCTTAAACGCCTATAAGACGCGGGCTTATAATGCGATATTAAGAAATATAAGTTCTATACGTCTAAAGTTACGTACTTAGGCCTAATTGTAAGGGCGTAGAGAGACTTTAGGAAGATTTAAAGGAACGATATAAATTCTATCTAAATCTAAGGGTATATAGCTCTTGCTAAGAATAAGACGTTGCGTAAAGAAGAGAAGGGAATAATAAGAGAATTATATAATTAAATAGTTAGGGGCTTGGTGGTTAATGCGTGCGTATATATATACGCGGTCTTTAATAGACTTTAGTAATTTAATTAATCTAGCAGATTTTGGTTAAAGCGTTAGAATTTATCTATTAAGTATTTTATTAAGACATTCCTACTGTAACTAGGCTAGTCCCGTTATAGTACCCCCCCTTTTAGCCGAAGGTCTAAATAATTTAATTTTAGTTAAGACTTATAACTTATCGCATGTTGTATTTTTGCGTTAGGTAGCGGTGTAGGGTTTTGCTGATTCTATTATTAAATAGACTAATTAGGATTTTCTATCCCCGGGATAGAAAATCGCTATTAACTTAATTAAGGCGGTAAGTAAAACTAACATCTTTATAGTGGGTCTTAGCAAGGCAGATTTAACTAATTAAATAACTTTAATTGGCGGTTAAAGTTCTCTAATATCTTATGTATTATGTAATTATATTATAAACACGGTGACGTATTTTAAGTCTTTTTTAATTTTAAGCTTCCTACTATTGTATTTTGTGTATTTATATCAGGTGGTAATTATTTACTTTTATATTATGTCTATTTAGCTAGAGTAGGCCGCAAAGGATAGTCCTTATAGAATTCTTTTACTAGGGAAGGCGTATCGGTCTTAATCTGGTTATAGGTTTCCTAAGTTTATATTTTATATCCTTCCCATTTAATAAGAAGTTTAAATTATTTAGATTATATCTTTTATTATATATCGTTAATTAAGTTAATAAAGTAAGAATCGTTACCATTGTTAACAATTATAAAAGGTGGCGGTAGTACTTCGTAAGTTATAGGTTTACTCTTTAAGGATTATAGCAAGTTTATATAAAATATTAGATATATTTTTATTTTAGTTAGTAGCTTAAGTTTATAAGCGTATAGGCTTAGTTTCTTCTTAACTTAGTATAGGCCTGTAAACTTCTAGTCTAGTTTCTTTAAAGGTCGTTAAGTCTTTAGGTTTTGTATATTTAGGTAAACTATATTACCTTCCTTAAAGTCCTACGCGGGAGTTCGTCCTTTATTTATATACCATTCCTATACTATTTAAGTATACGCTAATTTACTTTATAATAATTCCATTAACTGCTTTATTTAATTAGTAAAGTTATATATATTAATTAGTTAAATCCTCTTAATTATAGGTCCTATTATATTAATTTTAGGTTATAGTTTAAATCTAAGTTAAGGGTCTTATCCGTAGGTTGCGTAGAACGGCGTTACGCCTATTAATTCGTTTCTTATATTATTTATAGTAAACTTAGCTAATAGTAGCCATTTTTCCCAGTCGTTTTATAGGTAGGAGCAGTACATTTATAGATATTATTCTATAATTGTGTTTATAATTTTAGTTTAACTATCTATCTCTAGATAAAATATAGTTAAGAGTTATATTTATATACTTAATTATTTATATAGGGCTTACTAAAAGTCTAAAATAAACTAGCTTCTGCGGTTGGATATTATTAAATTAGGAAGTCTATATAGCTTAAAGACGTACTTAATAAAACATTTGGTTACTAATATTGCATTAATTAAGTCTATAGGAATTATATGTCGCATTTTCGTAAGACGGTTAATAATTACTATAATATTTATAAACCTATTACTATTAGGTAGGTTAACTATAAAGTTAATTAAAATATCTTGCTATCTTTATATTAGAATTGGCAATAGTTAAAGTACTCCTTACTTCTTTATATAAGAGGTCTTCCTATGTACGTATATTCTATATACTTAAACGTATTTTCGTATATAGTTATATATTATAGGCCAGTAGTATACTCGTTAGATAATCTTATAGGTCTTTATATAGCCAGGATGCCCTATTATAGGGGAATTGTGTACGAATTTAAGTATCTTAAATCGTAAGGGTTTGGAATTTAGGACTACTATCTTCTATTAATAGTATAACCTATTATTATAGATTTCGCATTCAGCGAGTATAATATCCTTATATTGCCGTTTCCCTATTTAAATTACTTTTATTATATTTACTATTTAGGGGTCGTTCTTATATTTATGTTCTATTAATTTATTAATTTCTATATCCCACTTATCGATTTCTAATGTATTTCTATTAAGCTCCGTATCTAGGAATATAGGGTATAGTTTCTTAAAGCGTTTAGGGGGCAGTAGAATTTATAATTAATTTGTAATCCGTTTATTAGAGGCGTTTATAGGTAAGTCTTATAATTATTATATTAATAAGTTAGGCTTCTAATTAAGTTTGCTAGGTCGGTATGTAATCTTAAAGTTAAATTATAAAAGGTATTCAGCCTAACGAATTTAGCGCTGTATTAATTGCTTTATAGTTATAAAGTACTATAGGTTTTTATAGTCCGTTAATACGCGTATTAGGAATAACAATTCTTTAAGTTCTAGGTGCCATTATTTAAAGCATTTAATAATTATAAGTAGTTCCTTATTATATATCTTATAGTTTAATTTAGTAGGGGTAAGTTTCTAGAAGAGAAAGGCTACTAGGCGTAGCTCGCCGTTCTTGTTATACTATAATAATACTCCTCCTAGTGTATAATTAGATAAGTCTGTTTTAATAATATATTTAAGGTCCAGATTAAAGTAAATAAGGATTTAGGCAGTTATAAAACGGTATTTTAGGTCGTTAAAAGCTTATTTATATTTAGTAATTTATTTAAATCTTATGTTCTTCTTTATTAAGTTTACTAATAGCTAAATAATTTTTAAAAAGTAATTAATAAATTAATAGTAGAAATTTGCAAATCTTAGAAATCCTTAGATATCTTATACACTACTAGGACTTTCCTAGTTTATAATTATAGCGATTTTCTTAAGGTCCATTTTAATTCCGTTATAGGATATAATTAGGCCTAAGTACGTAACTTCGGACGTATAAAACTTGCATTTCTTAATATCGTATTATAAGCCCGCGTCTTATAGGCGTTTAAAGACTATTTAGATGTGCTTCTAATGCTTAGAAAGCAAAGTTAAATAAATTAAGATATTATTAATATACGCGGTAATAAATATATTAAAGAATTTGTAAAGCGTATTATTAATATATTACTAAAACGTACTAAGACTATTCTTTACACTAAATAGCATTACTAGGTATTTAAAAAGTCCCTATTATATACAGAAGGCTATATACTTCTTATCTCCTTTATAAACACAGATTTAATTAAAGGTAGCGACTATATTAAGCTTCGTAAAGTATTATACTTTCACTAAGTAGTTAAGCGTTTCTTAAAGCAGAGGAATTAGATATCGGTTTTAAATTATAATTATATTTAGGGATTAATAATTAATATAGAATCTTAAGCCTCCTTTAGGTTTTTTAATAAATAGTATAGGTAAGATAAATAGTAATTAACTAGGGCGAATAAATCCTTTCTTTAGGTGCTCTTTAAGGTATTATTACATTATAAGCAGCTCTTCTCGCGATATACCGTATAACGGGCCGAACTTTAGCGTTATACTAGGTTTAAGTTTTATCTTAAAATCGTGCTTATCTTAATATAGGGGTAGTTAGTCTATAAATTATTTCTTAAATATATTAATTAGATTATAATATTCTTTAGGTATAAGAGGTTAGGGGTTAATATATTACTTTAGTTCTAACGCCTTTTTAATATCTTCTAGTATTATAGTAAAGATTTTATAGTTTTATTTTCTTACTAATAAATAAAAGGGTATGGCTTATATTATATAAATTTTAAAAGGTTTTAATATATTATCTTCGCATTCTTTACCGCAATTAGTAGTTATAACTTTATTATATTAGTTTAAGGTTTATAGTAAGGGCAATTTATATTATATTAAATTTAAATAGTTATATATATATTTATAGGGTAAGTAGTATTTTAAGTAATAACTTCGGCAGTAGGTTGTACGGAATTTTAGTATTTCTTTAACCCAGCTAATTAAAGGGTTATATTATTTCAGCTATCTATATCTAAGTATTACCTTATAATGCTTTAAGGGTATTATAAATAGGAAAATATATTTAAGGTATTCGCCTATTTATATCTTTATAAGAGCGTAGTACGTTAGTTTACTATATATTAAAGGCTTCCTATTAAAGCCTTATAGGCCTTAAGGCTTATTAAGTTTCTTTAAATTTAAGTATTAAGTTTTTGCGTAGTTTATATTAATAAAGCCTATACTAGTAGCTCCGCTATTAATAAGGATTTATACTTCCTTCCATTTTTTAAGTATTTAAATTTCGCTAAGTATATTAAGGGAGTCGTGTTATATATTAGCGCTAAAAGAGCCTAGATACTTATACTCTTCTACTTCTTATCCTAAGGCGCGACTTAGCCTTAGGATAATTTATTTTCCAAGTTAACTAAAGGTAAGATACTTTATAATAACTAAGTATAATTTATAGAATAAGTATAACTTAAGGACTAAGAGGAGCTACGGCGGACCTTTTTAAAAGGGTAAGTTTGGTAATCCCTTTAAATATATCCCTTTTTTCCACATCTAAAATATTCTCTATTTGCGGCTTATATTCTTTATTTATTGGTTCCTAAGAGTATATAGGATTAGGTAGCATTAAGGTCTATAGGGTTATATATAAGGCTTTTAGGTTTTAGAAATAGATCGCGCTTTAAGGTAAATACTAGTTTTATAGAGTTTTAAACGCGAGGTGCGGTTAGCTTTAGGGAATAAGTCTATTTATTATATTAAAAGTCCTTATTAATTTATTAATATATTATAGTAAATTTGGGTAAGTCCTTTAGTAGTTCTCTACCTACTAACTATGCTCTAATTTTATCTAAAATAGCTTAATGAAGAGCGGTAACTCTAGCGGCTTTATTCTAATCTAGTTTACTAATAAGGCTTAAAAATTCCAAAAAGAAGCTAGTAAAGTCTCGGTTCCGTTATTATAGGTTTTTAAGTTTAGTAATAGCTATATATTCGCGGCTAGCGTTATTATATATTTATTCTAGTAGAGAGATAAAGATTTTAAAATTAATAAAGGTGCTATTACGGAAGAATAGGTCCATAATTCGTGCAGTATCTTTATTTAAATAAGATATTCTATAGCTAATCTTACTGGCTTTAATAGGGTATTAGTTATAGTTTATTAAAAGTTTAAGACAAAGCTTAGTTATAAAGAGACGTAGGTTATTTTAATTTTTATTAAACATTAGAGGGTTAGGGAGCTTTTTAAATTTTATAGTAGGTACTAGGTTTGTTACAGGTATAAGTTAAGCTGTTATTACTAGTTTAGGGTTTATATTTAATAGGTCGGGTTTATATATAGTTATTTTAATTTCGTTTATAGGTGTTACTATTAGGGTCTTTAATGTAAGTACTTTAGTATTATAGAGTTCTTTATATATTACTTTAATTAATTACTAATACTAAGCTTCTAGTATAGTTCGTTACTGGGCTAAGGCATCCATAAAGGACTATTATATTATAGTTATTTATTCCCTAACTAGGGCTATAATGGTTAACGTAGCGGATTCGAGTTTATTTACTATTTTAAGGGTATTAGTATTAATGTAATGTAATATAAGGGCGCAGAGAGACTTTAGGAAGATTTAAAGGAATAATATATATTCTATCTAAATCTAAGGGTATATAGCTCTTACTAAGAACAAGACGTTGCGTAAAGAAGAGAAGGGAATAACAAGAGAATTATATAATTAAATAGTCAGGGGCTTGGTGGTCGATGCGTGTGCATATACGCACGCGGTCTTTAACGGACTTCGGTAATTTAATTGATCTGGCAGATTTTGGTCAAAGCGTCGGAATTTATCTATTAAGTGTTTCACTAAGACATTCCTACTATAATTAGGCTAGTCCCGTTACACTAATTATAACCTATAATAGAATTTAAATAGACCTTAAGAAAATTACTATAATTATAAACTAGGAAAGTCCTAATAGCGTATAAGATATTTAAGGATTTCTAGGATTTATAAATTTCTATTATTAATTTATTAATTACTTTTTAAAAATTGTTTAGCTATTAGTAAACTTAATAAGGAAAAATTTAAAATTTAAATAGACTACTAAATGCGAATAAGCTTTTAATAACTGTTAGTAATATAAGGTAATATTACGTATCTATAAGTTATAGGTAGTATAATAATTGTTATTCTATCTCTTTTTGCTTAAGAAAGGGTAAAGAGCTTAGGGCTCCTCGCTATACTAGTACCGCGGCAATATGTAACGGCAACTTACCTTATATAACGGCAACTTGCCTCGCGTAATAGCAACTTGCCTATATTCCTAACACTAGCAACTCTTCTTTTATAGTTGCTATCTATATATATATACCGCTCGACTAGTGTAATAAATATTAATCCTCCTTATTTACTATTGCTATTATAATATAAGTTTCGCTATCTTAAAAATTGCCTCTTAGCATATGGAGTTATAGGTAAACATCTTATTAGGAGGGCTACTAAGGCGCTAGTAGTAAGCGAGCTAATAATAATTTTTTATCCTAGGGATAGAAAATCCTAATTAGCTAGTTTAAGTTAGGGTTTATAAAATATTATACTCCTACTCCCTTTTAACTTAACCTTTAACTTATATATATAGAGTATTTATA
>Ga0307515_10025521_pt1 | contig 10218 bp, 12 predicted proteins | sample 17_EM_MG_FD_194513 | JGI IMG/M metagenome (GOLD analysis project Ga0307515, IMG submission 194513) | Populus trichocarpa ectomycorrhiza microbial communities from riparian zone in the Pacific Northwest, United States - 17_EM | ecosystem: Host-associated > Plants > Roots > Unclassified | place...
CGACCTCAGCCCTTCCCAAGGAAGAGCTGGCCAAGCTGACCGATCTGCTGATCGAGAAGCTGAAGTCGGTCTACGACCCGGAAATCCCGGTCGACATCTATGAGCTGGGCCTGATCTACAAGGTCGATGTCTCCGACGAGAAGGACATCGCCATCGACATGACCCTGACCGCGCCGGGCTGCCCGGTGGCCGGAGAAATGCCGGGCTGGGTCAAGGACGCGATCATGGAGATCCCGGGCCTGAAGTCGTGCACCGTCGACCTGGTCTTCGAGCCGCCGTGGGACTCCTCGCGGATGAGCGACGAGGCCAAGCTGCAACTGAACATGTTCTGATCGGTTCGAACGCCATGGACATCGCCCTCACGCCCCGCGCCCGCCGCCCCCGTCCCAAGGTCGTCACCTTGACCGACGCCGCGGCCGCGCGCGTGAAGGAGATCATGGCTCGCGCCGATAAGCCCTATGCAGGCCTGCGGGTCGGCGTGAAGAACGGCGGCTGCGCCGGCTCGGAATATGTCTTCGAATATGCCGCCGAGAAGAACCCGCTCGACGAGGTGGTCGAGGACAAGGACGTCACCATCCTGATCGACCCGAAGGCGGTGCTGTTCCTGATCGGCACGACGATCGACTACGAGATCTCCAAGCTGTCGTCGAAGTTCGTGTTCAATAACCCCAACGAGACCGACGCCTGCGGTTGCGGCGAGAGCGTGACGATCCAGCCCGCTATCGAGACCGAGCACTGACATGCTCGCGCGGACGCCCAAGGCGGTCTGTCTGGAGTGCGGTTTGCCGTGGACCTCGCCGGCCTTCGTGGCGCACGCCGGCATACGTGAACATGGTCCGGCCTATTGGTCGGATCGCGGGATTCTGTGCTCGGTGGGCTGCGCGTCGGAGCATTTCAGGAAGCGTATCGCCGACCGGACGTTCATCGCTATCCCGCTGGATTGCCCGGTCGACGTCGAAGCCTAGAATTAGCGGGCTTACGACGTCAGTCTGAACGCTATCGCCCACACCGCAATCGCTCCGATCGGCGAGACAAGTACTATCCACGCTACGCGCCTGTGTCCGCGATAGGCCGCCAGTGGCCCCACCAGCGCCCCGAGCGCCATGCTGAAGGGGATCGCCCAGAAGCTCCAGAAGTACGCCTCACGCCAAAATTCCTGCGATGACGTGGGGATGCGCGGCTGATCTCCCGCCATGCCGGTGAGGCCCGCCAGAATAAATGCCGGACGGATCAGCACCAGCCAAAGGCAGGCGACAACCATCTCGCCGAGCGGAAATTTACGCACCATCTTAGCTTGCGCTTTGGGCCGTAGGATCCAGGGTCGGCGCGACGTTCTTCCGCCCGTTCCATTCCACCAGCACGGAAGGCTTTACGGGGCGCCCTGTCGCCTGGGCGATCAGCTCGTTGGTTCGCGTCTCGATGACGGTCTCCAGGCGCGCCATAAACTCGTCCTTGCCGAGCCCCGGCATGATCGGCGGCAGGAATTCAATGGTCGCCTGGCCGGCGGTCTTCTGCTTGTCGGTCTGACGCCAGAAGCAGCCCAGATTGGTCGCCACCGGCACGACCGGCAGGTTGAAGTCCTTGCTCATATAGTAGACGCCGAGCCGATAGCGGAAGCGCTCGCCCGGCGCGGCCAGATGGCCCTCGGGATAGATCAGGATGCGGCGGCCGTCGGCGGCCACCTCGGCGGCGCTCTTGGACAGGGCCGCGCGAGCTTCGGGCCCGCCGCAGCTGTCGACGACGATGGCCCCGAACTTCTTCAGGATTGCGCCGACCAGTGGGAACTTCTCCAGGTGATCGCCGGTCACGAAGCTGAGGTTCTCGACATTGGCGAACATCACGAAGCCGTCGCCCCAGCTGTGGTGCTTGGCGGCGATGATGAAGGCGCCCTTGGGCAGGTTTTCCTGGCCCTTCAGGTCGATCTTGATCCCCGCGAATGCGCGCAGCGCCCACAGCATCCGCTGGCTATAGAGCCGCAGGGCGAAGGCGATCGGCTTGCGGCCCGGGAGCAGGGCGGAGAGGGCGGCCGACAGGCCGTAGAAGATCGACAGGACCCAGTAGTAGGCGTTGAACAGCGCGCTGCGCATTCTTTGCGATCCTTAGCGGGCGACGAGCACGGCCTGGACGGCCGCGGTCATCAGGGGAGCATGGGCGGAGAGGGCGTCTTGGCCAAGACGGCCATAGGCCTTGTTCTGGGCGGTCTGGGCGATCACGCCGATCGCCATGGCGGCGATGACGCGCGGATCGCCTGGCGGCAGCTCGGTGGCCAGCATCGCGCGCTTGATCACGCCCTCGACCAGGGTCACCGGGTCCTGGCCGTCTTCCTGATAGTAGGGCAGGAAGTGATGCAGGTGCAGCAGGTGGAACGAGAACAGCAGCCAGTCCTCGTCCGCCACCGTGCAGTAGGCGGCGACCAGGGCGGCGGCCTTGGCGTGGACGCCCCGGCTGGCCTCGGCGTTGACGGCGATCAGGTCCGACAGTCTGCGGTGGGTGGCCATGAACAGGCCCAGGGCCAGTTCGTCCTTGCTCTTCCAGTGCCGGTAGATCGCGCCCTCCGACACGCCGGCCTTGGCGGCGATGGCCTTGGTGGTGGCGGCGTCGACGCCTTCGGTGACGAAGACCTCGAGGGCGGCGCGTTCGATGCGAGGCTTGGCGCTCATGGGACAACGTTATCGCAATAGCCAAGATATGCAAGTGAACACTCACATACATATCGCGCGGCGTTGACCCGTTGGGGTGCGGCGGCCTAATCCAGCGCCATGGTCAAAACCGTCTTGGTCTATTCGATGGGCGAGGTGATCGGCGACGGGCTGATCAAGCTGCCCTTCATCGCCGGCCTGCGCGCCGCCTTTCCCGACGCCCGGATCACCTGGTGCGCGGCCAAGGGCGAGACGGTCTATGCCGGGCCGCTGAAGGCCGTGGTCGAGGGCTATGTCGACGAGATCATCCTGGACGGCGTCACGGGCGACAAGCCGGGCGATATCCTGCCCTGGGTGAAGCCCTTCGGCGGCCGCAAGTTCGACCTCATCATCGATACTCAGGAGAATCTGCGGCGCAGCGCCGTGGCGCGCCGGGCGGCCGGCGTCTTCGTCTCGGCGGCGCGCCTGGCGCGGACCAAGGGCTGGCCGGTGGCCGTGACCGATCGGCTGGCCAAGCTGTTGGCCCTGGCTTCAAGCGGGAAGGGCGCGCCGACGCCGATCACCCTGACGCACAAGGACGCCCTGGACGCCGCCAAGGCCCTGCTGCCCGACGGCCCGACCTATGTCGGCCTGGCGCCCGGCGCGGGTGGGCAGGACAAGCGCTGGCCGTTGGAGCGCTACATCGTCCTGGCTCAGCATCTGGAGAAGACCGGCGCGACGCCGGTGTTCTTCTTCGGGCCCGACGAGGCCGAGGACGCCGCCAAGGCTCGGCGCGAGGTCCCGGCCGCGCGGTTTCCGGAGGCTGATCGCCGCGACGCCCATCCACACGTGAAGGGTCCGTTGCTGGTCATCGCCCTGGCCGGCCGGCTGAGCGCCGCCGTCGCCAATGACGCCGGCCCCGGCCACATGCTGGCGGCCGGCGGCGCGCCGTTGCTGTCGCTGCAGAAGGACGCCCGCAAGGCGGTGAAGTTCCGTCCGGCCGCCGCCAGGCTTGAGATGCTGGTCGCGGGAGACTACGGAGACGACATGACCGCTCTGCCCAGCGACGCGGTCGAAGCCGCCCTCGCTCGGCTGATATCCGGAGTTGCCTGAATGCCCATCCTCGCGCCCATCTCGGCCGGCGAACTGATCGACAAGATCACCATCCTGCGCGTGAAGGCCGAGCGTATCGGCGACACCGCCAAGGAAGCCAATGTCCGCAAGGAGCTGGCGCTGCTGGAAGCCACGGCGAGCGAGCACCTGCCGGCCTCGGCTGAGATCGATCGCCTGACCGCCGAGCTGACCGCCGTCAACGCCGCCCTCTGGGACATCGAGGACGGCAAGCGCGACTGCGAGCGCCGCCAGGACTTCGGACCAGACTTCGTGGCCCTGGCGCGCCGCGTCTATATCGACAACGACCAGCGCGCCGCCATCAAGCGGGCGATCAACGCCGCCGCGGGGTCCGAGATCGTGGAAGAGAAGAGCTACAAGCCCTACCTCTAGCGCCCTTTGCCCCTCTACCGCCCTTTGAAGGCCGCCACGCGCTTCTGCAGGAAGGCGCTGACGCCCTCGATGAAGTCCTCGGTCTTACCGGCGGCCTTCTGGGCCTTGCGCTCGGCGTGCAACTGGCCGTTCCAGTCAGTGTCGAGACTGTCCCAGACCAGCTTGCGGATCGCGCCCAGCGCCACCGGGCCATTGGCCAGTTCCTTGGCGATCGCCGTGGCGGTGGCCAGCAGTTCACCGTCCGGCACGCAGCGATTGACCAGGCCCCAGTCCAGCGCCTTGGCGGCCGGGATCTTGTCGCCCAGCAGCATCATCTCCATGGCCCGCGCCTTGCCGATCATGCGGGGCAGCAGGTAGGTCGAGCCGCCGTCGGGCACCAGGCCGATGCGCCGGAAGGCCTGCAGGAAATAGCCGCTCTCGCCCGCCACGATCATATCGCCCATCAAGGCCAGCGAGCAGCCGACCCCGGCCGCCGCGCCGTTGACGGCGGTGACGATGGGATAGGGAAAGTCCCGCAGGGCGGTCATCATCGGGTTGTAGACGGTCTCCAGCGCCGAGCCGGCGTCCGGCTTGCCGTCGACATTGAGTTCACGGCCAGCCGCGCCGCCGCTCGACAGATTGGCGCCTGAGCAGAAGCCGCGGCCTTCGCCGATGATCACGAGAGCCCGAGCCTCGACCTTGCCATGCGCGATCGACGCCAGGGCATGGGTGACCTCGCGCGCCAGGTCCAGGCCGGCGGCGTTGAGGGTGGTCGGGTCGGACAGGGTGATGGTCGCGACGCCGTCCTCGGCGGTCAGGCGGATCTTCTGATAGTCCATGGCGTCCTCCCAGGGGCTTTGCGCTCTTGGGAACAGCTAGGCGCCGCTAACCTGGGGGAAGGCCAGAGGGTTTTTCACACGAAAACGCCGCCGTTCGTGAAAACGGCGGCGCTCGATGTTCGTGTCGGTCGAAAGCTTTAGGCGGCGTTGGCCGAAGCCGGCTTGCCCTCGGCGGAGCTGACCTTGTTGCGACCGCCGCGCTTGGAGGCGTAGAGGGCCGCGTCGGCGCGTTCCATCAGCGAGTGGCCGCTCTCGGCCTTGTGACGTTCGGCGAAGCCCGACGAAATGGTGATCGTGCCGAGGTCTTCGTTGGTCGAGCGGCGCTTGAGCATCCGCGAGGAGACCTCGACGCGGATCTCTTCCAGGCAACTGGCGACGATGGCCGCCGATTCCCGGGGGAAGATCATCGCGAATTCCTCGCCGCCGTAGCGGGCCGCGAAGCGCGGCATCGCGGCGACGCGGCCGATCACCGAGGCGACATAACGGATGACCTGGTCGCCCGTCTGGTGGCCCCAGGTGTCGTTGAAGCCCTTGAAATGGTCGATGTCGAGGACGGCCAGGCACAGGCTGCTGCCGGCCTCGTCGCCTTCCGAACAGGCGCGGTCCAGTTCCTCGTCGAAGGCCTTGCGGTTGGCGAGGTTGGTCAGGCCGTCGGTCGTGGCGTCGCGGCGCACCTGCTCCAGGTGTTCGCGCAGGCGATCGACCTCGGCGGTGGATTCAGCCAGACGCGCTTCCAGCGACTGGTTTTCCTTGTGAACGCGGCGCGTGGCCTGGGCCAGGTTGGTGACCACCGTCTTGATGGTGCTGACGTCGGCTTCGCCGCTGAGGTCCTTGGTGACACCATCGAGTTGCTTGCCGAAGGCGACGTTGGATTTCTGGGCGTTCTGGATGGCCTTGGAGACCGATTCCAGTTCCTTGCTCAGCAGGTCGCCCGCGTCGCGGATCTGTTCGTTCAGGCGGGCCTTGGGCAGGTAGGTCGCGGCGAGCTCTTCGCTGACCAGTTCGGTCATCGGTTCGCCCAGCGAGATCAGGCGGGTCAGCTCACGGGCAAGGGCGCCTTCGGGATCGGCGACATAGTGGGTCCAGAGTTCGAAATTGAGCGCGGTTGGCCACACCTGATGGCGCTCCATCAGCTCCAGAGCGCGCTTGGCGATCTTGTAGGCCTCGGGCCCGCGCAGTGTGGTTTCGACGTCGGACATCTGATCTTCCCCCAATCGGCGCGCTCCTTAGCGAGAATGCCGATCGCTTGGAGGACCACTCTAGCCGCGAGAGTTCAAACGAGGGGTTAAGAGCGAACAAGGTTCTCTTGCGCTGCGACGTTCTCGCACGCATTGTTAACACTGATAAGATGAGCCCAGAGCGGGCCGCCCGGGAGGATTTCGAGCATGAACGCGCCGACAAATCTCAGTCTGGAAGCCCATAAAGCTGAAATGAATCATGCGCTTGCGCGCCAGAAGGCAGCGCATCTACGTGATGGTCCGCCCAGCGCTGAAAAGCGCATCGAATGGATCAATCATTGCATCGATCTTTTGGTCGGGCACCAGACACAAATCGCCCAAGCCATCAATGCGGACTTCGGCTCGCGCTCGCCTGACGCCACCGCCTTGACCGACGTCGCGGGCTCGATCGGACCACTGAAATTCGCCCGCGAAAATCTCACCAAGTGGATGCGCGCCGAGAAGCGCAAGACGACACCGGCGATCCTGGGCCTGTTCGGCGCCAAGGCCAGCGTCCAGTTCCAGCCCAAGGGCGTGGTCGGCGTGATCAGCCCCTGGAACTTCCCGGTGAACCTGACCTTCGCGCCGCTGGCCGGGATCCTGGCGGCCGGCAACCGGGCGATGATCAAGCCGTCGGAGTTCACGCCGGCGACGTCCGAGCTGATGAAGACGATGTTCGCCAAGGCCTTCAGCGAGGAAGAGATCGCGGTCTTCACCGGCGGTCCCGACGCCGGACAGGCGTTTTCGGGCCTGGCCTTCGACCATCTGGTGTTCACCGGCGCCACCTCGGTCGCGCGCCACGTGATGCGCGCCGCCGCCGAGAACCTGGTCCCGGTCACCTTGGAACTGGGCGGCAAGAGCCCGGTGATCCTGTCGCGCGGGGCCGACATGGCCACCGCCGCCGCCCGGATCATGAACGGCAAGACCCTCAACGCCGGTCAGATCTGCCTGGCGCCCGACTATGTCTTCGCGCCCGCCGACCAGGTCGACAGCTTCGTGGCCGAGGCCAAGGCCGCCGTCGGCCGCTACTTCCCGACCCTGAAGGACAATCCCGACTACACGGCTGTGGTCGCTCAACGGCACTTCGATCGGATCAGCGGCTATGTCGAGGACGCCCGGGCCAAGGGCGCGACCATCATCGAGATCAATCCGGCCGGCGAAGACCTGTCCCAACAGCCGCACCGCAAGATCGCTCCGACCCTGATCCTCAATCCCACCGACGACATGGCAGTGATGCGCGAGGAGATCTTCGGTCCGCTGCTGCCGGTGAAGACCTATCAGAAGGTCGAGGAGGCCATCGACTACATCAACGCCCATGACCGGCCGCTGGCCCTCTACTGGTTCGGGACCGACGAGGCCGAGAAGGATCACGTGCTGGAGCGCACCACCAGCGGCGGGGTCACCATCAATGACGTGATCTTCCATGTCGCGCAGGAAGAGCTGCCGTTCGGCGGCGTCGGTCCGGCGGGCATGGGCGCCTATCACGGCCATGACGGTTTCCGCGAGTTCAGCCATCGCAAGGCGGTGTACCAGCAGCTCAAGAAGGACATCGCGCCGATGCTGGGCCTGCGCCCGCCCTATGGCGCGGGCATCCGCAAATATCTGGCGGGGCAGATCAAGCGGTAGGGCGCTTGCCCAAACCGGGTTTGCTTAGGCGCGAGTCGCGTGGTCGAAAGGCCCGATGACCTTCGACGCGCCGCTGCACATCCTGGACAACGCTGCGCTGCCGTCGGTGACGGACGCGGCGGTGCTGCGCATGCGGCTGGCCGACAGCGGTCCTTCAGGGACGTTCTGGAAGCTGCCGACCGACGCGGCGACCTCGCCCGCGAACGCTGTCCTGGCGGGCCGAGCGGCCGTCGCCTGGCCCTTCGATCATACGCCGCCTCCGGTGGAGGCCACGGCGATCTGCCTGGCGCGCGATGTCCTGCATTTCCCGACGTTCGGCGTCGTGATCGAGCGTGACGGCGCCTTGAAGGGCGGTGTCCATCTCGGGCCGTCCGGCGAGGCTCTACACCGCTGGGCTGATCTTTCGGGGCTGCCCGGCGTCGTCGTTGAAGCGGGCGTCCCGCATCTTCGCTTGGTGGACGAACTACCGAGATTGGAGCGCGGCGCGCTGTTCCTGCCCTGGGGCGCGGGGTTCAACTACGGGCACTTCGTGCTCGACGCGCTGACGTCGTTGTTGATGCTGGAAGAACAGGACCTGCTCGATGGGGCGGAGATCCTGGCCCCGCCCTTGAAGTCCTGGCAGCGGGAATTGCTGGCCTTGGCCTTTCCAGGCCGGGTCGTCCGCGAGCTTGTCGAGCCGGTCGTCCATTTGGAGACGGCGCTCTACGCAACCAGCATGAACCACTTTCTACACGCGCCCGACGCCACGGCGGCGCGGCTGGCTGGGCGACTGCTGGCGGCGACCGGGAGCTCGGGGCAGGGCGCTCGCCGCATCTACCTGTCGCGTCGCGGCCAGTCGATGCGGGTGATGATCAACGAGCGCGCCCTTGAGGCCGCGCTGGAGCGGCGCGGTTTCGTGGTCGTGCGGCCGGAGACCCTGTCGCCGCGCGAACAGATCGAACTCATGCGTGACGCCGAGGTCGTGGTGGCGCCGACAGGCGCGGCCCTGGCCAATGCGCTGTTCATGCCGGCCGGCGCGCGGGTGATCGAAATCCAGCCCGAAAACTTCACCAGTCGCTGGGTTTGGGCCGCCTGTCGCCAGGTCGGCGTCGATTGGCGCGGTTATGTCTGCTGCTCGCCCGTGGGGGCATGGCGCACGCCGTTGGCAAGACTGAAGCGAGGCTTCAAGTTCGCCTACAGGCCGCCGCTGGACGACCTGCTGGCCTTCATCGACACGGCGCTCTGAAGAGGGCTTTAGCGGCCCTGAGCCCACGGATCGAGCGGTTGGTGGGCTTCGTGTCGGACCAGGCCGTAATAGCCGGCGACCCAGACGATGACACCCACGACAAGCCCGCCAACAAAGCCGATCGGCGTGGCGAACCAGATGGTCAGGGTTGTCAGACTGGTGGCCAGGGCCAGCATCGCCCAGCGCAACAGCATGTTGAACGCGTGATAGGTGCGCTCGTGGGCGATCAGGTCAGGGGTGACGTCAGGGTCGTTCACGGTGTTCATGCCAAGGACCTCCGAAAGGGCTCGGATCTGGCCAAGGCGTCGCGCGGAGAAGCTTGCGGCGTCCGGCCGAAGCCGAGAACGCCGTTATCCTACGCTCGTTTTGGAGAAATGGCGACGCCGCGGCGCCGCCGTCTCGATCAGTCCTCGGCCGAGGCCTTGGGCATGCGCGGCGGGGCGCGCATCAGGAAGGCCGGGGTGTCCGAACCGAAGCCCACGACGCGGCGATCGTCATCGTCTTCACGACCGCGAACCGGTTGAACGCCGCGCACGGCCACGCCGGGGCGGGCTTCGCGCTCGGGACGTTCGGCGGGACGCTCGCTGCGTTCGGGACGGGCGCGATCGCGACCGTGTTCACGCGGTGCGGGGCTTTCAGTCTCGATCGGCGCGGCGGCTTCGACGCGTTCAGGGCGCGGGCCGCGCTCGGGACGGCCGCGATCACGACCGCGACCCCGTTCGCGGGGCGCGGGCGCTTCGGCTGCCGCCGGAACATCGGCCTCAACGGTTTCCGTCGGAGACGCGGCGCGTTCGGGACGATCGGCGCGGGGGCCGCGTTCACGAGGCTTGCGGTCGCCACGGCCGCGGGCCGGACGGTCTTCGCGGGCTTCCACCGGCGCGGACGGCGCGGCTTCGACGGCGCCTTCGACGGGCGCGACAGCCTCCACCGGAGCGGCTTCAGCGTCACGACGCGGACCGCGACCGCCACGGGCCGAGCGTTCGCCGGCTTCGCGCTCGCCGCCGTGATCGCGCTTGGGCGCGCCACGGCCGCCACGCTTCTTGTCGCCGTCGCGATGGACAGTGACGGCCTGCGAGTAGTCGAGGTCGAGCTTTTCTTCGTCCGGGGTCGAGCCGATCAGCTTGACGACCTTGTCGAAGCCTTTGTCGTCGGCCGGGGTGACCAGCATGTAGGTGACGCCCGAGCGGCCGGCGCGACCGGTGCGGCCGATG
>Ga0307515_10025522_pt1 | contig 10217 bp, 6 predicted proteins | sample 17_EM_MG_FD_194513 | JGI IMG/M metagenome (GOLD analysis project Ga0307515, IMG submission 194513) | Populus trichocarpa ectomycorrhiza microbial communities from riparian zone in the Pacific Northwest, United States - 17_EM | ecosystem: Host-associated > Plants > Roots > Unclassified | place...
ACATTCGATCACCTCCAGTTTCGACTACGGGGGTGTATTAGAATATGTAAATAAATCTATTATGCGCCACCTAGACTCTCCACTGTCATGTATTTATATCAGCTTTCAAATGAATGACAGGCAACGAGAAACATGCTCATCAATTCTATCAGTTACACTACAAATATTATGTGTGTTTTTTTTTATTATAATAAATATTAATTTTTTTTTTAATGTGAGTCTTTGATTAATTTGTGCGTATTTTAATTAATTTTATAAATCATAAAACTAATAATTATATAAATATTTAATTATTCTGAAATTTATAAAATTTAAACCGAACTGAAAAATAAATTTAAAATCTGAATATTTAAGTTATAGCCAAGTATTTTTATTTCATTTCCTGCCAAGGAAGCGTTCTTGTCCTTTTGAAAGTCGTAACGTTAATATAGAATTTCCAAAAACCACCTAGGATCCCACAAGTCGCGCAAACGGATCATTTCTGGGGTGGGGTGGGGTCCCTTGATTCCCCTCCAACGGTCACATTTCCAAATATGACCGTTGCACCCAGAAAACCCCTCCCTATATTAACTCTCTCTCTCTCTCTCTCTCTCTCAAGCCTGCACACAAACCAGTCTCTAACAGATCTTTCAGAATCACTTGCAAAAACCACTTGGAAAAAATCATCAAACATCAAAAGGGTCTGTCTCATCAGTTCTCAGAAAAAAAATCAACAAATGGGTGCTAGTATCACTCTAGGCAGCACCAATTCTTCAGTGTCCCAATCCCATTACCACACTCACAGGGTTTTCTTGTTTTGCAACTACATTCTACTTGGAGCAGCCTCTAGCTGCATCTTCTTAACCCTTTCGCTTCGCCTGGTACCTTCAATATGTGGCTTCTTTCTCATTCTCCTTCATGTCTTCACCATTGCTGGGGCAGTTTCAGGCTGTGCTGCAGCGTCATCCGGGACTAATAGGTGGTATGCTGCACATATGGTGGCCACAGTGTTGACAGCCATATTTCAAGGGTCAGTATCGGTTTTGATTTTTACTAGAACTGGGGATTTCCTAGGGAACTTGAAGTCATACGTGAGGGAGGAGGATGGTGACGTCATATTGAAGCTTGCTGGTGGGTTGTGTGTGGTGATCTTTTGCTTGGAGTGGGTCGTGCTTACTCTTGCATTTTTCTTGAAGTACTATGCTTATGTGGAAGGTGATGCTAATAATGGTGGCGATATTGCTATGAGGAGGAGTGCTAAGGTGCAGCAAGACGAGGACTTGAAAGATTGGCCATGGCCTTTCCAAGTTTAATTAATTTGGGTTTGGATTTGCTGGATGGTTTCTTCAAGTACTATGTTCGTGGTGCTGCTGCCACAAAATTCTTTATTTGTTCATTCAACTATACAAGTATCATCTTTTTGGATATTGTTTGAATTGGCTTTTTATGGATATATACATATAATGGATTGTGCTTAAATTCATTTGTTTTGTACCACTGGTTGATGGAACGATGGTTATCACGGGTGCTGTAAATCTGAATTTCACTCTTTTACTAATAAAAATTTGAACTCTTTTATTAGCTGTTTTTTGTTCTTCCAAGCGTTTCCGGGAGTTATTTAAAGAAATTATTTATCCATGTTTGAAATTCTCATATAAGCTTTTGGTGGCAAAACACCTCTTTTGAATCACGAGCAAGAATGAAAATACCCAAAAAGCTTCCTTCATGGGATTAAAAAATTCACACTACAAGCTTGCACTCAAGATTCTATAGATAAAACGAGGTGTTCAATACATGCATATTTAAGCCAAAGATTTTGCCAACAGTTTATATATAGCTTACACTCGATAACAGGAAACTACTGTTAATCGATGCAAGAAAACATGTATCTACAATGCTTTCACCGTGCAGCAGTATCAGTACCAACTTATCACTTCACACCACAGTCCATCAAAACAGAGCTAAACCTGAGAGGCAATTGCCGTGTATTAGTCTTAAATCAATGAGATGAGATGGTGGATAGCAGAGAGTAGTTCTATGAGCTCAGAGCTTCAATTCTCTACCAAAAACCCAGCTGAATGGAGCAGTGGATGCTTGCTTGACCCTACCCTGAGCTCTCTCCTCCAGCCTTCTAATTCTCGGAGGCAATCCACATACAAAATCCTGTGCTTTACGTCCCTCACCAGAAAGACCGGTCAGCTTCTCTACTTTCCATCGCCCTACAAGAAATTCCAGAATATCTGCGTAGTCCTTGGCAGTGTAGACCCCAATCCGCTGGGCAACAGTTGAGTAATTCTCAAAAAGGTTATCATCCTGACCATCAAACATCAAGTGAGCTGGCATTGAGATCTTTTTCCTCATCATGTCAGCTAACGCCAAGATGGTGGCATCTGGATCAATCTCAAAGAGCTTCTCCACAATCTTGGTGTAAGCAGTTTCGTGGCGTTTCTCATCTGCGGCAATGATGCCACATATCTGTGCCAGTTTCATATCCCCATGCTCCTTCGCTAGTCTAGCTGTGTTCCCATGTGAGATGAATGTAGCACGCTCTTGAAATGAAGTGTATATGAAACCAAGGTAGGGGTTGTTTTCTGTTTTAGGATCCTGAAAAGCAAAATAATACATTTTCTTAAAGTACTGCGTTAAAAGACAAAATGACGTAGATCGGAAGGTAAACCTTAGATCAAGGTAATAGCAATGCTGATCATCATATCCTTTAAGAAATTGGTATTGAGAAATGCTGGGGAAGCCTGGCAGGAGATTTAATCAATCTAATCACTGTCATTCCACAAAAATAGCCACTGCTCATCCATACTGAACAGGCACGTATGACTACCTATCCAAGCCGAGACATGTATGCAAAGGCAAATGGAAGTTTTTTTCATCAAAGTGTTGTAAGATCTAACCTAAATGCCATTTAATTTGATATTCATACCAGCTAAAACAAATAAATCCAAAAACAATGAGTAATCCAGGCATCTGCACCCCTAGAAACAGTAACCAAACTCAATTTAAAGAGTCTAGACAACCAAACAAATTCTTAATATCATTAAAACTGCAGTTGTGTATGGATTATTTTCAGTAACTGGGCAAATATGGAAAACAATAATATGATCCAGTTGCCATGTAAAAATTCTCAGCTATTTGAACGACAGAAAATTGACACAAACTATTAAGATTTTATGATGCCCTCCCCCTCCTCTTTTCGAATGAAAAGGAGGAAGTAAGTTTGGGTTCACAAGGCAAGTGAATTTGTCAAAATAAAATCCACGTGGAGATTGGCTATGGTTGTGTGTGCACGTGCAAACTGTGTCACAAGTTTGCACAATTCACAGTGCCGGAAAAATAAATAAGGGATCTCACCATTCACAAGTTTGCACAATTCACAGTGCGAGATAAATAAATAAGGGATCTCACCATTCCTGACCCAATAAGATACTGAATTGTTTTCTCAATATGCTTCATGTCTACTCTTCCAGAGAGGTAAAGATACTTGTTGAGAAGGTCACCATGTCTATTTTCTTCAGCTGTCCATGCCCTTGTCCAAATTGCCCAAGGAGTAAGGCTTGCACCAGTCTCATCCCTAATACCACCATCAAGGGTGTTAAGCATTGTCTGGTAAGTTGGGAGGGCTTCTTCAGTAATCATATCTCCAACCAGCACAACAAAATAGTCATCAGGGAGTTCCCTTGCTCTTTCCCTCAATTCCTTAACTTGCTCATAAAATCCATCTGACTCGGGTTCTGGAAGGAAATCTTGTGGCTGCCAACAACTCTCAACAGGTTTTAGGAGCACTAAGAGGTTCTCCTCTGCCCAATTTTCCATGGATTTGAAAATCTCCAGCTTTTGCGGAGGCATCGAATGGGTCACTTGAACATGTACCTCTTGTGGAGGACACTTAGGCTTCTTCTTTAGATTCTGAACCTCTCTACAATCAGTAAAAAATAAAGTTACAAAAACTAAAATTATGGACCAGATTAACTGTCCTCTGTAATGCTACACAGATATCGTGAGATCACTCCAGCCGTTTCTAATCTGTAGATAGCATGAAAAATTTGGCGTAGTAACAAGTATCCAATTTTTGTGTCCTGAGGGTCATCCCACACTTAATTGCATATGAATTGGGTAGGGGTGTAAATTTTGACATGGTGCATGTACACAGAAAGTATTTCCTTTGGCTGCAAATATTTCCATTTACCATGTTCTCCTAGGTGAGCCAAACATGGAAAAATGTGAAAAATGTTTACCAAAGCATATTTTACATGAAACAAATATAGCCTTAATTACACATTGCAGTATAGGGCATGCTTCACAACTAATGATGCCCAACGCACCACCTTTAAAATATAGGTATACAAGCAATTGTCTCTAATACATTGGTAAGTGACAAATATTCTCTTTAAGATAAGTCAAGATTATTAAATATTTTCAAAAGAAATATCTCCCAGAAAATGAAACCTCGAGGAAAACTATGAATATTCATACATGAAAGACTATAGAGCATCTCACATAGAACAGCCATTTGGAACACACACGCATATAATGGGGGTGGGAGAGGGGAGCGAATGAATATTTAACGAAACTGAAAATTTGTGTAGCTGAAATAGTGTGGAGTTTTGTGTAGGTGCAGCAGCAAGTTAAACAGTGCAGAGCAGTGGGTTTTTGCTTTTTGGGTTGTTCGGCAGGGAATTTTAGCTGACAATGTAGCAAAGGGACGGAGGGAGGGAGTGGCTTGTTTTTTTCATTTAAGGAAAAAGGTATACACAGAAGAAACAAAACCAAACTCGACCAACTACCACAATATTGAGAGACAGTTAAGTAAAAAATCCAACCACCCAAATCTGTGGAAGTATAGCCCAAACACGAAATGCATACAGCCATATTCAATCAAAGAAAAAAGGTACAAATTCCATGTCAAGAGCATTAACAATCTTTAGAAATAAAATCCTTTGCACAAAATAAACCAATGCAGAAAACAAAGGATTAAAAAAAGAATTTTTGCAAATTGTATGCAGAATATGGTGGAAACTGAAATATCAAATCCAATAGAAGCATTTATTCAATTATTTCAACATTTTTTTCCACAGAACCTGATAAACTAAAAAAACCATATCATATTTTAAATATTTTCTTATAATACAGACTATATAATTACAAAATAAATTAAAAAACCAAAGCATTGTATTTTTGTTTGCCTTTCTTGGTAGTTCCATCTATATTTTGGTTCGATATGGTTAGTTCAGTTTTCATGATTAAAGAACTGAGATTTTGGTTTGGATTAGACATTAACCAACCAGTAACCAAATGGGAAGACTGAATGCTCACCCCCTAGATATTACATGAGATAAGCTACCCTGAATTCCGATCTCCAGATCATGTTGTATGACAAGATATGGAATTTGCGTACTAACAAGCAAGAACTATTTGTTCATAATATACTTAATCCAACTAAATCAAAGCATCCACTATAAAAGATGCAGCATCAAATCTGACCCAGCTTCAATGGTTTCTATATGGATAACGAATATTCAATAGCATGAAACAGGTTAAGCCAAGCATAGAGTTACTCATTCCCATCAAAGAAGGCAAAGCAAATCATGAGAAATCAGAATGGCATACATCAATCTCAGTACATATAAACGATTTATAAAACACGATTACAAAACACAACTGGTGTATTGAGGGGGAGAAACAGCAAGCTATTACAACCAAATAGGAAGAAAACAAGGACATATAAGACTATACAGGCACTGAAACCAGTCAACCAACCGGACTAGTTCAAAGGAATAAGTTACCTCACACAATCAGACCTAACTCTCGACGAAGGGGCAAAATAAAATAAAATGTACGCCCCCACATGCAGCTCACACGGCACACAAAAAAAATCCCTTTAGAATATTACCGTATGCTGCATTATATAATTGTGAAAACGATATTAACCGTACATGAGTCAGAATTTTCTTCTTTTTTAAGTCCCAGAAATAAACCAATATTTTTCTTCTTACATGTCTAACTGATCTTGAATAAACAATTCCATGCCTCTAGCTTTAAAAACAGTTTTATAAATTATGAGAATCACTGCAAGCATTTTTTTAAAAAAAAAAAGGAAAGAAAAAAGAGTACTGTGAAGTAAACTTAGATTCATACCACCTCATAAAAGCATCCTATAATAAAATTAGAGCTCCATGCTGATGCATGCATTCAAGAAATGGAAAAGACTATGTTAACAACATAATCAACCAATCTAATAAACCAACCTCATAAAATGAAAAGCAAAAATCAGCTAAAAAAATGTTAGGAGGAATTCGGCAAATAAATTCCAAGAACCATGTTTTGATCAAACAGAAATGCAAAAGATTGATTTATAGCAACATGATTGGTTATTATTTATAAAAAAAAAATGAACGAATCCACCGACTTGAATAAATCAAAAGGAGGCATACATAAATTAACTGCGGATACAAAATCAAGTTCAAACAACTGTACACAGAGCACAAAAATATTAATGAAATCACAGGGATCTAAATGAAATTTTAACAGTGTCAGGCCCATTTATAATAATAATAAAAATCAAAATCAATCTTTGATCAATCAACTCATGAGACCTGTCCAGTTCAAATTAAAAATGAAGAGGTGACAGGGAAATGACAAATTAAGCTCGTTTAGCACGAACTAAAGACAGCCCAGATCAAAAGAAAAAAAATGATCATTTCCAATCATACCCATTCACATCGGCAAAGGAAAAAAATTAAAAAAACCCATGATTCGTTTAATAGAAGAAAATGAGAGAGATGGGGGGGAGAGGGGCTCACTTGGTGGAAATGGGATTCAATGTAGAGGCCATGAGAACTCTATGAGGAGATCTCATAGAGCCAGATTGAGAAGGAAGGTTGTGGATTGATGGGAAGGTTATTTGGTTCAGCTTCAAAGCCATTTTCTCTCTTTCGCTTCCGAAACACACACAAAAGAAATGAAAAGAAGAGAGAGAGTTGTGGTGGTTTTGGTTTCTCTGCTCTTCTGTTTTTGTTTATGCAAGCTTCTTTTTTTTAACGTAAACGCAGAGAGGAGTTAGAGAGAGCTCGAGGAAACCGAGCACCGAGAGAGGGAGGAGAGCGGAAAATGAGAATGGTGGGAGAGAGACGCGGCATAAAAAAGAGATTGATTTGAAAAGGACCACTTTCTTTACCCATTTTACCTGTTTGCCATTCCCTTTTTCTTCTTGGAGATTACAAATTGTTAGTTAGCCCGACAGGAGACAAAACCAGGGTGTTGTGAAATTATCAAGGATGCTTGCTTACACGTCACAAATATCATTTTAATTCATACTTTATTGTTTCAACTAGAAATAAATAAATGCTTTCCGAGGTATAGATCTTTAATCTTCTACAAGGTGACAAGATGTTACCCTGTTTTTTCGAACTTGAAAAGTAAATTATAAATTAATATGAATTGTATTTTGCATGGTTTTTAAACCCGACCCGATCCAAGCTCGGGTTCCGGGTTTTGACCGAGTCACCGGGTCGGCCAGATCAATCCCTATTTTTAAAAAAATTCAAAACGGCGTCGTTTTAGTAAAAAAAAAACAAAAGTCAACGGGTTGCAACCAGGTTTTTGACCGGATCAACCGGGTCGCCGGATCATATCAGATCATAGCTTATTCTATTTTTTCATTAACCCAATCTAATTTTATTCCTGAATTAGTTAGATTTTGAATCAACCTGTCAAGCCAACTGAATTTAAAAATTATGATATTTTGTGATGTGTGAAAGATCACTTAACATGAAATTGAGAGATTAAAAAATAAATATTGTTAACTCTAGAAGGCTAGCGCGATGGGCAAAGGGACAGGCTTCCTTTTAATATTTGATTTTAAGAAAAATTTATTTAAAAATATATTAAAATAATATCTATTTTTATTTTTTACTTTAAAATTATTCAAAATCATAAAAAAAATTAATTCAAAGAAAAAAATCAAGAATTTTTAAAAACACCACACAAACAAACACATTTTTAATGTCTTAATGCCCGTTTGATACTGAGGCTCAACTTGTTTTTCATCAAAATTTAATTATTATTTTTTTAGAATTAATTTTTTTAAAATATATTTTTATCATTTTAATATATTGATATCAAGACTAAATTTTAAAAAATTAAAAAAATATATATTAATTTATTTCAAAATGAAAAACATTTTTTTAAAAAAAAAACATTAGTTTTGAAGACCTATTTTAGTTGATAAATAGATATAAATTTGACACCATCATCCTCAAATTTTATAAAAAGGTGAAGGAAGATGATTTTTTCTGTGAATGTACTTAGTATAGAAGTGAAGAAACTTGATCGAAAATAGATTTGATTTTGGTACACGAGAATTGGCGTGACTTAATAATTTCCCTTCAATCTGCCAATCACTAGTCGTGAAAAAATTAATTAACGATTAAAATGGACGTGTTTAGCATAAACTCGGGGCTTTGTTTGTTAGAAACGATGAGTGGGGATAGACGTCAAGTGAAGGATGAAGAGTGTTTTTTTTTTTTTAAGATCATTTTGATATTAAAAATAATTTTTAAAAAATAATAAAAAAATTATTTTAATATATTTATAAATAAAAAAATATTTAAAAAAAAATTATTACTATATTCTCAAACATCATCTAACTACTAGAAACATATATTGTTTTACACGTGTTGACGCATGAAGTATGAGGGGAGGGGTAAAATTTTATAATTTTAAAGTGTTTGTTTGTTTGTTCCTGTTATAATTTGTTTTTGAGTATATTTTAGATTATTTTTTTTGTTTTAAAAAATATTAAATTAATATTTTTAAATAATTGTATATATAATTTTAATTAAAAAATACTTTAAACAAAAAACAGACTGCACGTATGTATCCCTTTGCGTGATCTCTAACAGCTTGCTGAAGGTCTTCCCCGCCGTTGACACCTCCCACGCCTCGTATGTCGTTGCTTTGCAGCTTTTGACGATGACAACCTTCATTGTTTGTTTCGTTTATCAATCCGTGGTGGGAGAGTTCGTGTTTCAGTCGCCATAGCAGGACCCGCCGGAAAATGCCAATATGAACGGAAGAAATCTGCTCGATTTCATTTCCCAAGGCTACAACAAGTTCTAATCTTGTAATTATAGCGTGATTTAATCATAAAAAACTAGAGATGCACAAAAAAATATGTTTTTCATAAAAAATTATATATTTTTAAAAAAGAATGTCAGTCCTTTTAAAAGTTTTTCATGATTTTTATTTTTTTTTTTGTATATTTTTAGCAAGCATAGAAACACGAAAAGAAAAGGACAAATTAAATTAAAAAAAAATACATGAAAGAGATATTTACAAGTCTCGTACTAGATAAGGATAGATCTAATATTCATTCATTGTATTTGGTGTTTTCAAATATCCTTAAACCAGAGCTATTTATTATTTCATGCGGTGTGTGTGGAGTACTTTCATATTTTTTAAAAAATTATTACACTTGATTTGTAAAGATTTCTTTTCATATAATTTTTAATTTGACGTGGATTATCTCTCCATTTGTGGCGTCTAGAGTTTTCACAGGTTTTCATTAAATAACTTTGTTAACCGTGTATTAAAAAAATAATATAAATTATATTTTGAAATTGAAATTTTATTTAAGTTATTAAATTGAATTAGTCATTTAATATAATGTTAGAATCTTAATACCAAAACGATCATAAATTTAAATATTACAATCCTTATTTTATCGAGAAAAACAATATTTTTTATTTTATTTTTGATTGAAGACACCTAATCTCATTTCCTTGGCTATGTTTTATCATTATTTCTATGCATATAACTTGTTTGATGCATAACAGGTATTCCCTTTTCCCTGAACACGCAATAAGCTTGGATATTTCAACATGAATAAAACCGAGGATGAATATATTCTACAACCAATCCCTTGTTTTTTTACTATTATTATTAACGTGGGTATCCAGACCAGCTTACGCGTGTCATGACTAATCTCATGAACCTTGAAGTTAATTACTGTATAAGTTTTCAATGATCTGAGATTTATAAAACTCAAATTGATAATCTCTAAGAGTAAATCTAAGACTTGAATAGCTAAACTAATCGTCAAATTTTAACCAATTTCTTATTCTTGATCTCTAAATAAATCAGTCAAAATTTCCACGCTATCTTAATATTAATTAATATCAAGTGGACTTTATTTGTTTAATTTTCTCTCTCAAAATTCGTCGTTTGGT
>Ga0307515_10025523_pt1 | contig 10216 bp, 2 predicted proteins | sample 17_EM_MG_FD_194513 | JGI IMG/M metagenome (GOLD analysis project Ga0307515, IMG submission 194513) | Populus trichocarpa ectomycorrhiza microbial communities from riparian zone in the Pacific Northwest, United States - 17_EM | ecosystem: Host-associated > Plants > Roots > Unclassified | place...
GAAAGCTCTAAAACACGAATATGTTATCGCTAGCAGCTCAAAAGCGCCTATACTAGGTTATAGTGACATCACTATCTAAGTTATAAAACTAGACAAGAGTAAGGGAATCCTACGTCTTAAGGACGTTGCCTTTTATACAGACTTTAATATAAACCTTATGTCGTTCCGTCTACTTTAAAAATAAGGGTACTACTAGAATAATAAAGGAGACAATAATCTTCTAGTTTAGAAGGACAACACAATCCTATATTAAATAGAAGAACATTACGGATAATAAACTATTAAATACATCCGACTAGGAAGTCTATTAGCGTTTAATATAAGCCGACTACTACATTAACGAAAGCACAGAGTATTATTAAGAGACGCTCGTCCAGATTTAAAAGGAGATGCATATTTATAGTATCTGCGTCTAGGTTATCTAGGACCTATAAGCCTTTATTATTTAGGTCTTAACGCCTTAGGAGTTAAGCTTTAAGGCCCAAAGATAACGGAATATTAACATTGCAGTCTCGCTAAAATTAAGCGTTAGGTCTTATAAAGGTTCTTAAAATAGAAAATTAATAAACCCTATCTTAACCTCTATATTAACTAAACTGACCTTAAAAAAGCGCATGCTAGATTTATATAAGTTATGTTTATCTATAATACCTTCTTAGAAAGAACCTTCCCGTATTTTATAACGACGTATAGTGAAGAGAAGGAGATACTATAAGTGCTTAAAGATTTCACCTAATAGATTCGTCTAAGGTATAACCTTAAGGTTAACACTATTAGATTAGACAACGAGCTAGGGAGAAGGAAAACCCTTAAATGGCTACGGACTTAAGGAATTACATTTAAGCCTTCGGCGCTATATACCTAAGCTTAGAACGGTACCGCTAAACGCTTAGGGGGTGTAATTATTAAGAAATTACGAGTAATAAGAATTACTGCTAATCTACCACACGACCTATAGAACGAGATAGTTAACTATATAGTGTACCTGGCCGTCAAAAACGGACTCTGTACCTATATATGGTGACGGCTACGAACCTAAGTCTTCGAAGTTCAGACTTAGAGCCAACGCAGAGACGTTGTATAGCGTGCGATATGACCTAGTGGTGGTGGTTATAGGTATTGTGGGCGGTGGTGAAAAGTTTTTATATGGGATGGTGAGATCTTAAAAACAACCACTGAGTGCCCCTTACAGCAATAACAATAACACTATTCTCCTATTAAGGCACCTATACGATCCAATATAGATGCGCGGCATTTAATAACATCCCCTAACCCCCAGTAGAGAGCATCGACAACCTCTTATGTTGATAAATAAGCGATTGCGAACGAGCAACGAGCAAATATACGGCCCCTCTTAACCCCCAGGGCAATCGCCCGCGGAGTATGCGGTCACTCGCCATTAACTATTAAATACTACCTGGCAGCCTAGACAACACTATACGGTTTTCCTGTCTCCTCTTAAGGAGTGGTAACCCTTGGCGAGGGCCTAGTAACTAGGGCCTAGGCATAAAAGATACTTAGGCATATACGTCCCGCTCGCCTTTTAGTATAGTGGTTTATAAATAAATCCCCCTTACGCCTTTAATAGGCCTTAGGGGGGGGGAGGCATGGCGTATATGGCAATAGGTAACAAGAGATGGCATACGGGGGGTGGTTAAAATACGGAATACAACTATAAGTGTACAGCAATCGAATGGCAAGGCCTAGCTAGGACGTAGTGAACCCTAGCTGGGATAAGCTAGAGAAGGAAGCAGTGGTTCCCAAGGAGTTCGAACATCTAAGGAGGATAGGACGTAGCCGTAGGCCCGCAGGGCCGCCGCTATGGACGAACATGGCAAACCGGGGTTTTTTATCCTACTAAGGTGGCTTATAGGGTTTTTCCTCCCCCAAACTGCAGGGTTTTCTTCCTATAAATTATAAGTTTTCCCCCTGTAACGGAGTAGTCTGCGTAGGCCTAGATAGGATCCGTATCAGACGTTAATCAAGAATTACTACTATATAGTGTACCTTTAAGATTAAACGCCACTAAAAAGTAATAGTTGGAAATTGCTATATAAGAAGTTCTATACCTTCCTAGCTAATAGGTTAAGAAAGCCGTAACTAGCGCACCTAAAAGCCTATAGCTGTAGGGTGTACACGATAACGTCGGACGCCTAGCTAAAGAAGAAAAGGTTAAGTAAGCTAGATCTATAAGCCTATATTAGCTACCTCGTCGGCTATAACTCTACTAATATTTATAGGATCTAGATCCTATATAAGGGTATTGTTATCTTTATAAGGGATATTATCTTTAACAAAAAGACGTTCTTTAATGGCAGGCAAAGGGATATCTTAAAGGACCTATACGCTGAATTAGACACGCTAATTAAGAAGATTTAACTCCCTAAGAACTAGACTAAGAATGAGGTCCTTCTGAAAGACGATAAAGAAGTATTTAAACCGTTAATTTAAGAGGAAGACGATGACGTTAATAAGCCAGTTTAAACCTTTAATAAGTTAGCAGACCTTAAGCTTATAAGAGCTCTTAAAGATGCATATTATACGCTACCTCTAACGGAAGAAGACGAAGAATCTTTATATGCCTTTTACGTTAAGTATCTAATAAAGTTAGATATATAAGATTAAGACGTCGCTTAACGAGCTAGAGACGGGTTTAATACTTAGGGGGTGTTTAACAACTCGGCTAAAGACTTATTTAAGGAAGCCTATAATAATAGGTTTAAAGACTTTATTACTAAAAGGATTACTTTAGCCTATTACGGCGCCTTCTTAGTAGGAAGGAAGTTTAACCTCGACAGTTAACTTAATAATAGTAAGCTGAAATTAGGTAAAATACGTAATGTTAGATTATAAAGGAAGAACTTACCTCCGCTACCTTAGTCGATCCGCGACCTTAATATGCATTCTCTTTAAGATTATTTCTAAGAGGCTTAACGAGCCCATCTCTAATCTTATTATTAAATGAGGTCGTTTTAAGAAACAGATAAGAAGCACGTAAAGGGACAGCAGGTCCTCAGCTTAATGTAAGTGTTTATCTATAAGACGAATAAGTATAGATTTCTCTAGAAATGCAAGGCACGCTTAGTAGTCTGTGGAAATTAATAGGCCCCAGGAGACCTACCTACGAGAGCTACTATATTAGCTAGTACGACCTTCCAAACCTTAATGGCGATTACCGTAAAATTTAACCTAAAGACGACACAGATAGATATAGTTAACGCGTTTATCCAATGCGATCTCGATAAAGTCGTCTATATAAAGCTACTGCTAGGGTTTAATAAAGGAAAGATAGACAAAGTACTACACTTAAGAAAAGCCCTATACGGACTACGACGATCACCACTGTTATAATAGAAGAATCTTATAAGCTTATTAAACGAATTAGGTTTTAAAGAAGTACCCTAGGAGCCATGTGTTATGCTAAAAGGTAAAATAATCGTCTTTTTCTATGTTAACAATATTGTCTTTTACTACCAAAAGATAAATAAGAAGAAAGCTTAAGAAGCAATTAAGGAGCTAAGTAAGGAATACTAGATAAGTACCCTTAGCGAGCTAAAATAGTTCCTAGAAATCTATATACTACGTAATTATAAATAAAGGCTCCTATAGCTATCCCAGGAAGCCTATATTAAGAAGATAGCTAACTAGTATAAGATAGATCTTAGAGGGCGTCTTCCAGACACTCCTATGGCAGAATCAGAACTCCTCCCTACTAATCACCGTATAATCCGTCTAACGCGTCCGTCCCCCAATATAGACCTATTAGTCCATCCTATATCCCTACTAGCTTCTACAATACTATATTAGAGAAAACTAGGTTTAGTACTTTATATAGCCACTATAACGCGTCCGGATATTGCCTTTACAGTATTATAGCTAGTAAGGTTTAATTAGGACCTAAGCTAAAAGCACCATCGAGCGGTAGATAGAGTTATTTAGTATTTATATGGCACGAGGAGTAAAGCAATCTACTATAGAGGAGATAAGGAAGGAATAAACGGTAGAGGGAGAGATAAAGGAATACGCGACTAAGGACGAGACGACGGAGACGGTAGAAGTAAAGCGTAATTATTTATCTATGCTAGCGACGCATTATTTACGGACAACTCTGTTAATAGAAAGAGCTTATAAGGATATATTATAAAGCTATTCGGGGGGCCAATCGCCTAGAGAGCAAATAAGTAGGGTACGGTTACGACGTCGAGCATAGAAGCCGAGTTGTTAGCCCTATTATAGACAGTAAAGGAAGCTATCTTTATTAGTAGGCTGTTTAAAGTAATAACATTACAGCTAAACAAGCCCTTAATTATTAAATGCGATAATACCTAGATGCTCTAACTAATTATAGAAGACACGGTAAAGCTGATTACAAAGCTCTAACACGTTAACATCTATTAATACTGGCTACGTTAGGAATATGCAATAAGACAAATACGATTTTAATAAACAGCGACAAAGGAGATAATTGCTAATGGACTTACAAAGGCCCTGCCTAAGTAGAGGTTTAAGAGCTTCGTTAATATAATCGGAATAGTGGATATTAAGGAGCGGCTAAATAAGGAGAAGCAACTAGAGGACCTAAGGGAGAAGGTTAGGGCGAGAAGGAAGGATTTAGATAAGATTACGGTTTAATTAACGCATGGACGGACACGAGAAGGTAGCTAGCTTCGTCCTCAACCAGGTCGAAGCTAAGGGGTATATTAGATAATCTGTATTCTCGGTGGCGTAGGACGTGCACTGGTTACGTGCACAGGTCACGTGCATTGTAAATATCTTTGTCTAAGCCTAGGGGCCCTAGGTTAACTAACGATCAAGACACAATCAAGATCATCAATCAATTAACCCATTTTATCAATAAATAGCTCTATATAAGTTATCTAACAATAGCACGAAACGGTAATAGAGATACTTGCGGGCGCCCTGGCTCCTTATATCGCTTTATAGGGCTTAGTTTAGCCAGCCGCTACTCCATATAATTTTAGCTAAACTTTTAGTAGGACTATACTATTATATCTTTATTTAAGGAATACCATTAGTCCTAATCCTCTAAGTATTACTGCTAACCGCCTTTTAATATATAGGGCGGTTTTAGTGACGTAAAGCATAACCGCGACCTATAACTCTAATCCCTGGTAGTATAGCTATAAATAGCCGTAGGGCTATACTAGGCACTACTTAGAACTATAGTCTCGTAGAGGATCTAGCACGGAAGATCTAGTTTGCTAGTATAATTGGGTTAGAAAACGGACACGTTAGTGCTAGCCTTAACTCTAAGGAATAAGGGTAGAGGAGGCACTTCGCCACCAGCCTCCTTAATAAGGAGGCTTAGTGCGACGCCCCTATTAGAGGCTGAATGTGCTAGCTTAGTTAGTTAGGTCTTAATCCCAGTTTCCTAATAGGCGTTAATCTTATAACAGAGCTTAAGCCTATATAAACCCTTATACGTTATAAACGGCAATTACTAACGGAGTGTAGATTATATGTTTTGATTCGCTATAGAGTTAGTAGGGTTATTCTAGTATAGATGCCGCGGATAAGAGCTAGTGGCAAAGAGGGAACTAGCTTGCATTTAAAAGCCCAGTATAATCCCCCCTTAGAGTTATTAGAAAGGTATAAGATAATAGCAACTCTAATAATAATAGTAGCAGCAACGGTAGCACCTTCTTAACCCCTTTATTTTTATTTAGAAATTTCGCTTAATAATAGCAAGTTTTACACTGGTCCCTCCGGAAAATAGATAGCTTTACCTTAATATTATATAGTTACAGCTTCTAAGAAAGGCGCAAGCAGTATATCTTAGATAAAGCATAAAATACCCCTTTCCCCTTTAAGAAACAACCCTAGGGCGTATTAAGCTTGGCTAATTAGAGGTATGTTATTCTATATAGAGCCTTAGTCTAGAGATTTCGTCTAATAAAGCGCTTATAGACCCTAACTATAATTACGAGAATAATTATTATAAAAATTTTGAGGATAATAAGGAAGATGTCTATGGGGATATATCTAGTTAAGTCGCTAGAGGAAGTAGTTAAGGTAATTATCTCTACTACTCTTTCCCTATTCTCCTAGTAGCTATAAATATATATATCTAACGGCTAGCAGTAAATCTAATAGCTATTAAAGATAGTATAGCCGACCTTAACCTAGAAGCCAAAGGCGACGGAGCCGATAATAATACTAGTAATAAAGCTAGTAAAGCCAATAATTAACTAATACCTTATAAATTGGGTATGCTCTTTTCCTTTATATAATGGCTTTGCCTAATAATTATTAGGTAACAGAAATAACCGCAGTGATGACGATAAGGGCAAGAAGTTACCTTCTTTAGAAGAGTTTAAAGATCTCTTTAGCGCATCTATATATAACCATATTAAACTTATAGCGGAAGATATTAATAAAATAAACGGTTTAGTTAAGAGAATTAATGTTATAACTATTCCCTAGGCTAGTCCGCTTACTAGGAAAGAGAGCAATTATAAAAAAGGGAACGTTAAAGGCGAATTACTTTTAATACTAAAGAAGCGGAAGCTCAAATAGCTAGAGCGGAGTAGCGTTATTAATTATAATTCTAACAATTCTGCTAAAGATAGTAGCGGGCATAACGAGGGTGGTAAGGGCGGTGGTCCACAACCCTAGAAATAACAAAAGCCGCCCACCTCTTGCGAAAACTTGGCCCCTTAGCCTCCTATCAGCCTTAACTCTTAATACCCCTAAGTTAATTATAATAATTACCAAGCGATATCCACTATATGGCCTACTAACCCTTTGCTTTAGGGGCCTACCTCTCTCTATAATATTAAACTACTATATAACGAAACTAGCAACTTAAGCGAATATAATTATAGCGGCGACGACAACTAGGGCGGCGTTTTAAACTTAAAGCCTACTGCAAAGTATTATACCCCGCAGCATTATGCCTAGCGTTATTGCTATTGCTTATAGTCTATCTTACGGAGATTCCGCGCTAAAGATAATAAAGCTAATAAAATAACTGTAGACGATAAATGGGAGATCTGTAAAATTCTAGAGGAAAGAATAACTAAGTCAGGGCTTAAATATAAGGTAGCTTAGATGCCTACCTAGGTTTATAAAAGCGGGCTTTTAAATGCTAAATATGCCCTTAAGTCTTATAAAAAACGCGTTTAGCACGCTAAAGTTAAATAACGGATATACTCTTCTGTAGAGGTAATTAAAGTAAAGACTAGAGCTGCTATGCGGAAGGGACGGAGCTAATAGCTTAGGCGTATTCTTATATTTTAGGTAGTAGATCTTTTACTTAGAAATCTATTTTTAGTTAAAGTCTTATTTTTAGCTAATACTATCCCACTAATTATCTTATATATAATATTAAAGCTAGAAGCTAACCTAATAATAGTATAAAACCTATAAGAATAACCGCTATAATCCATATTCCTTACTCCTGCCGTTAAGTAACACTTATTAGGTTTTATATTTGGCGCTGCTTATCTATACCTTATTACCTTCTTTTTCTTTAGCGCTGCTTTCCGCTTTACCGCCTTCTTTTCTTTAGCATTACTGGTCCTACTAGTCGCCTTATTTCTTTTTTAGGAAATATATATATATAATGCTTCCTATATAAGAGTCGCGTTCTTCCCAGAAACTACCTTTTAAGGTTATTTTACGCTATGCCTTTTTCCTTACGTATGTCTACAAGGCGTTTCTCTTTATTAGCTATCTATAGTTTCTCCTTTACGGCCTCCTCTTTAGGCTTAGGCCTTAGAATCTTATAACAGCGCTTATATTCCTATAGTATTCTACCTATAAAATATCTAGCAATTTCCTTTTATAACAATTCTTTATTAAGTTTTCCATTATATAAGCCTATAAAGAGGGCCTTGTTATTAGCTATCTATAGCACTATCTAGGCCTATAAGGTTTTATTTATAACTTTAATCTTTATAAACAAAAGCAAAGGATAAGGCTGTATATTATTTAATAAGGGAGACCTACCGGTAATATGCCCTAAAACTCTGGAGGTATGCCGAAACTTAGGTTAGGCCTTTACTTAGGTAAAAGATGATATAATTAATAAGGAAGGGGAGCTAGATAAGCAATATACGGCTATTAAGATTAACTATAAGACTAAGGTTATTGGGGAGTAATATAGGTAGCTTTTAGTGAGCTATCCTATATTTACTCTTCCTTTTATAGTACTATGTTAACGCTAAGCCTTATACAGACACATAAGATTATTTAGTAGCGGCTCTATCCTCTAGGAAAGTATATAGTATAGCTTAATAACCTCTTTACTAGCGTTAAACTATTTTAAAGACTTCGTGAACTTAGAGTTGGAGCAGCTGGAATAGTTAGAATAATAAAGATACAGAATAAGGAGTAAGGGGATAATTCTGTTAATATATGCTAATCCTTTAAGTTTTAAAACTCTATTAGAAGTTACGTTAAATATATAAAAAGTATTAAAAAGTATTTCTTAGAGATTGCGTCACTCTAGGGAGATTGTTAATTAGGTAGGGTGTTAACTCCGTACATTTCTATAGCTATTGTCCTTAGATACTAGCGCAGGCCGCTTCTTACTGTCGTTAGTGCCTTCCTATATACTTATACCTGTTAAAACAATTCCTAGCAGCCATTTCTGGTATTCCTTAGCGGACTATCTCTGCTTAGGTTCCTTATATAATAGTCCCTTTAGTATAGACCTAAATATCTTTAGCGTACTTACTATATAAATAGGGATTACGTTATAAACCTAGTTATTATACTGTTTAGGACTTAGCAGGCTATAGGAGCCCTATATCTCTAAGTTAGGCTCCTAGTTAATTAGAAGTTCCAGTATAATAAGTCTAAAGGACTATATATTAATGGCTTTAGAATAAGGTAGGTTTATTATATAGAGTTTAGGGGCTATATATAATATTAAGCTAGTAATAGTTATTATATTTCCCAAAGCCTTAAATTTTAATTCTCTAAAGTTGGCGATCTTGGGAGTAAGCCCGTCGTTGTTAACTCTAATATAGATGTTCTTTAGCTTTAGGTCCTAATAAGCAAAATCTTTATTATATATAGCAATTATTCCATTATAGACCTAAAGTATAAAGTTAGGAATGTTATAAGCGTTAGGTTTTATTAAGTTAAGGCTATATAGGATCTACTCTATAATTATCTATAGTGGCTACTAATTCTTTAGTAATATTAAGTTAATTACCTTTACTAAGTTTAGCTAGAAGAAGGATAATTAATTAGCACTTAACAGCAACGTAGTTTTAGTAGCGTTTACTTATATGCTCCCTAAGCTTAATTATATTTTTATATTCCGCTCTTAATTCTTCCTATACCTTTCTTACTGTACTATTATTGTAGTTCCTTAAGTATAGCTCCTTAGCGGCAAAGATAACTCCGGACTTTAATTCCTATACCCTTATAACTAATACATAACTTCCTTTTCTTTTTAATCCCTATTTCTGTATATATATAGTATTGTCTTTTCTAAATCTAAGATTACTGGTTTGGTTTTTATTTATCTTAGCCTTAAGACTAGGGAGTTGTCTTAGTAGGGAGTTTAGAAGTTCTTTAGTAAATTTTACGGCTTTTTCTTACTAACTACCTTCTTCCTCGCGTAATAGGATCAGACGCTATGCCCAGAAACTAGCCGTTTAAAGATTAATAGTGACTAGGTTAGAGATTTCCATAGATAATCCCTATATAAGGATTACTTTGCGGCCGTTACTATCAATTATATAAATAGGATTTGTTAACAGCATCTTCACTCTTAGGCGTTTTATAACTGGGCTGATATTAAACCTAATATGCTGCCTACTAATGCTAGTCTTGTTGTTCTTAATAAGCTAGAGGTTATATATTTTGGTTTTGCTAGAAGAACTAAGGAAGTATCTATTTAGATAGTAGTAATCTCTAAAAGTTAGGGCAAAAAAGGGGCTAGTAAGCTCCTACTCCTTAAACTAGCCTCTCTTCTAGTTCACCGGAAGAGTATTAATAGGGGGAGTAAACTTATATCGTGAATTTTTGGATAACGTGAGGATATTAGGTGTACCCTTGAAATTTCTAAGAATTAAGAAAATATTAGAGAGATTAATAGTCTTAGTAGGTGCTATAGTTATAGAGACAGGAAATAAATTAATAGGGTAAGTGTTAGTAGGTAGCGGGGATAAGAGGACCTATAGACTTATACTAAAGGGGTGCTAGGACCCTAATTTGTGGTAAGGGGTGTATTAGAATA
>Ga0307515_10025525_pt1 | contig 10216 bp, 3 predicted proteins | sample 17_EM_MG_FD_194513 | JGI IMG/M metagenome (GOLD analysis project Ga0307515, IMG submission 194513) | Populus trichocarpa ectomycorrhiza microbial communities from riparian zone in the Pacific Northwest, United States - 17_EM | ecosystem: Host-associated > Plants > Roots > Unclassified | place...
GCTCCGATCGAACCAATCAGCGATTGGCTTGGCACTGTAATATTTCGACTTTGAACTTTGACTTTGAACTGGGGGGTAGGGGGTCGCAGCCGATCCGTCGCTCATTACCTAGAAGAAAATTGCTTAGTCTTTGGGAAGCACACCAATATTTGGCAGAACAGGCAAAGAGAATTAAACCACATTTCCCATCTGTCTCTGCGTATTTATATGCATGGCACTAACTACACTGCGCGCTCTCTATCATACGCAACTTATAGTAGATAAACTTCTAAAAGGAATTTATCGTTTAAAAGCTGGATAGATTTTATCGCATTGACCCGATATGCTGCTATCTAGACGCTTCATGGTGTGGCACAAAGAAGGGTGCTTCATGTCTCATTTTCCATGTCTATCAGCAGTCTCGTGCTAGCCCCTTAGGTTCACCTGACGTTTAGCGGTCACATTCGGGTCTAGAACCCCTTGTCCGATTGCTTTTGCTTCACATTTCCAGTTTTTTTATTTCCGGCTATGTATTTTAGATATGTTTATCCGTTCGCACCTCTAGGGGTATCCGTTGAGAGGCGCCAAAATGTCCTTGTCTTCGGTTTACGAAACCACAGCTCTCGACTTAGCCTATCAAAATATCAGACTTGTTGAGCTTCAGCCGGCCTCCGAGTCCGACTCATCCACGATCAAATGTAACTTTCAATGCTTTCCTCTCTCAAAATGTCCGCCTTACGTTGCACTGTCATACACATGGGGTCCAGCCAATCACCTCAAAGAGATCCAAATTAATAATTGCCGGTTCATGACTCGAGAGAACCTATGGTGGTTTCTCCACCATATGCGTCTCCGCAACCGGCGGAAGCTGTTTTGGATTGATGCTCTTTGCATTGATCAGTCCAACATATTGGAAAGGAATCATCAAGTTAATTTGATGAGGCAAATATACAGCAATGTATAAGAGCACCCGTGCAATGGCGCTTACTTTTAGCTGACATTTCAAAAGGCAGCGTTAGTAGCAGTTTGGCTTGGCCAAGCGGCTGACAATAGCGATATTGCTATGGACTACATCCGCGAAAAGGGGCCTAGACCCATAAAACGGAAGGGAAGTGGCTTGCGAAATATCTGGAAGTCCAATGAAGGCAAAGCTGTTTTAGCACTCTGCGAAAGACGGTACTGGAGACGTATCTGGGTCGTCCAGGAGATCATGGCTGCCGAGAGGATTGAGGTTATGTGCGGCCAGAAGAGTGTCGAGTGGCGATGCATGGATCAAGTAATTAAAAAGCTCCAACGTGTTGCGGCCAATGGCCGTATCGAACACCACCCGTATGCTGCAGCAGTTCTCGAAAGCTATGCTGGTCAGATTTTCGAACACAAGACTATATGGGAGAATCTACCAGCTGCATTCAGAGTGGTTCCCCTTGAAAAACTTTTGGAGATGTTTCAGAACCTAGAATGCTCTGACATTAGAGACAAGGTATATGCGTTATTAGGCCTGACAAGAAAGGGCGACTTAAGCGATCAACAGCATGTAATTGCCGATTACTCAAAAAAGGCAGAGGAGGTTTATGTGGATGTCCTACGAGCCGTGATTCGATTAGGAGATCTTGAAACTACCCAAGACAAGAAGAAATTCAGCAAGCTACTTCAGCAGGGCTTAAAGTTATGCTCCTCTAACAGCTTCATCGAATCAGAGACAAGACTGGCTATTGAAATGGACGGACGGACGGACGTCCTGCGGCTCGATGAGAACGTATACAACACTCACTCGATGAGCCTCTTGTTGAATCAGAGCTTGTACAACTTGCCACAGAACATGGATACTTACGGCCAAATTCATTTGGATCCTGCAGGACTTCAAGAACTGAAGTCACGATTTAACTGCTTGCTAAATAGTATCCAAGCGCGATGGCAAGTGGTGAGCCATATTTTCCTAGAAAGCATAAAAACAGAAAGCTAATAATCATTGCGAATGGGCAGTTGTCAGAAGAAGCTCGACTTGCAGTGGTTGTTCGCTATGATACCGGCGACACCCCGGCTCAAACAGCAGACGAACAGATTCGGAGGTTCAAAATGATTCTAAGCGAGATGGATGAGCTTCAGGCTGAGCTCAACAAGGTGCGCCGTATTGGAGAAATAGTTAAGAATTGGAAAGCTAGGATTGATGCTTTGGACAGTTATGTCTGAGTAGGGGTAAGCTGAAAGTCTAAAAACATTTCCGTGGGCATCAATATTTACTGTCGACCTGAATCAGGTTATCTTATCACCGACTCAGCTACCTCCCATTGACTCAGTCATTGACTCAGTCATTGACTCGGTCATTGACTCGGTCACCTACTCCTTGTTTCCATTGCCACCCCCCTACCCCCTTCTCGTTCCCATTTCCTACACCTTTTCCTATGTATATATAGAGGCTATTAGAGCCACATTTAATAGACAGAGTTATTATTCTTTTCTTATAATTGGTGCACGGACTACCGATCAACAGTTATAAGCCCGGGTTGCTTACCGTATTGCCCCTATTTAACTAATTAATTTAATTAATTATACCCCTTATTGGATTACTACCTATTACTAAATTCTTCGACCTTTCTATAAGCACCTTTTTAAAATAACTTCTTAACCACCTACTTAAGCTATTACTATAACGGTGATATTATCGAGCTAAGCTAATTGGGACAAATAGATTAACCTTATTAGGCTTCGCGCCTAAATAGGAGACGTATAGGAATATGTTAACTCTTTAACTAAATAAACTAGTCCCTCCTAGGCCTTAAGATGTAAAGCTAGATATAACCTCCTATATAGCTCTCTCTAAGGACAAAAAGAACGAGCTTTAAATTCTTTATAAGAGGTATAAGATAGTAAAAAAGGAGTATAAGAAGTAAAAGGCAGCTTTAACTTCTCTATAAAGCTATATTACTAGTATAGTAGCTAGATATCTAAACACCTATATATTGGGTATTAACTTAGTATATAATATACTAGTAACTCTTAAGGAGAGGGTTGCCCCTATTAATACTATATATTAGCTCTACTGTTACAGACGCTTTAAGTACGATGTTACGACTACTAGGAAGAGAGTCGGAAGAAGCTAGTTAGTTAATATAAGCACGGTCTAGTATGGAGCTAGTGGAACCATATAATGAGGAATAGTAAGCGAGTTATATAATGTGCTACGTAAGGGACGAGAGAAACGGAGGGAACTTACGTACCTTATGTATAATGCGTACCTTACGTATAAGGAGGGTTTCCTAGGAGTACGGTTGTGTATTTAAAGGACTATAGTCCCTACTCTAGATAGTTCTTTTCTTGTAGTGATTCTTAGAATATAATTAGAGTTAATCTATTAGGTAACTACTTTACCAGTTATTATTACGTTATTAACTTACTTATAATACCTATACACCTAGCCCAATAACAAGCCTATTATAGTACTTGCTATAAGGTTCCGTTATATAATTACTACCTAGTTATGGTTTTAATAAGTTAAATAATATGCTACTAAAAGCAGCTACTATAACGCCATTAACGGCGGCAACTACTTTAAGGTCTGGAGGCGACACTAGTATAGTAGATACTAACTTATAACAACCTGTAACGGTCGGATAACTATAAGAGATAGTTAACTAGTTAATAGAGAATAATGCGACACTTAAATAAAGGATTAATGGGATAGGCGTAGCAAAGGTTAAGTTACTATTAATTAAAAGATTCTTAGGAGAGAGATTAAAGCTTAAAGGATTCCTTACGTAAATGCACTTTAAGGTTGCGTAAGAGGGAGTAAAGCTGGTAACACCTATGGATTAAATAGCTTACGTAGGATTATTCTTATTAGGAAGAGCACTTAAATAGTTTAAGCCTTACCTTATAGAAATACAGGCGAATGGAATAACGACCACTAATTAGGAGGTGTGGTTTATATTCTTAAGTTAGGAAGGATTTATAGGGCGACTTATATAAATATTTGGAGACCTAGAGGTAGTAACTACAGCGGAAAGAAAACTCTAAGATATTACGTAATAAACTTTAGCAATTAAGTACACAATATAGTTCTAAACGCTAGCTATATAAGTTAAGTAGAATAATAGGGTACTTATAGCATAATATAAGTAGGGACTTAAGGCTAAAGTCTAGGACGTAATTATTCTGATAGAAGATGCGGACACCCTAAGGGAATTAATAGATTAAGTAATAAAGATTAATAATAGGATCTTCTAAAGGGAACAGACTAAGAGAGGTTAGGATAGAGTTTTATAGTTATATAAGGCGCAGAACACGCAACAACAAAAGCTAAGTTAGAAACTATGGTATGGCGTAAAGCTAATGGACCAGTGTGTCTAAGAGTCAGCGTCGCTGCCAGCGTCGCTGCCAAGAGGCTAATAACGTAAGCAGTTAGCGAGCCTATAGAGTTATAATAGTTAGTCAGCTATAAAACTGCAGCTAGCTAACAGCTCGCTGCCTTGGTGGTAAGATTTGGTGGTAAGTTGAAGCTTTTAGTAGAAGTTAAGGATATTTAAATCTTCGACTGAGATTATACGCCAAGCAATAAGAAACCTATGAGAATCTCTCGCTTAGCCATAGTAAATAAAGCATTTTCCCCAATATCTCTATTACGCGCCGTATACCCGTTCTCCTATGCCACCTATGCAAAATGCAACGTACATTACATTTTACGCGTCAGCCAGGCAGTAAAGCTTCTTCCTCTGCTTCTTCCTCTACTTCTTCCTCTACTTCTTTATTAAATCCATGATCTACGCGTTACTTAACTCCTTCAGCACCGCGTAGGGTTTGTGGATTAACTGCTTCCTCCTTTCTTCCAATTGACGATAATACCGAATTGGGCGATTAAGATGATTCCGTATTACAAGAGCCTCCTCTAGCTAATTAAAACTACGGCTGTATCTTTCCTATTAATTAGGATAATCTCTACCTAATAATATACGGCAAGCTTACTAGTAAATACGGATACCGAGTTACTAATAAGCGGTTACTATTGGGTAAAGCTCCTATATCACTAATATAGAAGTATGGGGCAGACCTTTTTTAAGACGGTCCTTTGGGCAAAAAGAGGCTCTGGCTGTGTAAGCTTTACTATCTAGCTTAAAGACCAGGTGCTTTACTTATAATTAACAGCAACGATTATATTAACGGCTATTTAAAATTAAAGCATGACCTTATTATTAACCCTAAAAGTTATAATAGTAGAATACAACTACCAGCCGCAGAAGCTTCTACTTCCGCTAGCAGTCACAAACGCCAGCCGTTCTGGGCAGCTGGCTATGTTTAAGCCTATATTAATTAGATAATTCTATAAGATATTACCTTTTATTAAGCTACAAGTCCTTCTACGCGCGCTTTCCTAACATTTAACCGTCCTTAGATCCAAGACTATCTTATAAAGGCGCCTATATTACTAAGCGATTAGATTAAAACCGCATTTAAATAGCGGCGCGTTAATATTAAAGACCTCCTCCTTACCGCACTTAGTAAAATTAATCTTACTTGCGATATCTAAACATCTATAAACGGAATGTCACTGCTTAGTATAGTAGCTTATTTTATTAACAAAGACGGAAAGCTTTAATTAGTGCTTTTGGGCCTTCTACGACTACGAGAATCACACTCTACTGAGAATATAGCAACGGCCCTGGTATCGGTAATTTAAAAGTATTAATTTAATTATAAGCTTGGCTCCTTAATAGCCGATAACGCCAGTAATAATAACAAGCTCTACGACCATCTCTTATAAAGCCTCTCAGTGCCCAAAAAGGAGTGGCTTTAGTGCGTTGGCTATATTATCAACCTTATCATTAAGGCTTTAATATACGGCAAAGGCGTCAGCAAGCTTAAGCGCTCGATAATCAGCGCGAGCGACCATATCAAATTTAATCTTATGCGGCAGAGAGGCTTCATAGGCAAGATTTACAATATCGTTAAATATATTATACAATTAACAGGACGCCATAAGGACTTTGCTAAGAACTAAAGTAAGGCCTGCATCGAGGACGATCTTTTTAATTAAGCAGAGCTTCTGCTTATCAAGGACGGAGGCGTTTAGTGGAATTCAACCTACTTTATGCTCTGCCATGCATTGCTTCTTCGCAAAGCGATTGACAAATATCTACTAGCTTAAAGGAAGCCCGCCAACGATAGCTACGATCTATCTTAGGACGCGCTTACTAATAAAGATTAGCAGTAGGTAGAGCAGCTCGTTAAGATCCTGAAGCCTTTTATATCAGCTACCAAGCGTATAAAAGGCAACGCCAACAGTCCTAGTGTTGAAGGCTTATATAGCGCTCTGTGGGAGTCAATTACTAATATAGAGCTCCTCTATTAAATCCTCTAGCGAACTTAGCTAAGCCTTAAAAACGAATGCGACTCCTTCCTTAAATTAGGTATTAATATGGCTATCAAAAAGATTAACAAATATTTTAATAAAATAAAGGCCGAAAGCCCTCACTACTTTACCGCAGTAATCCTTTATCCGTCTCTTAAACGCGCCTACTTTCGCGATAAGTGGAAACGGTGGCCCCAGTGGTAGAAGTACGCCGAGCGGTGCATAGAGACTCTATTTAATGACTATATTAATAAGCAAGTAGATGAGGAAGATGAGGAACTAGTTAAGCTACGACACAGGAAGGTTCCTTATAAATCTAACAATGATTTAACTGATAAATATACACAGTCCTTAGTCGTAGATAAGAGCCTTACTTCCTTAAAGCGCAATTAAAAGCGTATCAAGCTCGCTAGTGAGCTTAACCGCTACTACAACGCAGGCCTTAAGTTTATTAAGATCCGTTCCGAAGACGGCAATAAGCGGAACGACGTTGTTCCTGATCCTCTTAACTAGTGGCTTAAAATCAGTTAAATTCTTTATCCAACGCTTGCTAAGATTGCTCTTAATATATTCTCTATACCGGCGATGAGCTCCGCATACGAATGAGCCTTTAATTAAGCTAAAAAGATCATTACCGATAAGCGCAATAGACTTTTAGCTAACACGATTAAAGCAGACCAATATTAGAAGTGGTGGTTAATTAAAGGCCTTTTATTAAGCAGTTTAATCGACTGTATTAACTCAAATGGAGCTTTAACTACACCCTAGTTAACGAGCTTAAATATTAATCTTACTGGCTATAAGCTAACTACAGAGGCAGAAAAGCCAGCTTGGTAAGGTAACTCAACAGAGCTTCGTATTCAATTAAATCTGACATAGAAATAGAGCCTCTGGAGTCCTCACTACCGACCATTCTACCTACCTTTTAAGCCTCTGCGGGCGCGGGACGAATTTGGCTATATTTGGATACTATATTGGGTAAATTAGGGCTGAATTTTAATCGGGCAATGTTAATATTTGTACATAGAGAGGTACTGCCAAAAATCTAAAATGAAACACCATAAAGTCTATATAAATTTCCTAATTGGGACAGCTAGCTGACAGCTTTACAGTCAGCGTACGTTATCCAACAGTTAGCGGACAGCGAGCGATCCAATTGACGCAGTCAGTCAGCTATTTTTCTTAAGCTCGCAGCTAAGCTAACTGTTGGACACACTGTAATGGACCTAAGTGGTACTAAAGAAGCCTATAAGAGATGGAGTAAGAAACTATAGAAACCTAGAGGTTAAGGATCTAGTAATTATAGGACTAAGGAGCAAAGGCTAAACCAGGGATCTTACTAGCAAAAGACGTTTAGGCGGACTCTATAGCAAAGTTAATAGTTTAAAGATGGAGCTTATATAAATTGCGGGAAATAGGGTTATTTTATAAGGGATTATAAAGATAGTTAGAGTTACTATATAATAAAGGGAACCTAACTAGTAGAAGATATATATGTATAGAGGGATAATAGTATACTGCGAGGAACAAAAAAATATTTAATTAGAAGTTTTGTGTTTTATTATAATAACGTATACTAAATTTATAAAGATACCAAGTATGGCGTAAGCTATTAGCTATAAGAGCTAGAGTTAAGAGGACTTAGAGGAACTAGAGAGTTAGATAAAGAATAAGATTAACTCTATAAGCTGGATTAGGATGTTATAGTAACGTGCGGATAATAATTAGCGATAATAATAATAGAATTAGAGTATTTATTAATTAATAGCGACGAGGATAGTAAAGGAACTAACTGGGGGTATCTAAACCTTAATAACGTAATAGAAGTAGAGACTAAGACCGCCATAAAGTAAGGTTTAGTAACGGGTATTATAACACCGTTAGATACGGCATCTATTACTTTATAAGACGGCAGAAGTAGTATCTAAAAGAGATTAAGCAAGTAGACGACTGCTAGTGCTAGCTTACCACTTAATAAAGGCAAAAGGCTAAAGGCACAAGATTCTTAAGATGAGATGAGTGAGATTTAAGACTCTTAAGATAAGATGAGAATACTATAGATGCCTAGTTGGACTAAGGCGGGAGCTAAGCTTAAGTTAGAAGCAAGCTTAGGATTAAAGAATTTAAGGGACTAAGAATTCGGAGTATAAATAAAGGCACCTATAGGTAAGAAGTAAGGAGCTTCTTTATAAATTAAAGAATCTATAATATAGGTAGTAGTTAGACTAGGAGACAGATATATAGACCTAGAGGACTTACTAGTTGAATAAAGTATTTAGACTAAAGATCGAAAAGTTAATACGTTGGTTAAAAAGTATAAGGACGTTAAGGATTTATTAGAAAGATGATGACCATAAGAAAGTATAAAAGAATTTAGACGACGAATCTTTGTATAGTAAAAGTAATCTATAGAGCTAAGAATGCTAGATCGCTTTGGGAAAAAGATACCTATATAAAAGGTTATTAATAGGCCGAAGGCAGGTATACCTAAAGCTAAGTGGCTTACGGAACTGGAAGAAGAGGAGAATCTAGGGATTCTAACTAGGTTCTAAGAATGATATATAAAAGGCTGTTATAAAGTAGTAATAAAAAGATACTTCCTTACGGATAAATTATATACACTTAGTGAACTATACTAAAAGTGGTTTAGATAATAACATAATAATAAGTAGAAAGACTTTTACATGTAGTTAGACGAAAAGGTTATACTAGATTAGGCAATATTTAAGAGATAGATAAGTTATATTAAAGGAGCCTTAATTATAACGTTAAAGGATTTAGAGAAATAAGCTATAGACTAGAAAGAGATAATGCGAATATTGGTATTAGCAAATAAGATAGTAACATTTAGATTAACGTGATAGAGGTTTAAACTTAAAGATAAGGACGAGTTAAGAGTTAACCTAAGACACCTAGCGCATTATATATTAGTATGGATTGTATACGTAGACGATATATATAATATGCATAAAAACCTAAAAGAAAAGAACCGGAAATACCCTATAAGAATATATTAGGCACTAGATAAGAGACGGTTTAGGAACGCTAAGTATATATATGGTTAGTATCCTACGGAAGTTTAAAAATAAGGGGACTTAATACTTTAACTAGGAAGATTCCTTATAGAAGAATGCCTAAATAGACAATAATAGTGGGAATGTCTAGAGAATACTTATCTATAGTATATTAAAGATAAAAAGCGAACTAAGTATTAGCCTAAGTTGGACTAAGTATAAATAGGATTTAGTAGCTAATAGTTGGGAAAAGTAGAGGCTTACGGGACTAGAGGGAACTAGTAGTAGAGCCTTAGACCCTTAAAGGAATTTAAGGACGACACCTAAATTTATAAGTTAAGTAGTAAGATTAATAGTTTGAGGTATTAATAGATAGTGGAGCAATAAGGAACTATATCTCGCTAGCAGTAGTTAAAAGAATAGAGTTACTATATAGAAAAAAGGAATATCCTTACCTATTAGTAACAATTTTAGGAGATCTAATAGCCTATAGAGGAGGCATTATTAATCTTAAAACAGGACCTATTTAGATAACCATTAAAGGGAGATAAATTAAGATGTCTTTCGATATATTACTATTAGGGAATAATAAGGTAGTATTAGGAATGCCTTAGTTATAGGAATACAATCTAAAGATTAATTGGATTATAGGTTAGGTCGATATTAGAGATACTTAACGCCGTAAGATGTAATAATAAGCTAAGATGGTATAGTACTAAGTAGGAGCGACCTATAAGGAAATAGAAAAAGGGTTAAGCTATATACTAAAAAGATACTATAAGTATAATAAGAAACTATAGTTACTAGAAAGTAAAAAGCTGTTAGAGTATATAGCATAGGACTATAAGATAGAATTGGAACTAGGGATAAGTTTAAGGTT
>Ga0307515_10025527_pt1 | contig 10216 bp, 7 predicted proteins | sample 17_EM_MG_FD_194513 | JGI IMG/M metagenome (GOLD analysis project Ga0307515, IMG submission 194513) | Populus trichocarpa ectomycorrhiza microbial communities from riparian zone in the Pacific Northwest, United States - 17_EM | ecosystem: Host-associated > Plants > Roots > Unclassified | place...
ACGAGGTCGCCGATGTGCTGAGCGAGCTCGCCGGCCAGACGCGCGACGCCGGCTCGTCGCGCCCCGGGCTGCCGTCCCCAGGTGACGATTGTCGGCCGACCGAGGATACCGGCGCGCCGCTTGCGTCGCCGCCGCCGTGGGCGGAGCCTGCGACCCTCGGCGTCGCGTCGGACGACGGCCCGACGCCCCCGCGCGCGCGGGGCCCAGCGCCCCGCGCCTCACGGCGCCGCCGGTGGTACGCCGCCGCCGGGGTGGCGGTCGTCGCTGCCGTGGGCGTCGGCCTTGTCCTGCGCGGCCGGTCCACCACCCCGCCGACCACCCGCGTGGTAGTGCTGGCTCCCAGCATCGCGGACGCCGACGCCCCCCCGGATGCAGGGTTACTCGCCGCCGCGATCCGTGACTCCGTCGAGGACGATCTGCAGGGGCGCGTCGGCCTCGAGCTCATCCGGCGGAGCGACATCGAGCGCTACGTCGACGGCGTCGTGCATGACACCGGCCACCGGCCGCGGCAGAGCATGATCCGGACTGCGATGGACGCCGACGAGACGCTCGCGATCCGCCTCGCATGTTCGTCCGGCCGCTGCAAGGTCACGCTCGCGCGCGACCCTTCCGTGCCCGGCGCCCCACTCGCGATGACGTTTCCGCTCAACACCCCCGCTGCCGACTATGCCAATCCGCTCGGCCTGTACGTGTCCAGCGATTCCAGCAACATCACCGTCTATCTGACCGGGCTTTATCCGGATCATCCGACACGGCGGCGATAGAGCCGACCAGACCGATCCGACCAGACCCCCGCGCTTGAGGTCCCGCGGGCGGCGCGCTGCCGGGCGGGCCGTGGTGCGCCGTCCGGCCGTGCCGCACAGATCGGGGACATCCGGCGGCGGCGGGCCGCGGTGAAGCCGGGGCAGCGGCGGCGGGACGGTCAGTCCTTGCCGGCGTTCTTCGTCAGATCGAGCGCCGCGAGCTCCCACTGCTGACTGCCGTTACCATCGTAGGGCCACTGGAGGAGGCGTTCGCCTTTGTTGTGGGAAGCGCCGGCCACCGCCATCACCATGCCGCTCAGCGCGGAGACGATCCGGTAGTGGTTGCCCTGTATCTTCACCAGCTCCCAATGCTGACTGGTGTGACCATTGTACGGCCATTGAATGATCGGTGCTCCGCTGTCATGGGAATCGCCCGCAACCGCGATGACCTCGCCGCTGAGCAGCGAGACAAACTTGCAGAGTGAGCGATTCTTGTCCAGCCACACCAGTTGCCACTGCTGGCTGCTGTCGCGTTCGTAGGGCCACTGAAGGAGCGGAGCTCCGGGATGGTTGGACGCACTCATCACGGCTGCGACCTGACCGCTCGACACCGAGACCAGCTTGACGTAGCTACCCTCGCCGACGAGGTTCACATAGCCATTACCTCGCTCGGTCAAGCCCATGCTGACACCCGTGGCTGCGGCGATGACCGAACTGGCGCCGCCGCCACCGCCGCCACCCCCGCCAAAGCTTCCGGCACCGCCGCCGTCGCCACACCGGGCGCCGCCGCCCCCCCCGCCGCCGCCGCCGGAGGTGGAGGACGAATTCGCTTGCTGACCCTCGCCCCCTCGGTCGGTTCGCGTCGGGTCACCGCCCTTGCCACCGCGTCCTCCGTGTCCCGCAAAGGTCGCGCCATTGCCGCCGTTCGCGGGCTCGAGCCCGCCGCCTCCGCCATCCCCGCCGGCGGTCCAGCCATCCCCCTGGCCACCGGCACCACCGCCGCCGCCGGCTTGAATCAACGGTCCGCTTTGCGACCCGACGACGGCGCTCGATCCGCCGCCGCCACCGCCGTTCGCGCCGGGGTCATTGCCGCCAAACCCACCCGCGCCACCCCACGTGAGCCCGTGACCCGCGTGCACGCCGCTCGACGCCGACGCCACGGTGATCGTGAGGATCTCGCCGGGGTGTACGGGGACTAGGGCGCTGATCCGGCCGCCTCCGCCGGCCGCCCCGGACTTCCCCGAGCCGAATCCCCCGTAGCCGCCAGCCACGGTCATGAACATGTGCGTCATGTTCGCCGGCACCCTGCACGTATAGGGTTTGTCGCGGGATTCGTATGAGTGTGGCAGCGCACATTCCACAATCGATTCCATGGCCGCTTCCTGTGCCTTCTTCCATTCGTCTTCCATTGCAATTGCCTCCGTTGGTGTTCAGCTGCGAAGGATCTTCGTTGCTCGCTCGCGACGCGACGCGACGCGACGATGTGCGATGTCGTGGAGTGGATGTTCCGCACCGGGCGTCCGGCACGACGTCGTGCAAGCGACGGCCCGCGTGACGGGCGCAGTTCTGCCGCCTACGAGATCACGCGTTCGGCGAGCGCATCACGGGACGCGACGATCGCGAGTGGCTCGACGCCGTGGCCGGGTTGCCGGGACCGCCGCCGGTGCATCGCGCCTCGCCCGTGTCGTTCACCTGTGCACGTACTGAAAGTGTTGGTTGCCGGCCGCGTCCATCTTGGACCTCAGCGCCGCGAGGATATCGCTGAGTTGCCCGGTCATCGGGAACTGCTTCGCGGGGTCCTCGGATTCGTCGGATTCCTCGGATTCCTCGGATTCCTCGTCCTCGGATTCGTTGTCCTCGGATTCGTCGAATTCCGAGGATCCTTCGGATTTCTCGGATTCCTCGGATCCTTCATCTCTCTCGGCCTCCTCGGCCTCCTCGGCCTCCTCGGCTTTCCGGCCGTTCTCGGTTCTCTCGCCCTCCTCGGGTCTCTCCTCCTCGGCTCTCTCGCCCTTCTCGCCTTCCTTGTCTCTCCCGCCTTGGTCGCCTCTGTCGCCTTCGTCGCCTTTGTCGCTCTCGCCCTTCTCGCCTTCCTCGGGTCTCTCGCCCTTCTCGCCTTCCTCGTCGCTTGGTGCGCATTCGAAGCCGACCCGTCCGTAGTATCCCCTGAGATCCGGCGTTAGGTTTTCGTCTGCGACCAGGGTGACATTCCATAGTCCGACGTCAGCGGCTTCCTTCTCGGGCCCAGCGGCTTCCTTCTCGGGCCCACCCGCTTCCCTTTCCGCACGCAGGCAGAGTGCCAGCATCAGTACGCGGCCGTAGCCGCATTTGCGATGCTCTTTGGCGACAACGAGCTCTTCGATCTTGAGTGTTCTGTCGGAGTAATCGATGCACGCGGTTCCCCAGCCTACTGATTTGCCATCCAGTTTCACCTTGCACTTCAGCCTCTTGAACCACTGACCACCCTCAGTCTCCGTCGTCTCGACAGTCACGCTCTCGGGATTCGACTCCGGTTTCCCCGACTCCGGAAATGGGAGTGTGTGAGCGCGCTTGACCGCATCCTCCGCGCTGGTCTTGGCGTCGTGCTTCCGCTTGCGGGTGTTCGGGGGACCGTTCAGCCATGGTGTGCGCTCCCCGGGCCCGCTCCGCTGCACCGCGCGTGTCCCGGGCGCTGCGCCACGCGTGCTGCCGCCCGCTCCTGCGTCGAGCAGGTCCGCTGCGCTCTCGCCCCGCGCCACGCGGTCCGCCACGGCATCCGCGTGCCGCTCGTAGGCGTCCCCTGCCTCACCGACGCCACCCCGGAGGTGAACGCCGCGGCGCTGCTGGACGACGTGCGCCGCCTCGTGCGCGACCGTGTGCAGTTCCACCGCCTCGCCGAGCACGACGTGATCCTCGATCGCGTACGCCCGAGCACCCATCTCGCGTGCGCTGGTCGCCGAGTCGGCACCCACGTGCGCCTGGATCCCCGAGATGTCGTGCGGCCCGAACGCCCTCTGGATCCGGTCGGCGTGTGGCAGCCTCGACGCCGGCGTCGCCATACCGCGTGCGGCCGCGGCGTGCACCCGGGCCCGGTCCTCATCCGCCGTCGCCGCGCGCTGGACCCCGAACAGCATCTGGAGCGTCGGCGACGGACTGCTGGCCACGGCGGCGAGAGGCCGAGCGGGCGTCGGTGCCCGGGTCGCGGCTGCCGCGACACCATTGTCGGCGCCGACCTCGAGGCGCTGTACTACGAGGCCCTCGGTCAACGTGCGCTTGCCGGGCGCGAGCGGATGCGGATCCCCCGCGGCCGCGCTTGCGCGCGCGCTGCCGCCGGCCCGACGTCGGTCATGGTCGTGGTCCATCGACTCCTCTCGTTGGCAAGGAGCAAGACCGAGACCGCTAAGCGGCGTGCCCGGCGCACCGGCGGCCGTGCGTGCGGCAGGCCGTCGGTCACGGCGTCGGCGCGCCGTGCACCGGCGAGCTCATCGCAGCCGCGGTGCGGCAGCGGCGGGATCCCGGCGCGTCGCCGCGGCGGCATGCGCCCGCCGCGCTGGACATGTCGGGAGCGAGATTGAACATGTCATGGGCATGCCCGATCGCCGGCTGCCGGGATGCGGCAGCGGCAAGGACATTCAAGCGGGGTTTCGGACGCAGCCCGGGGAGGCATCGACGTGGCCCGAGGGGGGAACCCGCGAGCCGGCACGTACCACTGGATGCCGGCTGTATCAGCGGGCGTACGTTGGGGCGACGTCGGCGCAGACCGGTCCGTGCCGAGCGCGTCGGCGGTCGCGCGAGCTACGAAGCGTCGTCGAACCAGAACTCGGCCTGCGGCGGGTCCCGCGCAGGGGCGAAGGTCGCCGGCGTGCACGGGAGCCCGAGCGCCGCGAGCACGGCGCGCACCAGAGCGGAGTCAACGACGACGGCGATCACGCTGCGAGGCCACCGCACGGGCGTGTTAGCGAGCCGTAGACCTCGTCGAGCTCCGCCATCCCAATTGCGGTCCCTACCGGTCCCGATCTCGATCTCGTCCCTACTTCGGTCCCTACTTTTCCGTGGCGCCGTGAAACGCCTGGATACGCCTCGAAACGGTTAACGTATTGGAACCTGTAGATCTCGAAGTAGTTTCAAGCTCGTCGGAAGTCGTCCGAGATCCGGCCGGACACCGGACGCTCAGGGGGCCGCACCAGCGTGTATGCCAGCACAGACTTCTTGTGGCACTGGGGCGTGAGGAAGTGGTCGGGGCTTGATACGCTCGGCGGGGGCGGCCCCACTGCTCATGAGAGCGCCCAGCAACCCGAGCAACCTACGGAGTGGAATTTGTTCACTGCACGGCTCATATGATATGTCAGAGACATCCCGAATTCAGCTCACGCTGTTTGTACCCGATCCCGCAGCTTCCGATCTGGAGGCTGTTCGCCGGTTGCTGGACCCGGTTCAGGCTCGCCTGATTCGTGCGCATGTCACGCTTTGTAGAGAAGGCGAACTTGAAGGCCTGGGCGGTGCAGAGTTGGAAGCGCGGGTGAGTGCTTTCGACTCAGGCGTTTTGACGCTGCGCTTCGGCCCGCCGGAGTTGTTCCACGAGCACGGGGTTCTGCTGCCTTGCGTGGAAGGGCAGGAAGCGTTTCAGGCACTGCGGCGCTGGGTCTTGTCGTCGAGTACGGTCAGGCCGCACGCGGCGCACATCACGCTCGCGCACCCCAGAAACCCCAGAGCTGCAGGCAACACGCCGATGAACGCCGCACCGCTTGAACGCGGGCTTGCGGTCACGTTCCCCACCGTTGCTCGCATCCGGCAGACCGGTTCAGCGGCCTGGGAACAACTGTCCGAGCACCACTTGCCTGCCGGACGGGGCGCATCGGGTTGATTACGACACGGACGGCGGCCAGCGGTGTACGGTCCACTCTCGCCAGGTCGCGAAACCGGAGGGCGGGTCGCCGACAGCTTCGCTCCCGTCGAGTTCAGTCGATGTCGGGATGTCGAATCTGGAAGCCCACCGGGCGAGTTCTTGCTCGGACATGGGCCAGGTCCCGTGTGGAGCTTCCGCCAGACGATGGTCGAGACGCTTCCGTTGCTCGGCCGGCGTGAGTTCGAAGTAGCAGATCACGGCCGCCGCACCGATGTCTGCTGCCGCCTGCCGCAGAGCAGACCGTTCGTGTCGACTCCAGAGGCCGAAGTCGATGATGACATTCGTGCCGAGTTCGAGCGCGCGCATCCCTATCTGGATCAGACGGCCCTCGATCACATCCGACGCTGAAGCCGGATTGTCGCGGCCGTATAGCGCCTTCATCCATTCATCTTTTGTAAGACGAAGCGCTCCCTGCTGGACCTCGATGCGCCGCGCGGCCGTGGTCTTTCCGGTACCCGGCAATCCGACAGTCAAGAATAACGTTGGCTGCTTCATCGTGCTCCGTTGCTACCAGATTGCGCGGGATAGATGACTGTCATACAGAATTGTCGTTCGATCGCGTTCGTCTTCCTGGAGCAGAGGGTTGGCCTGTTGCTGAGTGCCGTTCATCGGGTGGCGTGGCGCGCGCGGCGGAGTCGGGACCGGGTGAAGGTGCCGGCAGTGATCGTCACCGCGACGCGCGCATCACGGATCAGGACGTCCGCGTCGCAGCCGGACCCAGGCGGTCGCCAGGAGGCGCGGCACGCCGCCGCGGTCGTGTCGCGCCGCGCTTGCCTGGCGCGCGGAGATCATCGGCCAGCGCCTGGCGGAGCGCGGCCATCGCCGGGCTCTCGTACCGTCCCGAGCTGCGGGCGAGCGTGACGATTCGCTCGAGGCGTGGCGCCGACAGCGCAAGCACACGGAGCTCGGGCCATGGCACCTCTGCGCCACTCGCGGGAATGATCGAGACCCCGAGCCCGGCGGCCACGGCAGCGCGCACGGTCCCCAGGTTCGCGGTCGAGCACACGATGCGGAGGTTCACCCCGCGCGCGGCGGCGGCGGTGGTGACCAGCTGCCGCACGGTCGCGCCCGGGGCGAAGGTCACGAAGTCGTCGCCGTCGATGTCGTCGAGCCGCACGCTGGTGCGCCCTGCGAACCGGTGCGTCGGCGCAACGATCGCCAGCTCGACACGCACCGGGACGCCGGCGGTGCCGAGGCGCGCACGCTGTTCGGCTCGATCCTCGCTCCGCTCAAGACGTTCGTCGCGCGCGCGCTCGCGCTGCCCAACAAGAACGTGGTGATCGCGCTGGTTGGTGAGTTCAGCCGTACGACCGGTGCGTCGGACCACGAGCCTGGCGGCACCGCGACCGTGATCGGCAAGTACGTCAAGACCGGGACCGCGGGGCCGCAGACCGACACCGGCGCGCCACCGGCGGGCTCGCCGCCACCGGCGGGGCTGTGGGCGTACCTCGCGAGCGTGCTCAAGATCGCGGACCATCCGTTTGGCGCCAACCCGAGTCCCGAGCTCGTCATCGCGACATGACGACGCGCCATTCGACGTGGCCGAACACCTGGGTCGGCGCCAAGCAGACGTGGATGCGTCCTGGCCGTGGCGTCACCAGGAGGCGTTCTCGAATCCGTAGACCCGGCCTTCGACTGCCCCGAAGTAGACGATGCCGTCGAGCGAACTGATCGAGGTCGCGTCGGCCGGCGCTTTGCCGATGCAGGTCCAGGTCGAGAGGTCGGTCGTCATCATCACGTCGCCGCGGTGGTCAACCGCGAGGAGACGGCCCTCCGTCACCTGGAACATGGCGAGCGGCTCCTTCGAGCCCTGGTAACGCCCTTGCGACTCGAAGAAGCGAAAATCGAGGTTCGAGCGTCTTGTTCCGTCGAACGCGAACAGCTGGCCCAGATCGGCGAACACGAGGTGACCGGCGAACACAGCGGGCATGAGGAACTCACCGAACGCCTCCCCGCCGCTCCATTTCTGACCGTCGAACGTGTAGATGAAGCTCTGGGCGTCGAGGTAGGCGACTCCTTTGAGCGCCGCGCCGAAGAACCACGCACCGGTGCGATCGAAGAGTCCGTCGGGGCTCCCGATGACCGGGAAGATCTGCGTGAACGGGCCGCCGTTGATCGATCGCCAGGCGGACGCAGTGGCAATGGTGGTCGGATTCGGCCCGCCGTTGGGATCGGGGATCAGAATGCTTCCCGTGACGAGGATATCGTTGGGAGCGCGTTCGACCACATCGCCCACATGAATGGAGTTGGGCGCGATGTCCACCTGACTCCAGTCGTGATTGGAGGTCCCTACCGCGTACTCAGGCGCGGAGCCAGCACCGAACGGACGGAAATCCGGCTGGCCGGCGGGCGCCCACAGGGCATCGCCGATCGGGATGAAGCGTGTGATGACATGCGTCGCAAACGTGTCGAACGACTGCACAGCGCCGCCGCCGACCGAGGTCGCGATCGGGTGATCCTTCCACGTCCTGGTCCTCGGGTCGTACGAGCTGATGGTGATAGGCCCGGTGTTGGCCTCGAGGTCGCCGTACGCGAAGTACAGGCGGCCGTGCCATCCCCGCGCATCGGCCAGGGTCCGGCCGAGCGGGCTCGACTGTGCCATGGCGTGGGGATGGGGCCCGAACGCGATTGCTTGTGTCGCGCAGCGCGGATCTTCGGGGTCGGGGCTGGTGGCCGTGGGGCCAGCGACCGAACCGCATGCTGCGTGCGCCGCGACGGCACTCGAGATCAACCAGACCACCGACGGTGCGCGGTTCATCGCCCGAACATACCCCCACCTGGGCGTAGCGCGGGGACCGGAGGCGGCCAAGGGATGACCGCGCCGGCCAATCGAAGGACGACTGCACGAGGTCGGTTCGAAGGACGGATCGATCGTCGCGCGCGCGACACCGGCTCCGGCGCTGGGCAGCGCGGAGCGGCGGTGGCAACGTAGGCGCCATGTCCAGCCATCTTCGGATCGATCGCGACGGTGACGTCGCCACCGTGTCGCTGCTCGCGCCCACCATGCCGCCGGCGCTGTTCACCGAGCTCGGCGACGTGTTCACGGGGTTCGCGCGCGACGCCGCGCTGCGCGCCGTGGTGCTGCGGAGCGACGCCAAGGCGTTCAGCCACGGGCTCGACCTGCCCGCCGCCTTCGCGGCGTGGGGCCCGGTGTTCTCCGGCCAGGGGCTCGCCGCCGCGCGCACCGAGCTGTGGGCGATGATCCGCGAGCTCCAGGCGACGATCACGGCGGTGGCCAGCTGCCCCGCGCCGGTGATCGCCGCGATCCACGGCTGGTGCGTCGGCGGCGGCGTCGATCTGATCACGGCGTGCGATCTGCGGATCTGCAGCGCCGACGCGCGGTTCTCGGTCCGCGAGGTCAAGGTGGCGATGGTCGCGGATCTCGGGACGCTGCAGCGCCTGCCGCTGGTGATCGGGGATGCCGCGACCCGCGAGCTGGCGCTGACCGGCAAGGACATCGACGCGGCGCGCGCGCTCGCGCTCGGCCTGGTCAGCCAGGTCGTCGGCGATCGCGACGCGCTCGACGCGGCGGCGCGATCGCTCGCGGCCGAGATCGCCGCCAACCCGCCGCTCGTCGTGCGCGGCGTCAAGCAGATCCTCGATCAGGCCACGCGCCGCGACGTCGTCGACGGGCTCGAGCGGGTCGCCATGTGGAACGCCGCGTTCCTGCCGTCCGAGGACCTCGGGGAGGCCGCGAGCGCGTTCGCGGCCCGCCGCCCGCCGGCGTGGAAGGGGCGCTGAGCTCGTCGAGGGGCGTCCTACGTCGGCGTCACGCCGGAGCACCGGTCGCGGCTGCGCCGGCGGCTGGGCGTGTCTCGCTCGGACCCCGGCGGGGCATGACGACCCGACTGGCCTGCTCACGCAAGTGGTCGTGATTCCGGATCAGGTCCAGGAGCGTTGTCGTGATCTTGGTCGCGGTGCTCGAGTCAAGCTCCACTGTACTACCTGATGTCACCGCATGTCATGCCGCCGAGGTTCTTCGGGGACCGACGCGACGCGGACGCTCGATCCTGTACGCAGCGCCACAGAATGTTGCCGCACGAAACGTGCGCAGGCGGCGGGCATCATCGATCGCCGTCGATGAATTCGCGAGGAGCGCCGCTCGGCGAGGCGGCCAGTGTCGGTCGATCAGATGACGTTCTCGCCGAGACTCGTTGGTGAGCTACCCGGCCCGCTGGCGGTGGGTACGTAAGCTCGTCTCACGATGCCTGTCGGCTTTCATCGCGGCATCGCTATCCGCACACGAGGATGATGGAATAGCCTGAAGACGTGATCTGAGGATGGGAATCTGACGATGGGTGATCTGAAGATGACATGCTCGAACAGCGTGATGAGTCCTTCGCGTGCCGTGGCGACCGTCCCGCGACACCCGGCGTGGCAGCTCGAACCGCGGAGGCCGCTCCACGCGCGTGCCGAGCCTCACGGCAGATCTCGATCGTGGATGATGTTCGCGGCCGCGGTATGCCCGGGAATCGAGCCTTGCAGATCGGCGCCGTCCAGGGATGTCCTCTGGGCGCAACCGCTCCGCTCCGCGGACGGCGATCGGAAGGCGGTCGACACCTCCAGGTTCGTGCTCATCGTCGACGAC
>Ga0307515_10025529_pt1 | contig 10215 bp, 7 predicted proteins | sample 17_EM_MG_FD_194513 | JGI IMG/M metagenome (GOLD analysis project Ga0307515, IMG submission 194513) | Populus trichocarpa ectomycorrhiza microbial communities from riparian zone in the Pacific Northwest, United States - 17_EM | ecosystem: Host-associated > Plants > Roots > Unclassified | place...
CGGAGGCTCTGCACGAAGCTCCGTACGATGCTCTGTAAAAGCTCTACTCGAAGCTCTGCTCGAAGCTCTGCTTGAAGCTCTGCTTGAGGCTCTGCTCGAGGCTCTACTTGAGGCTCTGCTCGAAGCTCTACTCGAGGCTCTGCTTGAAGCCCTATATAGAGCTCTAAAGCTCTACTAACACGCAGCACTAATATACTAGGAAGGTTCTATAATCGCTCGTATGAACGCCCGTATGAACGCCCATACAATCGTCTCTACAAACGTCTCTGCAATTGATCGCCCGTACGAACGTCTGCACATCTGCACAACTACACGTCTGCACGCCTGCACGAAGGTCTGCACGGAGGTCTGCACGAAGGTCTGCACGAAGGTCTGCACGAAGGTCTGCACGAAGGTCTGCACGAAGGTCTGCACGAAGGTCTGCACAAAGGTCTGCACGAAGATCTGCACGAAGGTCTACTAAGGCTCTGCACGAGGCTCTGCGCGAGGCTCTGCCCAAAGCTTACCCCCTAGTAGTAGCAGAGGCTCTCCGGGCTAAGGGAGGATATTTTTAAGGAAGGACCTAACTATAATACCTACTAGGTGTTGCAATAGCTTTAAGTAGTAGATATCTACATATCTATATAGTTTTATTAATATTAGCAGACTATTTAATAAGATATAATACGTGCTTAGGCTTTTAATAACGCGTTTTTTAACTTTAATAAAATTAATATTAGGACTAAGCAATAGCCGTATTATAAAATTTATACTATTTAGAAGCCCTAAGTCTTAAAAATAATATATAAACTTTTAATAATACTAACGCGTTATATAAATAAATAAATTAGATATCCGTAATCTCTATTTAGCGGATTTTACTTAGGATTTTAACAAAACTCGCCAAACGCCCTTAGACGTGATTTTGCAATTCGGAAGACGGCGTAGGTTATTCCGATGCTAGCTAAAAAATCGCGTCTAAGCTCGCTGAGGTAACACTGTTAAGGGGTAAGGTATCGTGCTCGAAATTATCATGAGACTCTGATTATTTATTAATACCGTCTCAAATTTTATTTCCCTTCTATAGGTTAACCGTCACTCAGAATATCCCTTCCCACGCTGGTTTACGTCCACGCATATCGATAAGGTTTGGCCAATCACAGGCTCTCGTTCGACTAAGAGCTTAGCGTTGATACTAATGTTCATAGGCTTGGCGCCAAGCTGTGGACGCCAGCGTGGAAGGGATAGCTTTGACCAAGTTCTCCGCTAGCGTCATCCTCCATATCCACCCTCCATATCCGTTCTCCATTGTGATATCGGCATGCACCAGTATATCTATCTAGCCTACCACGACATCTAAGATCTAATATTACAGGACAAGTTTATTATTTTGTAGATCACTGCTTATGTCGCCTCGAAGTCAAATAACTCTTTTCCACGTTACCGAATAATCTGCTTAGTCCCGAGCGGCAACTAGATCTGACGCTAAAGCAACTCGCTGAAACAGCTGTAGGCTAAATTGGAACGTGAGACAATGAACCCAGAATAATGTAACTGGTTTGAAGCAGCAATGGACCGACAGCGGAGCTTTGGTAGTCAAGAAGCGCCTCATTCATACCGTACCCCATATCCTGGGTTCTTGTCTCTCCTCGAGTTCTAGCACATAGTTCCATGCGTTATTTAATTGATGATATGCACAGAAAAAAAATTAGTGTCCATACTACCCTATAAGCATGCTCAGTATCAAACGGGGCCACATGCAGGTCTTGTGTAACTTTGCAGCGATTCAGAACATGGGTCATATCCCAGTTCTGCGTCCAGTCCCAACTCATACATGTACATGCGAGGCCGATTTGTGCTCCACTAGTCTGCTCAAGACAGCATAAAAGTCCAGGCTCAACCATCCCGCCACAGTATTCTACGGCATTGGTCCTTCCCTTTTCAAGCAACACTCCCTACTTTTACTATACATATCCTCTATGAATATGCTTCTCCCACATACGACCATAGGTCACAGGCAGCTACGGGTCCCGTCCGCTCCCCGATATATAAGCTGTGAACCGGTAGATTAGTAGTTAGGTGGGTGACCACTAGCGAATCCCTGCTGTCGTATGTTTTTGACTTTGCTTTAGTGGATAAAGTTCTGTTTTTAGAAGTTTGAGGCAAACCGGGAGCTGATAGAAAATTGGTAGAAAAACGGGAGGGTATGAGCAGCTTCCAGGAAAGTTTGAAGACGTAGTAGAGATGTTATATTTTCTTTTTGGAAAAATTAAAGGACGGAATACGCGTAAGAAAATATTACAATCGATTTTCTTATCAACTCTTTCTGCTATTGGAAATATTACAAGCCTTAAGGATCACAAAATAGACATATTGAAGCTCCCCTTGTTGCTAGGGACGGTAAATTCCAGGTTTGCCGTGCCCCCACTCGCGACCGGATAAATATATACGTTATTCTCAAAAAATAAAATAAAAGAGGCCAATCCCAAGTCGAAGAATCCCACTGTGTCACAACGGCGTGGGCGTATTCCAGGCTGAGGCCGGGGCGAACAGCGAAGGACCAGCTATGCCGGTTTCGTACCCTGCTGCACCGCAGAAGCTCTGTAACCCCCGATCTAGAGTCCTCATTGGAGCTTACAGTGATGCCGTCTGGGGTAACTAGCATTCACCCCGCGACGTTCCGTGGGCAGGGCTTCAATTGCCGCAATGTCAGAAAAGCTGTTATTCCGAGCGTGTCTCCCATGATTTGACCCTTCTCCGGAGGGTGTGGCATGCTTGACACCTACCTAATTCTGGCGCTGCTGTCGAGTACGCCTTCTCTTCACCAATGGAATTTCGCCACGCGAGCGGGGTCAAACCCAGTACGAACAGCGCCAGTGAAGACAACACCAGGGGATTCAACGACGGTAATCCTTACGTGGCCGAACACGTTGCTGAGGACCGATTATGCGAGATCTGCAACACACTCGACTTCAGGCAACTTTTCACTAGTAAAGTACGTTCCCGTGTCTATCTCCAAAAATGGCAGGACGTAAAGCGGAGCCGTGATTGCCCTTTTTGTCGTCTGGTAGCGGCGGCCTTGAGAGACCTTGAACCCAATTCCGACGCTTCTCGTTTCGATAGCAAAAAGGTATACTTGCAAAACAAGAAGAGTTGGAAGAGGTGCATAACTAGCCTTCAGTATGACGGGCCGGAATCCGAGGAGTATTCGAACATGTACGATCTTAGATCGCATGCAAAGACGCAGGCGAAGAGAACGCCAGACAAACGAGCTTACCGCCTGTTGGTATCATTCGGCAGTGGGAGTGATAGCCAACGGTTCGGTGAGATCCAATACCTGGCAGATGAAGAGTATAAGGAAGACCGGCAGTTCTTTGGCCGGCGGGTCGACAGACAGAGAGCCAACCTTCCCCTGATCCAATCGTGGTTCCACCGATGCCAGCGAATTCACGGTCGATCCTGCGAAGAGTCCGGAAATGCTGCTACCAAAGCGTCTAGCACACACGATATCAGATGCCTTTTCCGTAGTAAAGAGTTTAGGAGAACGTTATTTGCGGGTGGATGCTCTATGCATCATGCAGGACAGTCGTGACGACCGGCACGACCAGGTGATGCGTATGGATGCCATCTACAGCTCGGCGGCCCTGACTATCGTCGCTGCGTCAGGCTGCCATTCAAATGTTGGCCTCCCAGGAATCAGTATTCCACGGCAGTACGGACAGCATTCAGAACTAGTCCGGGGGCTCAGGTTTGCCGTGAATCTCCCATCCTACACAGCCCTCGAGCAGGACAACAAGTTAATATGGAACAGTCGAGGCTGGACGTTCCAAGAGAAGATCATGTCCAAACGGTTGCTACTATTCACGGACTACCAAGCATACTTTCGCTGCTCAAACATGGTCTGGTGCGAGGACGTAGTCATGGAAACTGAAAAGTGCTCAGCGAGTTTCTTCAAGAAATGGAGGCTGCTGCGTTGGGCAGCGGATCGTGCAGTAGGGGATAAGATACACCATGACCATATCTTTTGGTTCAAAACCGCTGTCACCGACACACAAATATCCGACACACAAATTTCCGACGACATCGCATCGGCGCGTCTGCTCAACTATGCATCGGCTGTAACAGAGTTTACGCAGCGCACACTAAGCCAATCTAAAGATAGGGTCTACGCCATCTCGGGCGTGCTGGAAACACTCAAAGGCATCGGGCCCTTTTACCAAGGCATCCCGGATCATTTCCTCGACGTGTGCTTGTTGTGGCACGCTCCCACTGGCAGCGAAATCAAGCGTCGCCCAGTGCACAAGGCTCCATTTCCCAGCTGGACTTGGGCTTCATGGAACCTCTCCCACGGATGTACTTGGATAACGGAGGATATTGTTGTGAAACCATTGCCGGCATGCACGAAATGGATCGTTATGGAGCACGGAATCAAGATGATCGGCAACGGTGAGAGTGGCGACAAGCGAGCAATGCCTGCTGGTAAACCAATCTTATCCGACTCTGGCTACAAGCTACTCCTTGAGGTGGGCTGTCTCCTGTATTTTCAAACGATGTTTGTGCAGTTACGCATCGGCGAAAGATCGCGAACACCCGCCAAGCGCGGACCTGAACCATCCTACGACTGTAGCAGCAAGTGTTTCTGGGAAGATCATGTATCGCAATTATATGAGCTGGTAGACCGAGATGGTATATATTCCGGGCAAGTCTGGATGTCCCGCTCTGCTAGGGAGGAGTGTGGGAACCAGTTCCAGGATTTCATAACGCTCTCATGGGAGGAAGGCAGCCTAGGATACAAGTCTCGTCCTACGAATATGATGTTGGTGCGGTGGAAGGGCGAAGTGGTGGAACGCATCGCTGTTGCAAAGCGAACATACGGCATGGTGCTCCAACAGGTATAGGGAGGACTGGGTGTTTCTAGGTTGACTAGTAGGTTCTTGAGCAGAGGATGAAGCGCTGGTCTGTGCGACCGCGGTTGGCTTGGCTTGACGGATAGCCTTATCTCATGAATTAGACGCTCCGCAGAAGATTTGTTCCGTGATATGGGATAACGCATAGACTCTCTTCTGGACCAATTAGAACAGCGCACTAATTTCAGCCCCCTGCGCACCCCTGTCACCTGACAAAATCTTCTGCGGAGCGTCTGAGAGCTTATTTGGTGAGATTTAAATGTTTTAAAAATCAAATTTTGTTTATTTCTACGAGCGACGTCCTTACTATAAGAGTTATTATATATTTTATTAATGCAATAGATTCTTTAGGTAATCATATCTATATATTTATAAATTATAACCCCTTACTAAGAATACTAGGGGGCGAGATACATTGTCGTAGAACGTAAGTTAGATTTTTAATTTAAATGTTTTGTAGATTTTAACTAAAACCGACCAACTACCTATATCTAACTTCCCATAGAATAGAGCTACAATATTACTATAATATAGAGGCGATAGAGAAGATAAAGAGCTTTTAGCTTTTAGTATTTTAGAAATAATTAGATCTAGAGAAGTATATAAGTTTTAGCAGTAAGGCAAAATCGCAATAAAACTAGACTAAAACTAACTGTTGGGAATAAAGGCAAGTGGTCACTATATGAGGCATATTGCCACCACGTATGGCAAGTTGCCGTTACGTGCGGCAAGTTGCCGTCACGTGCCGCCGCGGCACTAGCGTGATGAGGAACCTTAAGTTCCTTACCCCTTTCTTTAAGAATCATATAAAGAAGAAGAACAATTATTATACTATTTACGAACCGTAGCTATATAATATCCCCTTGTATAACCAACACTAATTAGTAGTTAACTTTACTGTTATACTATAGAGCAGCTAGGTATTCTACCAAGAAGAGACGAGCCACTGTATTAGTGCTACTCGTGCTAAAGGAAGCTGTCTTTTAAGGTCAGAACTGGTCCTAAACTTTAAATAAAACTCTTCCACGAATCTAAGGATCTAAAGGCCAGAACTAGTCCTAAGCCTTTCTAAGATTATAGATTCTTGCGTCCATTACGCAGAACAATACGCTTTACAAGTCTTCGCGATTTAAGGCTAGAACTGGTCCTAAGCCCTATAATCGCTAATACACGTTATAAACGCGTACTAAACGACGAACGCGTACCAAACAATAATCCCTACACTAATAACACTTCCCTCCCTCTAAAAACATGGCTACGCCTACCTTAAACGACTAGGAAGACTCCTTACCACTAGGGGTAGCTTTATACGCGAAACTTATTAATAAAAATTAGGACGAATTTACCTTTAATATAACAACTTATACTATAAAATAAGTTAATAGCTTTCTCCTATACCGTATTATATTCTACTAAAGTAAACACTACGCCGATTTACAGCTGTGGGAATATTTTAGGGAGGATTTTATAGGATGGACCGCTAATACCTAGGTACTTAGTAATATTAATATTGTTTAAGATTTTTAAGACTTCCTCTATAGGAATGGGGTATACGTTACTAAGAACGGTAACCCAATTACTAGTAATATTTAGGCCGTTATTACTAGTATAGAAGAACCAGTATAGACGGAAGCTAAAATTATACGTTAATTACGGAAACCTAGAACTAACCTATATTCTTTAAAAGGCAACTTTAATTTAGAACAAAACCCTTAGAACGCTACTCTTCTACCTAGAGGTACTCTCCCACCTAAAGGTGCCCTCCCACCTAGAGGTACTCTTCCTCCACCTTTGCCGCCTTTAGCTCCTCTACTCTAGCTAACCGGTAAGCCTCTATTATAAAAAGTTATGAATCTAATAAAGGTATATTTAGATAAAGAAAAAAAGTTTAGAGGAGAATTATATAATATACTCGGAGCAAAACTATAGGTCTTTTATAACTATTGCAATAAGGTTAAAATTTAATACCACTAGTACCACTACGCTTTCTCTATTATATTAAAGGGACGGGTAGTAATATTTTATTACGACCATATTACGGGTAAAAACTATAGCTTTAATATAATGCTTTAGCTTACTAGAGCCCACTTTAAGACTAATAAGAATTATTAACTTTATATATTTAAATGGCGAGAGACTATATTTTAGAGAGTTATTACTTCTAACCTAATAAAGACTTGTTTAGAGTGCCTTTAACTACTCTTTAATAAACTCTAGAAAATCTAACGCGGATTTACCGAAACTTACTAAAATAAGAATAGCCTAAGGGACCAGGTTATCTTAGTATGCCGTAGCGTTCCTAAGTATAACTTAGCGCTATATAAACCTATAGATATATTTAAAGGAGTATATACCGAGCTACGCTCCGCTATAGATACTGCGATACGAACATAAGAATCTTAATAGCTCTATACTAAAAGCTTTACCTAACTAAGCGTTCCTAACTAATATAATTATAACTAGACTAATTAAATATATGGCGGCCGTGGTAGGGAATATAGTAAAGGGTATGATTAACGTTAACTATAAGGTAATTATAGAGGTCCTTATAGAGGTTTATTTCGAAGTAATCGCTAAAAGAAGTGCTACGTTTATAAGAAGCTAAATTACTAGTTAACTAGATACTCCCTTAATAAGCGAAAAGAGGTATATAATAAGTTCCATTAAAGTATAAAAAATGTTAAAAATTATAAGGTTACTACGGCCTACTTCTAAAGCTTTCTGGTTTAATATAAAGGCGTAAAAGATCTTAAGGGTAAGGTTAATAAGACTAAACAGCTCCTTATAAATATGGAAATTAAGAACTACTTTCCTAACTAATACTTTACTAAGTATAGTAAGGTAGATAGCACACAAACTATTACTATTCTTAATAACTAATCTACGCTCCATTCTATTATAAAGTTAAATATCTTTAATAAGCTAAAGAAGAGCTCCGCGTTCTCCTTTAATAACAAATACTCGGCGAATGTCTTCTATAGTATTATGCCAGATACTAAAGCCGTAGGAGTATCTATAGTAGGAGAACCTTAAGTTCGAGCCCTTTAGCAGCTTAATAACTCTATTTAGATTAACTATTTAACGGCAGGCTAATATACGATTCGTTTTAGCAAGGGTACTATAATCTCTCTCGGCACAATTAGGGTCTAAACCCCCTTAGGATATATTACTTTCCATATTATTCCTATAAACACTCTATTTCTATTTTGCATTAAAGATATAAATAAATTAGGCGTTAGGCTTAATAACCTTAAGAATATACTTATTTAGGGAGATAATTAAGTGCCTATTATGCGCAAGTAAGGTTACCCCTAGTTACTCCTTTATTAACTAGAAAAGAGTATTACTTAAAGCCACTTAACTAAGTCGGAATTACGCCAACTACACCGTTATTTTAGCCACTTATCCGTTTATTAATTACTTAGGGTTCTTTAGTAAGTAGGCCATAAAGTTAAGGTTAAGGCAATTAAGCATCTTATAAAGTACTACTATTACTACTAAATAAACTAGAAGTCCCCTGGCCGATTTAAGTTCACCCTTAAAAATAACTATAACTTTAACTTCTATATTATCGTCGACGTTATATATCTTAGCAGTAAGCTAGTACTCTAAGTTGTTAACTTCTTAACCTCCTTTTAAGCCGCACGATTTTTAAAGGATATATCAGCTAGAAACGCATAGGATACCCTTTAGTTATACTAGATTAATATCTACCTAGGACCCCCTAATTAAATCGTCTATAATATAGGAAAGAACTTCTTATCTATAGAGTTCTGATAATAGATAAAGGTAATAGCAATTAAGGTTAAGGAAGTCCCCGTTAAGGCGCATAATAGTATTAAAAAAGTAGAGTAATATTACGCGCTATTACGCCGCGTATATAAGATTATCTTTTTAAAACTAAAGAACGCTAGCGAAGAACTTACCTTACAAATGGCTATTAAAGCTGTTAACGATTCTGCTGGCCTAGATAAACTCGTACTTACGTTACTAGTCTTTAGCGCCTACCCTTAAATAACTAACAATTCTTTACTATCTCCCTCCGTTATATAACGAGCTGAGGCTATTCGCAAGGCAATAAAGGAGGTATGATATCTTTACGCTATACGCTAGGTTAATAACGTACTAGAAATAAGAAATGGCTTAAACACCTTAACTATACTTAATCTACCACTCTAGTCTAAAGTACGCGTATAGCGTAAAAAGGGAGAATAGTTAGGCTTACATTAACTTATTGTAATTAATAGTTAAACTTATACTATTTAGATGCCTCACGGACCCACTTAATTCCGTTTAACTGTTATTAAGCCTTACTATAAAGATAATAATTCTAAGCCTTTATAGGATGCCCTAGAAGATGCCCTAGAAGAGAACTACAATTAATATGCTTTAGAAGACGACTACAATCCTAATATAATTATAGTAGATGCGCTATAACTATAACGCGGTAGAGGTCGCCCAAAGGGATTACAAAATCGCTAATATCTTATTAATTTTAAAGAACAATTTATTGCCGCCATTAAGAATAGAGTTAAGTTATTAATGGCCTTTATAACAGCTAAAGAGAAGGCTAATTTTAAGCTCGCAAAACAGCTCTAAAAGGAAGGTTATATTATAACCCTAGAAGCTCCTTTTTAAGTATCCAACAAGTAGGAGATCGACGGTCTTATTGCAAGAGGAGTCTTTAAATTCAAGAAGTATGACCCTACTAAGTTTAATAAAGTTCGCATCTTTAAGTTAAGAATGGTTAACGAGATTAAAGGCAAAGCTACTAACGCCCCATTTAAGAAATTAAGGCTTATTATTTAAGGTTATAACAATAATAGTAAGAAGGTAATTCTTATGTAATCTCCTATAATTTAATAAGCTAGTCAGCAAGTTATTATTACGCTAGCTCCCTCCTTAATAAAGAATAAAATAGCGGTTTATTTACGAGATATCACTTAAGCCTACACCCAATTAGAGACGCACCTTTAGCGCTTAATATTGGCATACCTTCTGGAGCAAATTCGCCACCAGTATCCTAAAGATACGATTATAGTTGTACTTAAGCCATTATATAGAATCGCAAAGGCAGGAACTTACTAGTAGGCTACCTACAGCAAGCACTATAAAGAGAAGCTTTTAATAACTACTTCTATATTTAATCCCTGCTTCCTTATTACAACTATAGGAACTCTATTTAGAATTATTGGTATATAAACTAATAATATAATTATCTTAGGGGACGACTAATTCTTAGCTCTTAAAGAAGATAAGCTAATAAAGGCAAATCTTATAGCAAAGCTAAAAGAAAAGCTTAATTTAATAACACCATTACTCTGTAATA